>ERZ808252.1096-NODE-1096-length-21675-cov-13.639454_pt1 | contig 21675 bp, 15 predicted proteins | sample MGYA00521242_ERZ808252 | MGnify/ENA primary metagenome ERZ808252 (study PRJEB31516, sample SAMN03275581) | gut metagenome | biome: mammalia-associated habitat; material: feces | host: Papio cynocephalus | place: Kenya | collected 2012-08-07 ...
ACCGCCACGGCATCATCGTCTGCGACGAACTTGCAGCGGGCTGTCTGATGCTGGATACCTACAAGTACTTTAAGGACATCGAACGAGAGAACTTGTAAGGTGTCTTGAGGCGGATTGCTGCGTTGCACGACTTGACAAAGTCCTCACAACCATAAGGTTGCTGCGGTTTTGTCTTCATCGTACGCCTTGCACTCCATCCACAATACACCTTACAAGGCTCAGATGTTCTTTCTGATGGCGATCTGCAGCGTTGCGATGACTGACAGATTTTTCAAAGGCGAGGAATCTTATTGCGCAAAGTCAGAGCGCAAAGACTCCTCGCTTCTTTAATAGATAAACCCTATCATCCATAGAGGAATTTTTCTTCCGGACGGAGACTCTATGTCGTCAGCAAGGACATAAGAGTCCTTCACGCCGGCTATTTGAGAGAACCCCTTGTCCGGGCCGCCGACTTCAAAGGTGTATCTGCCATCCACCTTAAAATCTCCTTTTTCTTTGCCATATTCCACTTTATGTTCAAATGAAAGATTGCTTACGGCGAACGTTTCACGCACTGTTCCTGTTTCCGGGCTATCACTGCACAGCGCATAGAGCATATTCGTATTCTCAAGATACAGTTTGTCAGGGCGGGCAAGCTTTGCATAATCCTTAGAACCGGAGAAAAGAAGATTCAGCATCTTGGCCCTGCCGAGATAATGAAGGTATAGAACAACTGTTTCCCGCGTTGAACCTACCGCACGCGACAGTTTGCTGGCATCAAGTTCAAACGGCACCTGATCTGAGATAATGTCCATAAGCTTTTTGAGCTTAATCACGCCGGAAATATCCACAAGGCGAAGTTCCGGCAGTTCCACTTCAAGGGCGTATGAGACCGCCTGCTCTATCCTTATATAATACGACCTTGAACCTTCAAGGTAAAATGGATAATACCCATGCTTCAGATAATCCTTAAAATATTCCAATGGATGACACTTTGATATGACAGAATCCGCCAGTTCCAACGGAGAGGTCAGGATAGAGTCAAGTGTGACTTTGGGAAAATCCATACCATGATAAAACCGCAAATATTCACGAAACGAGAGCCCCTGGATGTCGTATCTCACACATCTTCTGGACAAATCGGCCTCGGAGTTCAATATCTTGAGAAGAGAAGAACCGCTGATGACAACTTTCAGACGAGGATACAGATCATATATCTCCTTAAGTTCCGTACTCCATGGTCCGGCATATTTATGAATCTCATCCAATAACAACCGCTCACCACCAATGGAAACGAAGCGCTCAACGAGTTCGCTTATGCTATGGCTGCTGAAATATAGGGAATCCATAGAGCAATACAAGACCTTTCTTGAATGCGGAGGATAATTGAGCCTTATAAACTGTCTTATTAAAGTGGACTTTCCTACACCTTTGGGCCCTTGTATGGAAATCAGACGGGCATCCCAGTCTATTTCATTGATGCATTCCCTGATAATCGCCGTCGATGTCTCGGCATAATAGCGGTCATGTTTCAAAAAAAGAGAGTCCATAATTCATTGATTTTTGCAAATATACAAAAAGTGTCGGTTCTAACCGACACTCTTGTAAGAAAAATGCGGTTTCCAACCGACATTTTTTGTATTATGTTGGTTATCAACCTACTTAGCCGTCAGTTCAACGAGACGGGCAAGAAGGGGGACTGAAGTTCATCAGCCGGTGACTTCAACTTTCTCAATCACGGAATCAACGCGGTAGATGTGGTATGACCATTCCGCGACGTGTGCAGTCCCCGAGACTGTGTAGAACACTGACGGAGTCTTGTAAGTCTTCAGATAGCCATATTCATCGCGAAGGAGACAGGCATTATGATTCCTGTAGAAGCCGGTTACGGAATAATCTATGTCCGGGAGGCGAGTCCATGTGCCTTTGCCATCAAGAAATAAGTCCAACGCGGTGTATGCCACGCATTGATATGATTCTATGTATGACGGATACACATCGGGGCATGTTCCCGAGAATACGCCGACAACCTTTTGATTCGTCTCGTCAACGGCAAAGTCGCAATTGTGCAAAGAAATATTAAATCCCATAGAACTCACCGACTTTGCCTCACCAACTTTAAGGTTGTCCATGTCACTCATATCAAGCTGACAGAACAACACGCCGGTGCCTTTGGTATCACCTCGCGTGTAGGTAAGCAGCACTGAGCCCTCGCGGTCGAGTGAGAATGCCGATGGCTGTCCTACGCCCCAGGCCTTGTCCCTGTCATCCGGAAAGGCGATAACCTGCTTGGAATATTTCACCCACGAAGTCGCGTTCAAATCGTTGCTGAAAGCCACTCCGACTTCATTTCCCTTGCAGTCAGCCTTGTCTATGCCAAGATAGAACATGGCGTATTTGTAGTCAACTCCGCCCATTCTGAACTTGCCCCTGATGACGCTCGGGTCACAGCAATGATAGCTGTCCCACGTGTCCGGTGTTGGCTGGAGCACACTCACAGGAGCCGTCTTTGTCCCGTCTGCCTTAATTTCTATATGGTAGATGTTGTCAACCATCTTGCCGGCTTCAGGGTTCCCGCAGAAAAACATGTGGCATGAGCCGTCCTCCATTTCAAGTACGGAAGGGCAATAGGCATAGCGGTTCTCCGGCTGAAATCCGAAAATGTCAATCGGTTCGCGCCATTTTGTGACGGACTTGTATGCGTGACCGCCACCGTCTTCCTGAGCCGGAGCATCCTCACGAGCGCAGGCACACAGAAACGCCGGAACAAGTGCAAGGCCAATCAGTTGTCGAGTGATTTTCATTTCGATTTTGGTTTGAATGGTATAAGTTCCACAAAATGTTCCACAAGAGCCTTTCTCTGAAGGGAATCTGCCATCATATATTGCCTGTCACCGGCAGCATCTGGCGTAAACAGCGTCGAGCCTTCGTCAGTCACGGTAATATGCCCTTTTTCAGACATCGTGAACCAATTCTCGCCCTCAACGGCATAGACAAGAGCGGTCGGATCCCACATAGGACGGTCATAAGGCATCGGAAGATAGGACTTGTATGCCTCGACAATAGGATTGAGCGATGCCCAGTCGAAGTCGTTCTCAATGCTCCCGGCAGGATAGCAGGTCTTTATGCCAAGTTCAAACGGTGTGACAACCACCGGCGAAGGCCAGCCTTCCAATACGGCTTTGGCCGACGGCACGTCCTTCATAACGTTGTATTCATGAAAATTCGGATCTTCGAAGTTGCCGGCCATGGCGACCAAAAGCTTCACCTTTTTCGCCACAAGTTCCTTTCCCGAGAGCGGAGACCACTCGTCACCCGATGTTTCGAGAAGCTTAATCAGATTAGTGGAAAAGCCGATTGAAACGACAACGACGGACTTGTCCTCCTGTCCCGCAAGAATCTTCCTGTAAAGCACGGGCGCGTCAGGAAGAGTGTCGTAGTCACTGACTGAACGGGCGAAAGCCGGCGTGCCGTCTTCATTCTTCATTTCCACGACGGCCTTCGCATAATTTACCGCATCATCCTCACAAAAGGACGCGCCCTCGCGGATAACGCCAATCGGAATCTCCGGATGCCCGTAGAACGTGTTCAGAATGTCGCAGAATTCCCCGGGGGCACGTCCCTCCTTGTTAATCGTTATGGCAAGGAGATTCATCTTTCCGGAATCCACATAATTATATGCCAATCCGAGAGCAAGGGCATCGTCAACGTCGTTCCCGAGATCCGTTTCTATAATGACATTGACTGCAGATGTCTCAGACGGACTGTCACACGCTGCCAGCATAACTGCGGCAACGGCGACTGCGGTAAATACTCTTTTCATAAAATGATTTTAAAGTCTCCCGCTCCGGACACGAGGCCGGAACGGGAGCACAATATAGCAATTATTTCTTAATGCAACGGACTACGGTAGCATATTCCTTGTGGCCGTCGCCCCAGCCCCAATGGTCGCAATAGTCATTGTAGGTCGTGAGGTAAAGACCTGCAAGACTGTCATTGTGAGAAGTGGCGCCCCAAAGAGTGAACAGCCACGTTCTGTCAGTGTAACCGCCTGAAGAAAGCCAACCGGATTGAGGAATGAACAGACCGCCCTCTTCGGTGATGTTGTTCTTGTTGATTCTGTCCGGAACGTTCTGTCCCCAACCGACGAGAAGACCAGGCTTCGTAAATCCGCGCTCACCTGCTTCTACACGAATGCAGTTGAACTTTTCCTTTGACGTGCATGCGCCATCCTCGGAAAAGCCGATTGTCTGGATGAGTTCCCAAGAAGTCGGCACCCGCCATCCTTCTGGGCAAGGGTCGTTCGCGTCATCCCATGCATCCTCGTCATCCTCGGCCTTGGTCGGATCGTCCTTGTCGTAGAGACGATGAGGCTCGGAATATGCCTTGCAAGCCTCCACAAAGCCTTCTACCGGCACCATTCCATCCGCCGAAGGAGCACCGCCTCCGAAAGCGCCGCCGTTCTTTGACGGGTCGAAAGGCCATGCCTTATCGCGGTTGAACTGGAAAACTGCCGTGACTGCCTCAATGTCAGTCTCGAACTTGCCTTTGTCGGCGAGGTTGAATGCGGACCACACGCGACCCTTACCGTCAAGGCCGATGATAAGCACTTCGCCTTCTCCGAGCTGAAGAGGAGCCTGGATTATCTTTGACTGAAGAGTCTTCGTGCCGTTGGAGACCTCGACAATCACCGAACGCTGGTCTGTTGTTGAAACTGCCTGCTCGATGTTAAGTTTAAGGACGAACTCGCCCTCGCCCTCAGAAACTTCTGTTGTACACCAGTCGGTATTTTTCGTAGACCATTCGGTAAACTCGATGGTCCAAGCATCCTTCCCGGTGATTGTAAGTTCTACGGTTCCGCCCTCCGGAACGACGTTATTGATTACAGGAGAAAGTCCGAATTCCGGACCTGCCTGCGGTTCCTCCTGCTTTGCACAGGATGCAAGGAGCATTATGGCAGCACTTGCAAAGAAAAACATCTTCTTCATAATGTGTCTTGTTAAAAGTTTGTGTTATCGAATTAATAATTAGGATTTTGCCAGAGATTTGGATTATTGTCGCAATCGCTTTGGGGTATAGGCATGCGCTCGTTTTTCCCAAGGGCGAAGTTGTCGAAATCGGCATCCCTTGTCTTGAGTTCAGAGACCGTGGCATCATCAAAGCCCCAGCGCTTGAGGTCAATCCACCTTACGCACTCGAACGCAAGTTCAAGGGCACGCTCCACCTTAATATGCTTCTTAAAGGCCGCATAGTCGGAAGTAATGGCGGCACCATCATAATAGCTGCTCTTCGCAATCTCAGGAAGCCCGACCCTTGTCCTGACCTCGTTCATATACCTCACGGCATCCGACGTAGGCCCGCCATTGAGTTCATTCAGGCACTCGGCATAGAGCAGGAGCATGTCCGCAAGCCTGATTGAGCGAAAATTATTGTCGTTCCAATAGTAGAGAGGAGTGACGCCTGTGGAGTATTTCTTGATGAAAACCCGCTGATTGTCCGTCGCAGAATATCTGTATTCGTTCCATGCCTTGCCGTAGATAAGCTGGTTCGGATGCTCCGGGAAATCGGCCTCGGCCTGCGCATACCAGCAGGTATAGAACAGTCGTGGGTCATTCTTGCCGTCAACGGTCTTTTCCCTCTTGAACCAGTCCACAACCCATCGGTTGCACTCGATGTTGTTCCATCCCATGCCTTTGGGAGACTGGTTCACCTCTATCTGCGTGCCCACCTGGGCATTGGCATCAAGATAGTTGTCCGTCTGGTCAAAGCCGACATAGTTGGTGAGAGAAAACTGGATTTCATAAAGCGACTCGCAGTTGTTCTCTGTCTTGCAGTTGAAGTTGTCCTCCCATTTCGGCTCAAGGCTATAGACAGACTTTCCTTCGCCCTCGACAATCCAATTCAGACACTTCTCTGCTTCCTGCCATTTCTTGTGCTGCATATACACTTTCGCAAGAAGTCCATACGCCGCGCCCTTGGTCGGACGTGCGACCTCTTTTGTCCTCTCTAGCGGAAGATGCTCTATCGCCCAATTCAAGTCCGTCTCAATCTGCGTAAAGACAATGTCCGCCTGCGCCGCAGGGTCATCTTTCGTGTTTCTGGGCTGATCCGATGCGGAAGACGTCTTCATTATCAGAGGAACATTGTCCCACATCGCCACCATATAGAAATAGTAGAACGAGCGCAGCCACAGAGCCTGTGCCTTCATGTCCAGACGATTTTCTTCACTATCAAACGCGATTGAAGTGTCATCAATATGGTCAAGCACCTGGTTCGCCCTATTGATTGCCGTCCAATGTTCTTTCCACATCTTTACGTTGCATTCATTGAAATTGTAGTCGGTAAACTTGAATTTCGTCCACTCGCTGAGTTCAGTCCATCCGGCGTAACTTACGCCGTCATCCGCCATGCCGTTGAGCTGTGTATAGATGTTGCGGGTCCATGTCCCTTGACGATAAAACATCCCGTACACGGCGTTCAGACCGGAATTTATGTCATCCTGAGTCTTCCAGAACATCCCCGTTGAAAGCCCGTTCTCGTTCTGGATGTCAAGGGCGTCGCATGAGTTTATGCCGCAAACCGCCGCAACGGCAAATAGAAATATAACAAAACGTTTCATGACTCAGAATTTTCTAAAATGTGAAAGAAACCGCGAACTGCACAGACCTCGGATTAGGGAACGAGCAGCCGTCATAGCCGATGGTGTAGATTCCGCTGTCGGCAAACTCAGGATCAAGTCCGGAATATTTTGTGAACGTTATGAGATTCTTTGCCGTCACAGAGAATCGCACGGCCTCAAGCTTTACCTTTGATATGGCAGACGCCGGGAGGCTGTATCCAAGGGATATGTCGCTGATTCTGAAGAATGAGCCGTCCTCAAGCCATCTGTCCTGATCTGCACGGGAGTTGCGTGTATCGCCATAAAGTGCCCGAGGTGTCGTTGTTGACGGATCGCTTGCGGTCCATGGTCGATAATCATTGAAATTGTTCTGATTGGTCGAAAAGTCCGCAGCGGTGGCCCTAGCCCCGTTGTAGACCTTCTGGCCGAAACGCCCGTAGCCAGAAATATTCAGGTCAAGCCCTTTCCAGGCAAGGGACACGTTCAGCCCGGCATAAAGCTTTGCCCAAGGACTGCCGACAATTTGCCTGTCTTCGGAACTTATGATTCCGTCGCCGTTGTAGTCGTCGTAGATGATGTCACCCGGTTTCGCGTCCGGCTGGATAATCGTACCGTCTGCACTCTTGTGATTTCTGACCTCATCCATTGACTGGAAGATGCCGAGAGTCTTGTAGAGATACCACTGTCCGAGAGGCTTACCTATTTCGGACTTGGAATAGGCCGTGTAGTAGACCGTATTGCCATATCCTAGATTGAGAACCTTGTTCCAGCAAGTCGAGAGGTTCGCATTGACCGCGTATGAGAAATCACCAGCATTGTCGTGCCAGCCAAGTTCGAACTCAATTCCGGTGTTCTGTAGAGAACCGGCATTCACGGTCGGAGCACCGCCCTCGTTGCCGGTCGTCATAAGGACAGGGAGGGAAAGAAGCAGATCGGAACTCTTTGAGTAATAATACTCTGCCGACGCAGTGAGCCGTGTTCCGAGAGCCGTGAAGTCCACGCCGACATTTGCCGTGGTCTTCCTTTCCCAGACAAGTTCGTTGTTGGTAAGGTTCGACTGTGTCTTTCCGATCACGATGTCGTCTCCGTCCATCACTGCACGTGGAGCTGTATTGATGATTGCCTGATAGTCCCAAGCACCTATGTTCGTGTTCCCGAGAGTTCCGAGATTCGCGCGGAGCTTCAGATCGTCAATCCAGTCAACATTGAAGAACTTTTCCTTGCTTATACGCCAGCCGAGCGACACGGAGCCGAAGTTTGACCAGCGGGTATTCTTCGGAAGTCTCGACGTACCGTCACGACGGCCGGTGAGCTGGATAAGATAGCGGTCATCGAAAGAGTAGTTGACCCTTGCAAAATATGACATAAGCGCATACTCGATGTAACTTCCTGTGCAGGTCTGAGTGCCTGTGGCCGAGTTGAATGAGGTGATGTACTTGTCGCCGACAACAAGCGGGTCGAGTTTCGTCTCTCCGCGATATTCCTCATGGAACTTGTCGAATGACCATCCGGCTACGGCACTTATGTCATGACGTCCGACAGTCTGCGCATAATTGAGCGTAGGTTCTACGAGTATTCTGTCATGCTTGGCTGTCTCGTAGGATATATATGCTGCGTCATCCCCCTGCCCCATGGTCCAGTTGCCCTTCTTACGAAGCGTGGACGTCTCTCCGAGGTAGTTCTTGTAGGAGAAGTTCACCTTTACATTGAGAATATTCGGGATGAAGTCGAACTTTCCGAAGACATCGCCATAGAGATACTGCTGTGCATTGTCGCTGTGAAGTATCTCGTTCTGTGCCACTGGGTTCAGCGCGTATGTATTGGCTCTGTCAGGGTCGCCGTAGCCATATCCTCCGCTATGTTCGGAATCATAGACGGGAATTGTCGGAGGCATGGCAATGAAGTTTGCCCACGGGTTGCCGGTGAGATTGGAAGTCCACGACTTCGTGAAGAAGAAATTCTCCCCATACTCGAAGCGTCCCTTCCGTCCTGAAGTGTTGACACGGAATCCCACCTGCTCAAAGCTAGAGTATTTAAGGGCTCCGTTGTCGTCCTTGTAGTTTATAGAAGTGTAGTAATTTACAGACTTGCTTCCGCCGGACAGCGAGACATTGTAGTTTTGGATAAGAGCCGTGCTCAGCATCTCGTCCTGCCAGTCAGTGTTGCCGTCATAATGATTCTGAAGCCCCTTTACGCCGCTGACGCCAGAAAGAATGGCGTTTTCATACGCCATATCATCGTATTTCTTATAAGTTTCGGCATCCATCAGGTCGTAGCGAGGAAGCCAGTAAACCTGCACACCTCCATCAAACTTGACCTTGAGGTCGCCGATCTTGCCTTTCTTTGTCGTGATGATAACCACTCCGCTGGCAGCACGAGAACCGTAGATTGCAGCGGAAGAGGCGTCTTTGAGAACCTGAATTGACTCGATATCTTCAACGTTGAGCCCGAGTTCACTTCCGCCGTACGAGCCGTCGACTATGAACAGCGGAGAGTTCCCGGTGAAAGAGCCGATTCCTCGAATTTTAATAGAGGCATTGGAGCCTGGCTTGCCGCTTGAAGTGATGTTCACGCCGGAGACAAGTCCCTGCATGGACTGCACCACGCCTCCGGAAGTACGATCCTGGAGAGACTGCTCACGAACCGTGGAAACGGAACCGAGGAGATCTTTCTTCTTTACCGTTCCATAGCCGATGACAACCGATTCGTCAAGAATTTTCCTGTCTTCCTTGAGAACGACGTCCATTTGTCCGGCTGCCGCGAGTTCAATAGTCGCGAAGCCTAAGCTACTGAAGGTTAGAACATTCCCCCCCCTGGTCGGATATTCATCGAGAAGTTACCGTCAGCATCGGTCATGGCACCGACTGTCTTCCCGTCAACCTGCGTGACGACAGAGACTCCGGCAAGCGGTTCCCCGGCCTCGTCACGGACACAGCCGCGAATCCGGTTCTGCGCCGACATCGCGGAGGATGTAAGTACAGCAAGGATTACGGCGGTTATTATGCGTTTCATAGTAGTTTCAATTTAACACGAATAACTGAACAAAAATTCAAACAGCTTCCTAATTTCCCGAAGCGATGATAAGCCCCAGTCCCGCGATGAAAAGGATGAACATCAGGGCGAGGAGCCAGTTCACGCTCTTTTTCGCGCCCTTGAACTCTTTCCAGATGAACACGCCCCAGATGGCGGCGATGAGCGGTGCGCCCTGTCCGAGGGCATAGCTGACGGCGGCTCCGGCCGTGCCTGCGGAAACATAGTTGAGTCCCGTACCGAGGCACCAGATTGCACCGCCGAGCATTCCGACGAGATGGGTCTTCGCGTCGCCCTTGAAATAGTCCGCGAACCTCACGCCCGGCTTCGAGGAGTCGTTGAGCGTGAACACGCAGTTGAAGAGGAAATTGCTGACGAGGACGCCGAGGGCAAAAATCACTGTTCCGGAATATGGGGTAAGCTTCCCCTGAGCAGGGTTGTGGATGTCGTTGATGTCGATTCCGTTATAGACCAGAGCGGAGAAGAAGGACATTATCACTCCTGCAAGAACGGCATAAATCAGTCCCATGCGGTTTTCTCTCGGGTCTCTTTCGGACTTGTCGACCTTGCCGGAAGCGACGCCGTTGCAGACAATCGCGACCACGACAAGAGCTACGCCCACAAGCAGGAGAGGCACGTTCGTCGCCGGATTCGGATGTAAAACGAGGTTATTGATGACTCCGACCACGAGAGCGAGCCCGACACCGAGAGGGAAAGCGACCGACATTCCCGCCTTGGCTGTCGAAGCCGAAAGAAGAATGTTGGAAACATTGAAAACGACGGCTCCGAGAAGAATCCACGCGACGCTGTTGATGTCGGCCTGGGCAAGGTCATTGATGAAATGCCGTCCTTCCGAACCGAACGAGCCGAGGGTGAAGGCGAGAATCAGGGAGAACAGGAACATTCCTATCACGTAATCCCAATAAAAGAGCTCATATCTCCAGCTCTTCGCGGCCATTTTCTGCGTGTTTCCCCACGAGCCCCAACAGAGCATTGTGATGAAACAGAGGATGACCGCCAGAAATTGACTGTTTGCGATGAACATAGTATCAAATTTAGTTTTGTTGATATTTCATTATTGCGGGTTATTCATTTCGACATACTCATAGTCTCTGACTTCCCATGGTCCTACTCCTCCAATTCCCGACGATATGGTATCGACGGCTGCGCTCCGGCGCGGGTCACGGAGATTGCGGAGGCCTTCGCCGCGAAACGGCATGCATCCTGAAGACTGCGCCCTTCGGAAAGCGCCACGCAGAGGGCACCATTGAAGGTGTCTCCGGCCGCAGTGGTGTCGACAGCCTTGACAGGGTTTGCAGGAATGACGCCCCTAAAATCTTCTGAATGCACATACGCACCCTTCGAACCGAGAGTGATGATAACATTCCTAACGCCTTTCGCGACCAGTACTTCCGCAGCAACTGCGGCTTCTTCTTCATCGGTCACTGGGAGCCCTGTTATGAGCTGGGCCTCCGTGCGGTTCGGGGTCAGGAGCCAGAGTCTCGAAAGGAGCGCGTCTGAAAGTTCAGCGGCGGGAGCCGGATTCAGAACGAGCCTCGTGCCCGCCTCGAACGCCCGTGCAGCCGCATATTCGACGGTCTCCATCGGGGTCTCAAGCTGCATCAGGACGAAGTCGGCTCTTTCAATTTCTTTCTCCGCCGCATCAATCTCAGGCTTTCCCAGTTCGGAATTTGCTCCCGGAGCGACGACTATCACGTTCTCCGCATCGGCATCCACAAAGATGGAGGCCACGCCCGACGGCACGCCATCCTTCACTGAAATGAACGACGTGTTCATTCCCTCCTTGCCGTATCCCTCAAGAGAATCTTTTCCGAAAAGGTCGTCCCCCACGCAGGCGATGAAAGTGACGTCGGCGCCGAGTCTCTGCGCGGCGACCGCCTGATTGGCGCCCTTTCCACCGGCAGCCATCATGAAATGGCCTCCGAGCACGGTCTCTCCAGGTTCCGGTATGCGTGATGTGTTGATTACCAGGTCAGTGTTCGCACTGCCTATTACAACGATTTTTCCCATTATTTCGCGTGTTATTATTATCCGGTCTCATTCCCGTCCTGTGCCGGTATGCCGGGTCATCCCTTATCTCTTGGCACAAACGATTGCGCAAAAATATTCATAAAACAAGGAAAAATATCGCATACGCGGCAATAAATTTCATTAGGCAGCGAAAAATTTCTGCACAAGAAATTTGATTTTATTGCGCAAATGTCGTAGATTCGCTGGAAATAATCACACACAGCACCCAAGGAATGAAATCTACACTTGAAACCATCGCCGAGCGCACCGGATTCTCAACATCCACTGTATCAAGGGTATTGAGCGGAAAGGCGAAGGACGGCAGAATCTCCGAAAAGACTTCGGAAATAATCAGAAAGGCTGCAGATGATATAGGATACACTCCGAACATTCTCGCGCAAAACCTGCGCAAGGGAAGGACGTTCACCATCGGGCTCGTAGTCCCGGACATTTCCAACCCCTATTTCGCGGAAATCACGAGCGTAATAGTCGCCGAGGCGAAGAAAAGCGGCTACACCACCATAGTCACCGACACCATGGAGAACGAGGCGGCGCAGAAAGACTCGGTCTGCGCCCTCGTGTCGAGGAAGGTCGATGGAATGATTATAGTCCCCTGCGGCTCCGACCCGAAGTTTCTTGAGGAAATCAACGCGCAGACCGCGCCGGTCATACTTGTGGACCGCTATTTCGAGGACTCGCGCCTGCCATACGTGGCGACGAACAACTGGCAGGGAGGCTTCGACGGCACGAACATCCTGCTGCGCAACGCCCACAGGAAGATTGCCTGCATCCAGGGGAATCTCGATTCCACCCCGAACCGCCGGCGCATAGAAGGCTACAGGGCGGCTCTCCGGAAGGCCGGACTGGAAGATGAGGAACGGATTGTCGGAAACGACTTCACGGTCCAGAACGGATATATTGAGACCAAGCTGCTTCTCGGCTCGCCGGAAAGACCCACGGCCATCTTCGCCCTGAGCAACACCATAGGTCTCGGAGCCATCCGGGCCATCCGCGAGGCCGGCCTGCGCATCCCGGAGGACATCTCCATAGTCTCCTTCGACAACAACATCTACCTCGACTACCTAGTCCCTGCCGTCACGCGCATAGGCCAGAGGGTCGAGGAGATGGGTCGGATGGCAGTCAAGCTGCTCCTCGAAAGCATCCGCGGCCAGCGCAAGATAGGCTCCCAGATAGAACTCTCCACCGAGACCATCCTCCGCGACTCCGTAGCCATCCCGCACGCCTGAGCCTCACTGTCACTATTCAAACAAACAGAAGTATAAATACGACTAAAAATCCGTACATTTGCAAGATATGCAGTCATAATGGTCGCTGAACTCAATCATATCTCGGCAAATGCCGGCGAACGTCCCTCAGAATTCGCGGAAAGAGTGGGACGGGAATATGCCGACGTCTCCAAGCAGGACGAAAAGAAGCATAAGGGACAGTTTTTCACGTCGTATCCAATAGCGGCATTTATGGCCGGGCTTGCAAACACCGCGAAACATAGCGATGGCATATCCATTCTGGATCCCGGTTGCGGATTGGCCATCCTGTCCTGCGCGCTGATTGAGCACATAATCGAGAATACCAAACCGTGCCACATCTGTCTCCAACTATATGAAACAGACAAGAATGTCATTCCACTGACGAAGCAGGTTCTTTCATATCTACGGGAATGGTGTAAAAGCAGAGGTGTCAATATAGAATACCAACTGAATGAGAGCGACTTCATTCTGGAACAATACGGATGCCTGAATGATTCGGACACATTGTTTGGAAATGCATCCAAATACGAGAGATTTGACTTAATCATATCCAATCCGCCTTATTTCAAACTCGCCAAGGACGACATTCATACTCGGGTGTGTTCCGGCATAGTGGACGGGCAGACAAACATCTACGCCTTGTTTATGGCACTCTGCGCAATGCTGATGAAAAAGAACGGCCAAATGATATTCATCACGCCGCGAAGTTTCGCATCCGGAAGGTATTTCAAGTCTTTTCGGGACTTTCTCTTCAAACACGTGCACATCAGCCTCATTCATCTGTTCAACACAAGAAAAGACACATTCTCTAAAGATGAAGTGTTGCAGGAACTTGTAATCATGAGCATGTACCCAAAAGGTGGAGAAACAGACATTACGGTTTCATTCAGCCAAGGCATCAGAGATTTGTCCTCCCCTTCCGTGAAAACATATCCCGCAACGGAGATTGTGAATCTGTCATCCGAAGAGAAAGTCGTCTATCTCCCGGTCAATGAACATGATGAAGCGACACTTCACCTGTTCAGGTCTTGGGACGGCAACATGGAGAAATACGGTATACAGATTTCCACAGGTCCTGTTGTGGCATTCCGAGCTTCAGAATACATCGTCAACGAACCTGAAGAAGACACTGTTCCGCTCTACTGGCTCCATAATGTAGTGAAAATGCTGTGTGACCACCCTATCAGAAAAAAGGGGAAAGGACAATACATCAAAATGTCGCAAGCCACGAAAGCATCACTCCTGCCAAACAGGAACTATGTGCTGCTCAGACGGTTCAGCTCAAAGGATGACGGAAGCAGATTGGTTGCAGCCCCATATTTTGGGAATATGACACAGCATGAGTCCGTTGGCATTGAAAACAAATTGAATTATATTTACAGACCGAAAGGTCGCCTCCGTCGCGATGAAGTTATGGGACTCACTGCCCTGCTGAATAGTGAAATATTCGACACATATTTCCGGACTTTAAACGGGAACATTAACGTGAGTGCAACGGAGATGCGAATGATGCCCCTTCCTCCGCTTGATGACATCAAAGAAATCGGGCGTCGGATTATATTGAGAAACAATTACTCCATGGACTATATCAATGACCTGGTCCTGGGCTATTTTAAGATACAGCAATGAGCAAAATTACTGAAGCGCAAGAGATTTTGAAAGCGTTGGGACTTCAGCCCGCACAGCAGAACGAGATGTCAGCGCTGACGCTGCTCGCACTTTGCAGCATACGTGAAGACACGCCATGGGCTGAGGCCACACGTACAAGTCAGAGACTCACGAAAGAAATAATGGCCTTCGTCAATGAAAACTATAAGGCGGAAGCTCCTTACGTGCCCAATACACGCGAGACATTCCGCAGGCACGTTCTGCATCAGTTCATTCAGGCTGGAGTCACCAACTACAATCCTGATGACCCAACACTTCCAGTCAACAGCCCCCGCGCTCACTATGCCATAACATCTGAAGCACTGGAAGTTGTCAAGGCATACGGCACCGACAATTGGGACAGCAAGGCGCAGCAATTCGCCGCCGAGTATAGAATTTCCCACGATAAATATGCGGCAGAGAGGGACTTGCATCGCATCCCTCTTGTCATAGAAAGAAACGAATACTATCTCTCGCCCGGCGAGCACAATGAAGTGCAGGCAGCCGTAGTTGAAGAATTTGCACCTGTCTTTGCGCCCGGCGGGAGACTGCTTTACATCGGCGACACCGAGGATAAGAACCTTTATATAGATAATTGTAGGTTAGAGACTCTAAGACTTCCAGTTACTGAGCACTCGAAACTTCCTGACATAATAATCAGCGATGACAAGAGGGAATGGCTGTTTCTGGTTGAAGTCGTGACTTCACATGGCCCAATGTCAGCCAAACGCGTCATTGAGCTGGAAGAGCTTACAAAAGACTGCCCCTATGGAATCGTGTATGTCACTGCATTCCCGAATGCCAAAGAGTTCAAGAAATATATTGATGAGATTGCGTGGGAAACAGAAGTCTGGCTTGCCGACACCCCGGCTCACATGATTCATTTCAATGGAGACAGATTCATCGGGCCAAGGAAGTAAGACGTCACTGTCCGAGAGAAACCGCCCAGCCGTCGATGGTTCTTGTCGCGGTGGATATGTTCACCCCGACTTTAACGAGACGCTTGCCATCCTCGAAACGATACGGGATCATATAGCCCTTGTCGTCAATCTGCTTCAGGGCAGTCTCCGCCGTGCTGTCAACCTTGAATTCAAAGACATAGATTGAATCATCCGTCCAGCACACGGCATCCGCACGCCCGACCGCCGACTTTTCTTCAGTGCGGATGTGGTAGCCCAGCAGGGAAAAAATCAGATAAATAATCGTCTGGTAGTGCTTCTCCGTCTTGTTTTCGAGGTCGTTCGGCATCCCCGCGAGAAACGACTGCATCCGCGACAACGCCTCGTCAACATCTCCTTTCCTCAAGGCGGCATTGAAACGGATCACGAAAGATGCTCCGGACGGGTTGTTGCCATTGTAGCCGGCCAGCAGCGAGTCCAGGAATCCCGTGCGCACTTCCTTGTTCGGATAGCCGAGAGTGTAGCTGTCGAGGCTGCGGTCATAGTCCTTGATGGTCAGATAGCCGGTCTGATAGAGAAGAGGTATCGGGTTGTCCGTGAGTTCCGGAGACACATTGAACTCATTGACGGAGACATACTCCATCCTGTCAAGTTCACGCTCGTCAAGGGGCTTGCGCTCAAGTCTCTCTATCAGATAAGTCGGAGTGGCCGTCTCAAACCAATAACTCCCGAAACGCCTGTCAGAAAATGCGTTGAGCAGGCTGAAAGGATTGTATATATCTTCAGAACCGGCGCAGAAATGGTAGCCGTCGTAGTTTTCCTTCAAAAGTTCCAGAGCCCTCTCATAGCTCACGCCCTCCGCTGCGGCAAGAGCCTCTATCTGATCGGTGAAATCACGCTCAAGCTCCGACTGGGAGATTCCGCAGACCGCGGAAAAATCCGGGAGCATGGATATGTTCTTGAGATTATTAAGCTCGCTGAATATACTCAGTTGCGCGAATTTGTTTATGCCGGTTATGAAAACGAAGCGCAGATAAGGGTCGAGACTCTTTATCGGGCTGTAGAAATTCCTCATTATCTGACGCATGGGCACTAACCGCTCCCTGTCGTTCATAACATCAAGAAGCGGAGCGTCATACTCGTCTATGATAATGACGGCTTTCTCTCCAGTCTGTTCGACGGAACGCCTTACAAGACCTGCAAGGCGCTGATTTATGTTCTTTTCCAATTCTCCGCGGCCAAAAACCAGCTCATAAGCATGAAGTTTCTCATTAAGCTCCTCAAGCAGCTGCTCCTCATTCATGTGCTTTGCCGTTGACATATCGAAATGAAACACAGGATGCTTCACCCATTCAGTCTCAAGCCTGCCGGCCTCCAAACCGTCAAAAAGTTCCTTTTCCCCGGCAAAATAAGAATGAAAAGTCGATGACAGCAGCGACTTTCCGAAACGGCGCGGACGACTGAGGAATACATATTTGAATTTATCGGCTATCTGATAGACAAGACCGGTCTTGTCCACATAAATATAATTTCCGGACACGATGTCCTCAAAAGTCTGCACTCCGATAGGAAGTTCTTTCATACCCATAACCGTCATTCTTTAGTCTGACGACAAAGATAGCAATTTATCGGGAAAGCACGTACCTGCCACAATAATGCCGCCACGGGACTTGCGACCAGCGGCGGCTGAAATCATTCTCAAGAATGGTCTGTTTACTTCAAGTACGGTTCAGAGCCGGATAGAACCCAGACATCGGTGCTCCAGCCGAGGGAGCGTGCCGTTTCCGAGGCTGAAGGCCCAGCACCAGTCGCTGATGAGGACTGAGCGGCAATGCCATGGTATGGGTATATGAAGGTGTGTCCATCTGAACCCGTTACCTGTAACGGCATTGTGTCGTCGGCATTTTGCTGGTCATACACGTCGCTGCAATAATTGGCGGTCAGAGTTGTCGTTGGATTTCTGTAGCAGTTCCTAAGAGTATTCCTCGTTCCTGTGAAACCGACGATTATACCTGAGCTGGCACCGTCTTCATTCTCGCGCGTTGCCGTGATGTTGCCAAACCATGCAATGCAGGATTCAATGGTGTTGTTATAATTCATGCCATCTGCCGTTCAACTATTTCCGGCAGCTCTGCCGACAACACCACCGACATTGTCCGAGCATTTTATCGTGGACGAAGACTCACACCGGCTTACCTTCAATGTGCTCTCATTGCTGCCAACGATTCCGCCGACACGTTCTCCGGCACTCTTGACCGCTGCATAGACATCACAGTCCGTAATCTGCGCCCCTGCCTTGACTTCATAACCAACAATTCCACCGGTGTAAGTATTAGAGGTGCCTTCAGTGATCTCAACAGAGCCTCTGACGACACAACCGAAGATTATATTTGTGGCCTTCTCACCATCTGTTCTTCCAGCCACGCCACCGGCACCGTCACGATAGATTCCGAAGGCGTCTCGACCTTCACTCCCTCCGCCAACGGCCTCCACACCCTTCTCTCCGTTGCTCCTGAAGCACGCCAGGGTCTCCTCGACCGTCTTGTTGAACTGACGACGAAATAAGTTGATATCTAAATGAATAAGGGACAGTCTTATGATTCTATAAAACTGTCCCTTGTCGTTGAAGGTAAAATCGCAGCAACCTGATGGTTGTCAATTATAAGACAGGGCGAGACCGAAAGATCCCGCCCTGTCTTATAGTAGTGGCTGCTGCCGTCGTCAGAACTTGAATCCCAGTTTGATGGTCGGTGAAGCGAAGCCGCAGAAGTCGTGGCAATCAGCGCTATAGGCCGCGAGCCCTGCCTGCGGGCGGATCGTTGTCACGTTGTATCCATACTGGAATGGGTTGAACTCGATGCCGACGAACATCCCTGGGAGGAAGTAGTAGTCAGCGCCTGCGTTGAGCATGCCCTTGATGGTGTAGCGTTCTCCGATGGACTTGCCGAGAGACTCGACTTCATCGTAGAAGATCTGGTTGAGCCCGTGGGCAAACCCTGCGTGGATGCCGATGTGGAACCTGAGGTTCTTGAGTGACGGGTGGCCGAAATGCCGGTCAGCACCGAGCAGTACGCTGTATCTGAGGGTTGAGGCCTCTCCTACTGCCCTGTAGGCTGGGATAGACCCGTCTCCAGGCTCAGAATTTTCATCGAAAGTTCCCGGCCTTTCGCTGTAGCCCGGATTGTAGCTGTAGCCAATTCCGGCTCCGAAGCGCAGTGCCCAGTTGTCGGTGAAGAACCAACTGCCCTCCAGCCCCACATTGAGCCTGCTGTCAAGCCAACTTGAGGATGACGCGCCGAGTTCGTATCTGGATGCCCCAGTGTCGGTCTCAGCGTTCTTTCCCACGAAGCTGTCGTAGCCCACTGTCGCGCTGACAAGGACGTCTCCCTTGGCAGGGCCGAAGTCTGCCTGGCTGCAATGGTGCTCTTGTGCTATGGCTGCTAGACTCAACGCGAGAATACAGATTGTTGCTGTAAGTCTTTTGAACATAATCACATAATTAAAATGCTACTCAGCGGTGAGGGCTGCGTCAAGGGCTGCCTTTGCTTTGTCGGCCAGAGTTTCGAGCACCTTGATCTGAGCCTCGATGTCAGCGATTCGCTTCTCTATGAGTTTTATGCTCTCTTCTTGGCTACTAGCGTTGTCTTTGGCATCCTTAATGTCCTGAGTGTATCTTGCGATTTCGGCCTGAGCGTCAGCGATTGCCTGCTCGTAGTCATCGACGTCGGCATTGTTAAGGAGTGTATATAGAGCATCTTTTTCGTCCCTGAGGACCTGAAGGTCTTCTTGTGCCTTGCCATATGCTTCCTGGGCCTTGTCACGCGCTTCAGCGAGGGAAAGTATCTCCTCGACGAATTTTTTCTGCTCAGCTAAGGCCGTTTCTAAGGCTTTGTCGAAGTTGTCTAGGGTCTGCTGCGCCTTTGCGATTTTGTCGGTGTAGTCAGCGATTTCTTCCTTGAAGGAGGTCACTTGTCGCTCATACCATACTTTATTATCCTGGGCGGACTCATAATCGCTCACGGAATCCGTGTAGGCGTCAGCAGCCACATTGTAATTGTTCTGAGCTTTGTAAAGTTCGTTCTCTGCGTCGTTTCTAGCTGTAGCTGCCTTGCTTAGGGTCTTTTGGGCGTTAGCGGTTGCTTCTTTGGCTTTGTTGAGGGCATTGAGGAGTTCAACTTGCTTGGCTGGGTCTTTTTCGTTATCGTAGGCCTGCTGTGCCTCATTCTCTTTCTCTACAGCGACATCGTGGGCATCCTCTGCTGCTTCATAGGCCGCATCCTTCTTCTTGTATTCGGTTTCTGCAGTGCTGAGGTTCTGCGTAGCTTCGTCTTTGGCTTTTTGTGCCGTTTCCATTGCTGTCTTCTTGGCAGCGAGGTTTTTCACGGTTTCTTCGAGAAATCTTTGGTAAGATGCGTAACTAGCATATAGAGAATTGGCGCTCTCTGGATCCCCCTCCTTGCCAAGACGTGTCTTGTAGTCCCTGATGTCTTTTTCAAGCTCATTCTTGGCGTTTTCGAGATTGGCACTATTGACTTTCGGAACCAAGAAGATAAAAGGAACGCTCCAACCATTATTGATGTATGTGAGCACTGGTTCGTCGCCTAGGTCTATGTTGAGGACAGTGCTGAAATCATCATGGAGTTCTTCCAAAATCGGGGCGTATACTGAGATGCCGTCAACAACGCCTGCAGTATAATATACAACGTCAGCTTCGTTGAACTTGGTGTTGAGGCTCTCTTCGCTTTCATTGTAGGCCTTTTCTTCGTTTTCTGCAATTTTGTCTTCGAGGGCGCTGATTTCCTCCAACTTAGCATCGAACTTTGGTTGGATGGTCGCTTTATCAGCCCGGTGCTCTTTGTGGGCATTTAGGATCTCGATGTAGGCTTTCCTGCCAGCGATGAGCCTATTGTACTGAACCTCGGTCTGCGCTGCCAAAGCTTGGCTTGAAACCAACCCGCTCTCCGCCTTTAGCTTGTTTGTCTGCTCGTTGAGGAGAAGTTCCCTTTCGTTGGAGAGATCTGTAATGAGGGACCGATAATTAGAAAAGAGCTTTTGGATGCGTGCATCGGCTAGGTCGGCTATCTCCTGCTCGGTCTTCTTGAGGCTGAGCCTATATCCAGCGATCTCCAACTCGGCTTGCGCTTTGATTCTCTCGATCTCGATCGCGAATTTTTCCTGTTCCTGCTTCATCTGCGCGCGAATGGCTTCGGCTTCGGCACCGGTCTTGTCAGCGAGAGCCTGTTGGTACGCCGCCATGGCCTTTTCGTACTCAGCTTGGGCTGCCTTGAGGGCCGCTTCGGCGTTGGCCGTGGTCTTGGCCGCCTCGGCCTGGGCCTTGTTGAGTTCGGCGATGCTCTGCAACTGAGCTGCTTTGGCCTGCCTAACTTCGGTCACCGATGATGACTCCACATCGTTTACGCAAGAAACTGCGCCGAGCGCGACAGCGCCGGCTGCTAGATAGCATAGAATTTTTTTCATATAACTTTAGGTTGTTCGTTTCGCCTGATACCCCGAAGGCGTGTTTGCTAGTCTCGAATGAGGGTATCACGCCGTCCTTGCTTGTCGACGGAGCAAGTTGAGGCCGTCATCCGGTCATCTCTGACCCTGCAAAGTAAAGAAAAGAAAATGACTATTCAAAATTTAATTTCCCCTCCCCCCCCCAAAAAAAATGACCTATTTTTATCGTAAACGTAAAGAAAGTTCACCGCCGCAGATATAGAACAAAATTTTATCCGTTCAACGAACAATTCAACTGAATACATAAAAAACATTTCCCCGAAGTCCGTAAGGATTTCGGGGAAACATTGTCTATCAAAGAGTTCGGACTATGCCTCAGCTGCAGGTGCTTCGGTTGCAGGAAGTTCAGCTGCCGGTGCGGCCTCAGTTGCCTCTGCCTTCTTCGTGCGGCTTCGGCGGGTGGTCTTCCTGGCCTCTTTAGGAGTTGAAGAGAGAAGAGCTGCCTCGTTGAAGTCAACGAGCTCGATGATTGCGAGGTCAGCACCGTCACCCTGACGGAAACCGGTCTTGAGAACCCGCGTGTATCCGCCCGGACGCTCAGAAATCTTTGGGGCTACGGTGCGGAAGAGCTCCGTAACGGCCTCCTTGTTCTTGAGATAGCTGAAAACGAGGCGGCGTGAAGCGGTCGTGTCGTCCTTTGACTTTGTGATGAGCGGTTCAACGTACATCTGCAAAGCCTTTGCCT
>ERZ808252.1098-NODE-1098-length-21648-cov-31.965405_pt1 | contig 21648 bp, 33 predicted proteins | sample MGYA00521242_ERZ808252 | MGnify/ENA primary metagenome ERZ808252 (study PRJEB31516, sample SAMN03275581) | gut metagenome | biome: mammalia-associated habitat; material: feces | host: Papio cynocephalus | place: Kenya | collected 2012-08-07 ...
TATACCTGTCGATCATCTCGTTCTGCCGGTTTGTCGTAATCAGCACATTAGACGCCGTGATGTGCGGACTTCTTGACCCGAGGATTGTTTCGCCCCACTCGAACCTTCTGCTGTAGACGCAGTCCTTATCCACGACCTGCTCTCCGGTAAATCTGCCGATGGCGGCGAGAAGCATCTCAATCGGATTGCCGCACAGCACCGAGTAGTTACCTTCAACGAAGATATGCCCGCATTTCGCGTTCTTGATGAATGACCGGATGAAGTCGCACTTGAAGTCGTTGTACAGCTTCGTATCATAAAACCGACTGTTGACCGACATCATCTTGTAGATGACATCGTTCTTCGAGAGCATAGGATCGTCGTCCAGCTCCTGCGGTTTATACTTGATCCAGTGTTTCAGCACGGACGGCTTGTCCCGGCAGAGATCAAGGAAATCGAACGTCGGCTGCAACAGTTCCTCAATATCGCTTCTCTCGAGCTGTATCGAGTTGATGAGCTGGTAATGAGCCTGTACGAGCTTTCCTCCGAGATAATGCGGGGGCTTTTCGTATTTCACCACACCGAAGAGAGGGTAGAGCTGATCAAACCACGCGTCGAGCGTCCCGAACTTGACGTATTTAATGCTGCTCGGCGTCGTGACAATCTTGATATCGGATATATCTTCAGCCCTTGTATATCCCTTTAGCTGCGACACGTCCGTGACGCCGTTGTCCCTGAACCAGTCCTGAAGATTACAGCTGAACGCGCAAGACTTGAAGAACCGGTTCCTGAGAAGAATCATTCCCTTGTCGGAATACCCGCCCATCGCAGATATGTCAATAAGGCTCTGACCGTCCCATATCTTATTGGAGATTTCGACGTTCTCGTGTGCCGCGTCGAGCTTGCCGTTCTTCTCGGTAACGTTGATGCAGTCCTCGGTGAATACGCTGTCGTAATCGTCGATCACAAGGAAGTTTTCCGGTCTCAGCTCAATGGTTCCGATGATGCTGCTCATCGTAAGTGCGATATAGGACTGAAGAGCCGCGAGGTCAACCTTGTCTCCGTTGTAGATCTTGAGTCCGCACATTTCCCAGTTGTGCATTCTGGCGTATAGGTTTTCGTCAATGAACATACACTTGCCGACACGGGCGCTTCCGGCGGAACGTTTCCACCTTATGTATTTTGTTCCGTTGCAATGGAATCCATCGGTGTAGAGCTTTCGTCGTATCGCGTCGACACCCTGTACGCATGGAATGTTCTGTTTCGCAACGTAGGTCTGTTTCTCTTCATCGTACTTGAAAGCACGCTTGTCCGGCAGATTCGGTATATTGACCTTCGCCCCAACCTTAACCCCGGCGATCTCTCCGGTTTTCGTCCTCCCGAGGCAGTCCTCCCATTCGAGTTCATTCCCCTGAAACCCGAGTTTTATATACGTGTCCTTGCCTTGCCGGTTCCATGTCTTGACGCTGTACTCGAAGGTGACGTTGATGATCCGATCACAGTATTCGCGTCTGCCGCTCTTGGAATCTTCGATAAACGAGAACCTGTTGTTGCGGTAAGCTTTGCGATATACGTCTCTCAGCTGCATCAGATCGAGGCTGTAATCAAAGACGGCTTTATACCGTTTCTTATTAATATTTCCGTTCTTGTCAAGAAGGGTATACCCGTCGGCGTCCGGTTTCGAGTAGTTCGAGATCCAGAGGTCCTTGGCATCGATCTGGGGAATATAAACGCCTTTGATTCCCGCCATCAGCACGCCTCCCCGAAAGCGAAGTTGTTACGTACAAGCTCCGCGATTCTGATCTGTCCCTTTCCGGTCACAAGCGTCTTGGTGCCGAGTCTCGGTACACCGCCTACCTCATATGTATATTCAATGACCTTGAACCATCCGGAGTTAAGGAATCTCTGGTATGGGGTATTGTCAGCCATCAGTACGCCGCATTCTCTGAGCTTTCTGAAAAGTGTATTGCGTCCGATGGTTACGCCGAATTTCTGAATGGTCTTGGAGTAAAGCCCCATATCAATAGCATCCTCGGATGCCGTAACCTGATTCGCGAATTCAACATGAGGTCTCTGCTCCTCAATGGTCGCGGTCAGCTGCCTGTTCTGCTCTCCGAGACGTTTTGTCTCGCGGTACATATCAAGGGCAAATCCACGCTTGGTATCCTCTGAAAGAGCAGAGAAGTACTCGTTGATGAATTTCTCCGGATCGGCAATATAACCACCAGTTTTTCGGATTGTTGGAAGAACATCATCCATCACCCATGCTTCGAATTTTTCAGCAGAGGGAAGCTTACTGCGCATTATCAGTCGATAGACGTCATTCTCGGGAATAAACGATGCCTCAATTTGCTTTTCCGGAGACTGAGGATGAGGTAGGGGGCGTTTCACCACCCACTTGCAATGCGTCCGCACGGCATCATTTGGATCCTTATAACCAAGCGCTGACGCGACATCCTTCGCACAGAACAGAATCGACTCACCGTCAATAATCGTTCGGACGCTCCCAAACTCTTCGTTGTTAAATACCTGAATGTTGTTTTCCATTTTCGTATCCTCCATTATGCGATTTCCTTGTAGTTCTTCCTTATATAATTGATCAGCGCCACCTGACCCCTTCCGGTAACAAGCGTTTTAGGATTGGTATACTGCCCGCTGCCGGTGTTATATGTAAGCTCGATGACCTTGAACCATCCGGCGTTAAGATACCTCTGATACGGGACGTTATTATCCATAAGCACGCCCTGATCTCGGAGCCACTTGAACAGGGTATTGCGCCCCATCGTGATACCTTGCTTCTGCGCGTATTTCGCGAAGGTTCCCATATCTATCGCGTTATCTGAGTCGGTAACATGGTCGGCAAAGTCGACCTTCGGCTTCTGAAGCTCGAGTTGAGCGTCCTTTTCTTTGAGCTGCTGTTCACGAAGTTCGATCTTCTTCTGAGCCATGACAAGCGCACGGGCGATAAGATCGTCGTCGCTCATGGACTCTTCGCCTTGGATGTACCCTCCGGTCTTACGGATGGCGGGGATAACATCGTGAGTTATCCATCTCTTGAAGGCTTTCGCTTCGGACTTGCGGGAACCGAGCACCAGCGTATACAGACCGGATTCATTGACAACACCGACCTCCTGCTCACCGCCGAGGGTGTCGGTTGAAACTACGCCCTTTTCGTCGTCATCCAGTCTACCTAATGCGTCTCGATTGTTCTTGATCTCCAATGCCTTACACACATCGACCGCCACGAACCACGGCTCCCCGTCTTTCACCACGCTTCGAACCTCGCCGAACCGATCATTGTTAAACACCTGAATGTTGTTGTTTTTTCATAAATCAATCTCCTTTTTATTAATTGCACACACGGTATGCGTATGTGCATATTTTCTTGACCTTTATATGTAGAAGCGACCCATGAAACCGGGATGATATATCTTGCAGGATTATCTTGGGTTTCTAACTCCGTAAATCGCCGGAAATTTTGCCCTGCTGTTTACTCGTCCTCTCGCTCTTCGTCGATTCTGGCTTGATTTTTCCTGAATGGACTTTGGTTTTGAAACCGATTCTTGCACGCTTCTGACATCCTCTTCCTCTGCTCGTCGCTCACGACCCTCGGGGGAGAGGGCTTCTTGACCCATGTTTTCGGCACCCTCGCCACCAGAACGCCGTCGTTGTTTTCCGGCAGGAACCGGATATCCACATCCGCCGGATGCTCGTCCGCAAGCCGCAGCACGTGTCGTATGATCTTTGGCTCACTGGTCGAAATTACCGCGTGCGGCTCGTTTGTTATGTATTCGTATACAGTCTCAGCCATCCTGTTATTCCTCCTGTTTGAACCATACTTTGATGATATCCTCATCACGGGGAAAGTCCGTTATTTCAGGGCAAAATTTACACTTCCCGTCGTGAAGCTCGCACCACGAGAATTCCATCGTGCGTCCAGCCTCCGGACAATATCCCGTGATCGAGGGACATTTATCACAAAACCGCTTCGCGAATGACGCATCCCACGGGCTGCCGTCATACATGGCATATTTGGCAAGCCACGCTGCGAGTTCGTCCTCGGTCATATTTTTTATTTTCTCAAAGTTCGTCATCAGTGCTTTCCTCTCGACTATCAAGCCACATTTCGATGATCCCGACTTCATTTGGCATTCTGCCGAAGAAGACACGACACTGGTGACGCGCCTCGCACCACTTGACAGCCCGTGCCCCTGTGCCACCAATACCCGTAACTATCTCACATGGACAGTCCTTGCAATAATTGTTACAGAACCACCGATCCCACATACTTCCGTGATACCTAACGTTATCGGCAATCCAAACCGCAAGCTCGTAGGTGCTCATCCGTTTTAACTTTTCCTCGTTCGTCATATGTAACCTCCTTGACCATAGTCATTACTCCGGCAGCTGGTAGATGTCCAGCAGCTCGTCCCACGCATCCGGATCAACCTTGACGTGCTTGTCGCAAATTTCCATGACAAGCGCCCGTTCCTCGCACGCGAGTGCCAATGATGTGTTAGCGTATTCCGGACACCATATTTTGACGGTCCAATTCTTCGTGATGTCGTTCAGAAACGCTTCGAACTCATCGAAGCCGTCGAACCGAGCCATATAAAGAGTTCTGATATCGCCCTAGGTGAACTCTCTTTTCTCGACAATCCCCGGATACTTCTGCATGTATACATCCTCGCGATCGCTGTCACTGATCAAGATAAAAGTCATGTTTCGTCCTTATCCTCCTTGAATTTTTGAGCCCATCGCCCGAACGTCAATCAATGTAAACCCTCGCCGCGTAGTGATCTCCGTCCTCCCGCCTGCTGTACGACATTATCCGTCCGCCGAAGCAGCCGTTCCAGCCGTCGCACCACGCGAAAAGCTCATGCTTCTTCGGAAACCACGGTATCCCGCTCCGTAACACCACATCGTAGTCGGTGCTCCCGTAACGTCCGCTCTCGAGGCGTTTAATCTCGACAAACGGACCGAGTTCCGCCAGAATCTTCTGTTTTCTTTCCTCAGTGACTGGTGTTATCATGATGTGTACTCCTTTCTGATAAAAGCCGCTGGATATCATCGTATACTTCCTGATGATTTTTGACTATGAGGCAGCTGTCAGCCCAACGATTATCTACATACCGTTCTACGTCAGCGACTGTCTCATACCCGACCATCTTTGCATCAAACCACAGAACGTTCACCATGCCCACCATAACATGCGGTTGCCTGATAAGATCTCTCGGGTAGTTGTCAATGAACTCGAGAAATTCTTTTCGTGATACCTTCGCGATCACCGGCTTGACGGTCAGGTGTTCGTGGATGAAGTCTCTGGCATCCTGATTATTAAACATCTTGTATCTCGCTTTCTACAATACTCAGCGTTGAAAATGAAACGTATCCCTTGTTAATTCCGTTTGCTAAGGCGGAATTATCGCCGCCCACAGTCCGGAATCCTGAGCAGCTCGAAATTCTGCCCGGCGTAGTATACCCGCGGATTGACCGCGATAATCCACTCTTCCGGTCTGTCCGGCGCGTTTGTCATGTAAATAAACGCCGCTTGCTCTCTCCCATGCCACTCGAACCGGACGGAGTTGAGTTCTTTTGCGAGCCGTTTCGCGTTGTCTCTGCTGTATCCGACCATATCCGCGAACTCGCCGAGCCGGAGATACCGAATGGCGTCGTAGTCTCTTTCCTCGGGATTCTTGCAGGCGATATTCCACTCGCGGTTTATCCACGGTATAATCTTGAAGATATACGCAAGCGTCTTGTGAGCTCTCGCGGATGTGCAAGTCTCATAGAGCGACTGTACGCCCTCCGCGTTGAGCCGGATGAATGACCGGTCGACAGATGCGTCGATTGCTCCTTTGCGGAATCTGGTCTCATCGAGGAAGATTGCCTTGATGTCTCTGTTTGTGGTTACATCCCGGACAGTCCCGAGTCTGAATATTCCGGCGGCGACCATCTCCGACCAGAAATAATCGAACTCTCTTGAGGATAGCTTCATCTTGTCCTTGATTCTACTCCGGTTAAACGGGCGAATCCCACCGACCACGATCTCACCGAGATATCCGTCATATGTAAGGAAAGTGCTCGCGTACATCAGTCTGGTGTAGTTCGAAGGCGAGATGTCAAATCCAAGATCCTGAAGCGGAGTAAAGAAGAGAAATGTGAACGTACCGTAGGATATCTGAGCTTCTGTCACATGTTTACACCGTATTGCAGATTGCGTCTGCATGAATGTTTTAATCTGGGTACCTTCGTAGAGGTTCCGCGTAACCTCGCCAGTCTCAGCATCTACAAGGTAATGCGTTGGTTTCTGAGAGCTTCCTCTGTCAAACACGTCGAGTGTTCCGTTTCTAAAAGCCTTTTCGATATCTGTCATTTTATAAGACTCCTTTTGCAATATATCATCTTCGCGACCCGCAAAAATCGATCGAAATATTAGTGATGCGTCGAGATTTCCTCAAAATCGGGGGTAAATCGGCGATTTTTTCCTTATTCTATGCGTCAAGTTAGCAGAGACTTCTCTCGGTATTATCGGCACTTTTGCCACTTCTCGCCCTCTTATATCTGTAGCCGCTAAACTCCCAGAAATTGGAAATTTTGAACTTGACGTACCTGGGATGAGAAGCACCGATGCTCAGACCTCGCCCGAAATCCCGATACTGTAATACTATTATACCACAAAAGTCAGCCCTTGTCAATACTCTCGGCTTAAATTTACGAAGAACTAAGCGGACTTTTTCTACGAAAGCTTTGAAGAATCCCGACATCAGATGACCGGACGCGAACTGAGGTTCCGCAGAGAGCAGGGACAGAAGTACTACCGAGGACACGCGAAAATTCCCGCAAGGGAAAATTTCCATATTATGGTAACGATGAGACGAGGGACAGTGGCAGAGACCTCGGAGACCGTAAAAGAAGCTGTGACATCCGGAGAGCGAAGGACAGAAGCACTACCGAGGGCATCAGCCAATTCCCGTAAGGGAAAAATCCGTATAATGGAATCGAGCAAGCTTCACCCCGGAGGATAAGAGCAGAGAGTTAGTGATGATGTCGAAGACCGTAAACAAAGAAAACATACGATAGAATCTGGCTTTACGGACCCTCGGTTCACAAACCCGTAACAACTAAGAAATCAGGGATAAAGCCCATGAACAAAGGGAAAATCAAGAATCGAGGTATCAAACTTCCCCTATAATATATAATAATATAATAATATATTCTATTTATAAATAGAACATATTTATAAGTTATATTACTATATCTATAGTATATACATAGATATATAAGTATACTAATACTATAGTATTATATATAACTTATAAATATACTTCTACACTAAGATAAATATACTTATTATTATTATTTTTTTTTTTTTTTCTTTTTTTGCTGTATACCCTCGTGCATACCGTTGGCTTCGCCAAGGTGTAGGTTAGTGGTATATTGTTAGTTAGTAATATATAATACTATAGTATATACATAGGTATTATAGTATTATATAACCTATAATATATTATACTATATTTATAGTATATACTTCTACATATAGATAAATAAATCTTTTTCTTTTGGTACTTTTCTTTTTGGAGACAGAAACCATGCCTGAGCCGTGTAATCATAGGCTCAGTCATGGATGTTAGTTATATCTTAGCTTAGAAAATAGATAAACTTGTTAGTTATATAATATAGGGGGAGAACGGAGGTCGTGTCTTTGCGGGCGACATATGACCCGGCGAACGTCACATCACGCGACTGAGCATCGTCATGCTTCTGACTTAGTATGGCGTAACAATCCGTGCCGCCATCTCTTCTTAAGGTCGGTTTTTCCGACTTCAGTCAGTCCGCGGACTTCGAGATGATCCTTTCCGACACCGGATCGATGCCGAAATCGAGGTTTTTGTATATTGCCTGCTCCTCATCAGCAGTGATACCTGCATACGCGAGGGTGATCGCCGGGGACGAGTGGTTGAGCATATGTTGCAGGACTTCAAGTCTTCTGGATCTCTCGAGCGGATCATTGGTTCCGGTCAGAACGTGGTACGCAAAGGTCTTTCTGAGAACGTGAGTCCCGTGGTTCATGTCGAGGCGGTTCGCGGCGAAAGCGGCACCGAGAGCACGATTCGCGGTCGACTGGTCGATATGAGCGCTCTTGCTGTCCTGCTTGCGTGGAGGGAAGAGGTAATCGCCCATAGAGAAGCGCCAGTTCAGCACTTTGTCGATGTAGAGCCGGATAGCGTCCTTGGCGACATCAGAGAGCGCGAACACGCGGGGCTTTCCGGTCTTGATCTCCGGGAGTATGATCTCATCGCGGAACTCGATCTGCTCGTTCATGACGTCGATGAAGCGAAGACTGAGAAGGTCGGATATACGGAGACCGACAGAGATGCCGACGACGAAGAGCATATGGTTGTTGTATTGTTCACGGGAGAGAAAGTATTCGCGGACAGACGCAATAACGGCTTTATCTTTTATGGGGGATGTGGTGTAGCTGCGGTATTCGCCGTCCTCGGATATCCGGTGAAGGGTGGACTTTTTCTTTGTGGAGCGCTTCTGCGCGTCGGGAGACGGTCGGGAAGCTTCGTTGAGGAGAGCCTGAGCGAGCTTCTCGTAATCGATATTCTGATTCCGCGAGGTGATCATCTGCGCGAGTTTTGCATAATCGATAACTGTAATTTGTTCCATGATATCTGGTCCTTTCGGTGATTTTCTCTATATATATTATACCACAAAACTATGCATAAGTCAAGAGATTTCGGAAAATAATCGCGCTGGAATTGTACAAATTCTATAAAAGTTTTGAAGAATTCGAGGGAGGAGAATAAAACGCACAGCCCAGAACGCGCCAGAACGGTGCATGGCGAACGAAAGTCTCCGGAGGTATTGATTACTATGCCAAGCGAAAGAAACGTCCCAGAAAGCCCGTCAGAGCCTGTAGAACGGTATAGACAGGGGATAATAGGAGTACCCGACAGAATCAGAGGGAAACCGGAGCATATCAGAGCGAACCGGAGAGAAACGACGAGCGATCTGGAGAAAACGGAGGAGGAACGAAATAAAAAAAGACGCCGACCGAGGGCGTCAGGTAGGAATGTATTGAATACAAGCGGGATGCGAGGAATGAATGCGAGGGAGGAGATGAGGATGGAAGAGCGAGTATGGCGCAGCGGAAAGGGAATTGAGATGGGGAGGAGTTGAAGGTGGGATGAAGGGAAGGGATGGGAGAGGTGGGAGGGAGAGTGAAGTGTGAATTGTTTGTGTACGGAGAAGGGGCTGAAATGAAGTGGAGAGGTGGAAGAACATCTACATGGACCGTCGACGCCCGCCGCCGCCCGCCGGAAAATGGAAAATAACCCGGCTGAAAATGCAAACTTTTGCACAATCCTTGCAAAATAGTTAGAATTCTAACTGTTCAAAATTGAGCCAAATTTTTCCATATTTTACCAATTGTTGGTAAACAACTGTTTACCAAGCCTGTGGAAAACTCTGTGGAAAACCTGTTGAAAACTCACAGCCTGTGGAAAAACCTGTGGAAAACTTCATGCATAAATATACACCATTTCTGCATAAATATTCATCTGTTGCATATTTATGCATTCTGCACAAAAATTCCCTATTCCGATTCGTTATATCAATTCTGATATACCCAAAAAACCCGCATAAATCCTGACAAAATCAGCTCGCTACTACAAGTCAAGAACAAATTTCACCATTTCCTCGACATACATCGAAATTGCAAGTCTCAATCTCAAATCCTGCAAAACAGAGAATCAGCTCGAGAACCCAAAAAACCGCATGAATCCTGATAAAACCAGACAATCCAGCTGATTTATAAACCACGTCCAGACCTCGAGATATGCAAGATGCAAGACATCAATCCTGCATATTATATCCTAAATCCAGAAATTACCAATTGTGGTATCAATTACCATCAACCGCCAGTTGATATCCGACGTCGGGACCCCAACGCGACCCCGACGAAACCGCCTGCATCGCCTCGAGTCTACCTATTTCCGCGCGCCCGCGCGATACATTATATGCGCAACACAAGCGCCTGCGCCTGCGCGCGCGTATTATATATATTATTATTACTTTAACTCATACGGTTTAGTATTATCTATAAAGCTATCTAAAGAGGTATTAAGGGCATGAGCTATCGCGCAAAACGTCGAAATGTTGCATATATAACCGTTTGCAATTTTGTTCACAATGTTTCTATCATTTTCACACAATTCGCCGAGCCGCTTCATTGAAATGCCTTTTTCGAGACATAAATCCTTAATATTTTGAGCAGTCTTCACAGAATCGTACAATATATCGCCCTCGTTTCTGTAACTTCTTACAAATCGAAAAAACTTTTGAAAAACCTCTTGACGTGCACCAAATACTGTGCTATAATATAGTCACAGCAAGGCGAGAGCGGCAAGCCGCCCGGGACGAGAGCCCGGAAAGCAAGTCGAGTTGACCGCCTGGACACGCCGGATAGTGCGCTATCTATCATATCGTAAAATGTCGCGTTTGCCCGGCTTAATAGGCATGGTTCCTTGACAAATGTATAGCAATCCGGCTGAAAAGCTTGAGCTACGAAAAATGTCCTCGGACAGTCAACGGCTCGGAGCGTCACCCGAGGAGCTATTCCATCCCCGACGCGCATCCCGATCAGGTTCATTTTTACGGGAGAACTGCGCGAAAAATCCAGCTCGAAGGGCTAAATGTCCGTAAATCCTCATAAATCCATAAGGGTCGAGGTCGGATAGTCTATCCGGCATGGCAAACCGGATACACTACTATGCTATCGGCAAGACTGCATATGATAGGCGGTAAAGTTGGCGGGATCACACTGATTGAGTGTGTACATAGGGCTCGAGCTGTCGCTAAAGGGCGGCTCGAGCTCGGTTGTATGCGCTTAACGCATAACAAATTTATCGGTCCAACAGTACCGCAAACTGTAGGAGAAATCATGGAAAAAACTAAGGCTACATCTATCATCGAAACCCTGACCGCTGACTCGAGAGCTATCGAGTCTCTGACCGTCATTGAGACGGTCGCGTCCATACTCGAGGAGGCTGATAAAGCCGCTGACGTCGCGACGGCGTCCGCAAAGCTTGAAGAGGCTGACGCTATAGTCAGCGCTGTCAACGCAAAATGTGTCGCTGATACGGCACTCGGTATCGCTGACTGTGAGACGGTCAACGACGCATGGGACATGTATCTCTGGACCGGCGCGTACTATCCGTACAAGGTGACGGCAAAGACCAAGAAGGGCGTCACCACTCACAGCCTGATTCAGGGCGATAAGGTCATCATCCGTCCGGAGACTGTCTTTAAGGCGTTCAAAGAGCGGCACGGCGTCGCTATGACCGGAGAAGCATATATGCTCTCCGTGACCCGTTTCTACTGGGCATTCGCCGTCAACAAGGCGGGTGACTACTCGGTAGTTCCCCCGACACTCAACGCTAAGGCTCTCGGGGATCTCAAGGCAGAGGGTAAAATCCCGTCCGGAAATTCTCTCGAGAACAGAATGAATCTCGCCGCTAAGGCGGTCAATCCGACATTCATAGGCAAGCTGTATCGTAAAAACCTGATCGCTATCAACGACTTCCTTGTCAACGGCAAGGTCTTCAAGGCTACGATCGGCAACGAGAATAAGATGCTGGACGCTCTCGTCCGTTGCATGATGCTGTCGGTCTCCGGCAAGGACACAGAGCTCGTCGCTCGCGGCAAGTGCTTCAAGGCTGATAAATAATCCACATCACTCAGAGCGCGGATCACTCCGCGCTCTTATTATACCACAAATCAGGCTTAATGTCAAGAGATAATCTAAAGAAAGCAGGGCAAAACAATGAAAAATACTATCACGGCTAAGATCGGCTACAAGGTCAAGGCTATCAAGGATCCCGAGACCGGCAGAACCCGCGCCGGTGTCTACGACGGCGATCATCTGGTAATGGTCGCCGATCTTATGGGACTCAAGGCGCTCGACGACGCCCAGGAGAACAACGAGGCGTATAATCTCTGCGAGGTCTTCACGACGATCGCGGGCAATGTCTTCGCATACTGGCGCGACGAAGAGCTCGACGAGGATTATATTACCAAAATAGGAGGATAAAATGAAACGATTACTGATAGCTCTCGCGATCCTGACGGTCTTCGCGCTCGGCTTTACGGTTGGCGCGTCGACGGCGATCCGCACGGCGGAGTACTGGTCGGACGGTGAGGGAGTATACGAGATCGGCTATTTCGGCGGTCTCACGATACACAGCTACGAATGGGAGGAATCGAAATGACAAGGCGTCAGGCGAAAATGATCGTGTTGTTTCTGACGGTCGGACTTCTGCTCATCGGCATCGGGCTGATGGTCGTCGGAGTTTCCGGAATCGAGCAGGGCTCGAACAGAGCCGGAACGATCGCATCGGCAATAGGCATCGCAACAGCAGCGCTCGGAGCGAAATTCGAGCGCTTTTTCAATAATTGAGAAGAATTGAGAAGGTAGGTAAACTGAAAATGATCACAATAAATGATTTCAAGGCAATCAACAACGATGTGCTGGAGACATCCGGCGAGCTGACGGTCAATCTTTTCACCGGCGAGCGCACGGTCAGCGTCAACTACTCGTCCATCCTGACCCGTCTGATCCAGGAGGCGGGCAGAATCTGCGAGTCCTACGCAAGCGATCTATTCATCGACTGGCGTTCAATCGTGGACGCTCTCGAGGACGGAACGATTGAGTCAGGTTCATACCTGTTCGGATTCCGCGATTCCGGCGTCGACGAGGCGAAATCGGTTCTGTACTGGTACAATGAGACCAGTCATGGACGAGAGCACTACTCCGCGATCTGGAGGCTCGATATCAACGTCGAGCCCGTCGAGCCTGGCAGAATGAGCGTTAAAATGAAGCTCTATCGCGCCCAGAGCAACGTCGTGAAGATCGTGTAAGATTAAAATGATTAAGTAAAATTTCCCGGGTCAAATTCGGAACAGTGACCCGGGAACAGTTTTTGGAGGTAGAAAAAATGCAGGCAACAGAAATACTTGAAATAATCAATAATGCGGTCAGACTGATGACCGAGGACGAGCTGCGCGTCTACGAGGCGGCTCGGTCGTGGAAGGGCAAGGGGGTGTGCCCCGGCAATGATCCGGTAAGCATACTCGGCACGCTCGGGATGATGGCGGGACGAGAGATCCGCGAGGAGGCAGTTCGCGCAAAGCTCGGAGCGACGGCGAAGCAGACGGCGGCGCTGATAAACCGCTGGATGCTCGAGGACGGTCAGCGCGATCGTTTTCACAATGGCTGTATGGGCACAGTAAACGGCGAGGAGCTTCAGCTGTGTATGTTCAATTCGATGTGTATGGTCGGTCTTCGAGAGAAAAATGATCTGGTCAATATGACCGATGATGAAACGGTTGGATCGGATCTGGCGAAGATCATGACGACGTTCCAGAACAAGCCGGGTCAGAACTTGGTGACGTTCAATTCGTCGGACGTAGTGGCGGCGGCGAAAATGATCAAGGCAAATGGTCGGAAGGTCGGAAAGAAGACGTTGGTCGGAGAGAGGTCGTTGTACGACCCGATAAAGATCGCCGGAACCTGCTACCACGCGCAATATGTGAATGATCTGTTGAAGATCATCGGCGACCAGAATATGAGATGGTATCAGGACAAAAATCCGCTGAGAGGCGCGTATATCGAGACGGACAAGGGTATAGCGATCCTGTGCCCGGTGAAACCGCTGCCGGACGCGAAGCCGGTCGAAATTGAGTGCGAGGTGAAAATGATATGACAAAATCCAAGAGAGTATTGTGGTCTTCGGAGATTGACTTCGACGCATGGCGCGACGACTACAAGAAGACCTATCCGGACGCAACAGAGGACGAGATCGACGAGATGATAAGCGACCAGAATTACGATGATCTGGTCGTCGAGCGCGGGATCCTCGGCATCAACCTGCCGGAGCCGATCATAGTGATAGCGGATCTGGGACTGTGGGATGGTCGTCGAACCGGATACAAAGAGATTCCGGGGAATATCGCGAAGTGTCTCGATGTGAGGGTGTCGTCGAGTTACGAATCGACATGGTATCTTGACGAGCGGAATGATCTGGTATGCGATGATATACACCATGACGGAACGAATCACTATCTTTACAGGACATGGAAGAAGACGGCGACGCCGCAACAGAGGGCGAACTTCGTAAGCAAGATCATGACCGGCGAAACGATAACCCGGCGCGATATCACGAGATTAACCGAGAGGCTCGGTGACGCGATCTGCGCGGCACACGGTTGGGACGCTGTGAAGTACAATATGGGCAAATCGAAAATGGTCAGGCAAAATACTCCGGCTCAGAGTCCGGAGACCGAAAAAGAAATCAGAATGGCGTGAAGCCGGAAAGGGAAATAGCAATGGCAGCATTAGTAGAAACAATGATGAGTGTGAGGGAGAAGCCGTGGCATGGTCTCGGCGTGATAGTCGAGGATGCCCCGACATCGGCGGACGCATTGCGTCTGGCGGGGCTTGATTGGAAGGTTGAGCGTCAGCAGTTGATGCTTCCGGATGGTCGCGCGATTCCGGATCAGTACGCGAATGTCCGGACGAGCGATGGTTCGGTCCTCGGTTTAGTTACCGGAAAGTATCAGATAGTCCAGAATGATGAGGCATTCGCGTTCACGGACAATCTGATCGGCGGCGATGTGAGATATGAAACGGCGGGATCGCTGAGCGGCGGAAAGAGGGTCTGGATGCTCGCGAGATTACCAGCCGAGAAGGTCGCGGGCGATGAGGTGGTTCCTTATCTCTGCTTCTCGAATTCGCATGACGGCTCATCCTCGATCAGAGCGTGCGTAACGCCAGTCAGGGTAGTCTGCAATAACACTTTGAATTTCGCGCTAAAAACAGCGAAGCGGTCGTGGAAGACAACGCACGCCGGAAACATTGAGCTGCGTGCCAAGGAGGCGAAGCATACGCTGGGTCTTGTGACCGAGTACATGGAACAGCTCGACAGGATGGCAACTGATATGGCAAACGTTCGAATTACGAATGATCAGGTCGTTGACATCTGGCGGAATATGAATCCGATTCCGGAGAACGCGTCGGATCTGACGAGAGCGCGTCGGGAGCAGGCGACGAATGATTTGATAAAATGCGTGACTGCGGTTGATATCCGTCAGTTTGAGGGAACGGCATGGGGAGCTGCGATGGCGATCACGGATTTCGTGGATCACCGCGAGCCGACGATCCGGACGGGCACATGGCAGGAGAAGAGATGGGAGTTGATTATGGACGGTAATGTCGTGGTCGATAAGTTCATGCTCGAGATGGCAAAGGCGTTCAAGGACTTGAAATTAGCGGTGAGATAATCTGGTTTTATTTCAAGTTAAAATGGTTTAATGAAATTAATGGAGGTCAATTATGAAGGAGCTACAGAGAATCAGAGAGAAGTACTCGTCGGCGGGGGATCTGATCTTCCGCTCGGCGATAAATTATCTGGCGGTATGCGGCTCTGCCGCTGTCGCGAATACGCCGCTCGATGATCCGGACACGCCGGAGGGGAGGATGATTGAGTGCGCGAAGGAGATTCGGAAACTCAGTCTGACTGACGCGATCAATGAGCTGCTGAACAACAAGGTTTATATGGTCATGTCGTCCGGCTTTACTCCGGAGCGCGAGGTGGTCGGAGTGTACGGCAAACTTGAGGACGCGAAAGCGAAGTTCGAGCAGGAGAAAAGGGCGATAAAGGATTATATCACCGATTCGGATGAGTATTCGGTGTGCGACGATGAGGACGATTATTTCGCGGTGTGCCAGGAAGATGCGTATGAGTGTTACGAAACGATGATCGTATCGAGAACGGTCGAGTAAAAGAAAGCAGGTACAAAATGAATTTAACAATAAACCCGTATATCAGTCTCAGCAACTCGAAGCTCGGCGATTTTATCCCGAGTGTGAACCTTCCGCCGGTGAAGACGTGCAGACCGGACGCGCCATGCAAGGGATTGTGTTACGCACGGAGGGGAAATTTCGCGTTCCCGTCCGTGAAGACGTCGATGGATCGGAACCTGATGCTGTACCAGACGAATCCGGAATGGTTCTTCGGGTACATTAAAATGTTCCTGAAGGCGTCGGGGTTCAGGCATTTCAGATGGTTCGGAGCGGGCGATATCGTTGATGATGCGTTCTTTGAGGAAATGGTCAGCGTCGCGAAGTCGTGCCGGTCGACACGGTTTCTGTGCTTTACGAAGCGCTTCGAGATCGTGAATGATTACATAAATAAAAATGGAGCTCTCCCGAAGAACATGGTTGTGGTCTTTTCGAATTGGGGGAGCTTCATTTGCGATAACCCGCATAACCTGCCGACATCGTGGGTTATGTTAAAGACCGGAACAGAGTACATTCCGGAGAACGCGACGATGTGCGGTGGATTCTGCGGCGAGTGCGTGAATACAAAGGCGTCCTGCTGGAGGATGAAGGCGGGACAGGCTGTGGTGTTCAGACAGCACTGAAAAATGATTACATAAATTTGGAGGAAATGAAAATGCCGAACAACGTGACGAATGAGATAAAATTCTACGGACAGCCCGAGGACATCAAGGCGGTGAGGTCACTCATCAAGGGTTCGAAGGATGATCTGCCAATGATAGACTTCAATCGGCTGATCCCGATGCCGGAGAGCCTGAATATAGAAGAGGGAAGCAGGACGCGTGACGCGATCAGGCTGTACTTGACGATGATGAATCCGGATGCGCCGTATCATGATGAGTCCCCGATGAGCCGCGAAAGATTTGGCTCGATCACGAGAAAGCTCAGCACGATGATATATATGCGGTACACGCCGATATTGAGCGAGGAGAAGATTCGGGAGATGACACGAAATACAAACGTCGATGATTTGCTGGATCTCGGCGCGAAAGCGGTGCATAACCTCGTGAAGTACGGAGCGGTTTCGTGGTATGATTGGTGCTTGGTGCATTGGGGAACGAAGTGGAACGCTTATTATCAGTACAGCGATTCGGATGATTCGATAGGATTCGATACGGCGAATTCGATGCCGGAGCCGATACTTGAGAGATTGGCTGAGATCTGCAATGAGCATGATGTGTGCTTTGATGGGCAGTGGATAAACGAGGATTGGCGGTGTGATTCCGGTTCGTTCGAGTCAGACGGTGATATGCTGCACGTGTATCAAGACGAGACAGAAGAGCAGGCGCGTGAGCGTTGCAAGGATCTGTTGAATTGGGATCCGGTTGAAGACGAAAATGATGAGAAAAATTCTGAGGAGGATAATTAAAATGAAAATCGAGACGAGAACTGAGGAGCGGAAGGTGTATATTGCGGCGGACGGCAGGGAGTTCGACGAAAAGTGGCGTTGCCGCGAGCACGACCACAGCTGGGGCGAGGATCAGATAAAAAAGAATGGCAACGTGATTGAGGCGATTGACGCTGAGGGAAAGTTGCCATACGGAGTCGGTGATAACGGAACAGATGATTATCTGTACAGATGGTTCTTCGTGAAGAATGGACGGGGTGTCAATGAATTGGTGACCGCCTTCGGGATGACCGGATATACGCCGGAGGAAATGGTCAGATGGATAGGTCATTGGATATGCCTTGAGATCGAGGACGCGATAGGGTGTTTTGATTGTCGTGTGATCGAGCTGTCAGTGACCGAGAAATGGCATGATAATTTGATAAGAACGCTCGAGGACGCGCTCAGAGATCAGGATGATGGTCCTGTTGTCACTGAGGTTTGCCCGAACTGTGACGCCGAGGTCGAGCTCAGATGGGACGTTAAGAAGGACGGATACAAGGCGTTCTGCCCGCATTGCGGAGCGAGATTGATGCTGTGCGATGAGTGCCAGCACCGGACGGGCGGCGGATGCACCGAGGATTGCGATTACAATTCAAATACCGATACATGCCGGTTCAATAAACCGGAAACAAAATAAGGAGAAAACAAAAATGGACTTAACAATGATGTTAACGATTTCGACGGCGCATATCAGACCGGAGACGGCGGAAATGCTCGAGATGGAGGACGCGACCGGCGACATGGGTTTGACTGTATACGCTTTGGGTGAGGGCTATGAGTCAAATGGTTGGCTTGTTTACGTGGACACAGAGGCGTATGGTGACGTTCCGGAAGATCTTCAGAGGTTGATGGAGTTCTGTGCCGGGAAGGGGATCGATTGGCTGAGGCTCGACGGTGACGGTGAGATATTGCCGGAGCTTCCGACTTACGAATGGTGAGGTGAATGCCATGAGGTTCAGTCAGGAATATGCTCGTCGGTTATACGCAAAAACAGAACGACTCGATGCTCGTTGTAAAGCCTACAGCGAGAAGATCGAGTCGCAGGAAAAGGATATAGAGTTCTTAAAGAAGTGCCTGTACATGGCACTGAGTAACAGGGCGATAGTGATCGGCAGGGATTTCGAGGAGCTGAAGGATCCGACGTTCAGATTTGACGAGAATCTGGAGGGAGATCCGATACTGAGAGCAAATCGGAACTAAAAATGATTGCATGAAAAATTCGAAAACGTCTTGAAAAATCGGCGAGTATATGGTATAATATATACATAAAACAAGAAGGCGGATAATATAAGAAACCGCGACGGAGGAATAAAAAATAATGAGCAAAATCAGAATCATGGTCGATCATAGCGACCGTACAAACACCGATTATTACCGTGACTTCGACTTCTTCGATTACGGCGACGAGCTTCCGGAAGGGGTTGCTCAAGTAGTTCGCCCCGATCCTGATGATCACAACAGTATCCGGAATGAATATCCCGGATTGGTCTTATGGAAGATCGTTGAGCCGGACGGCGGTGTTCGATATGTCGCACGTCCCGAAGGGCGTTATCAGGTGTGTGCCGATACCGCGAGTGCGTGGGGTATTACTGAGTTGTACGACGATCTCGCTGACGCGAATGCGGCTTATGAAAAATACGCTGCTGCTAAGGAGGGTGAGTGTTCCCTTTATGATCAGAAAAAGCACGAAATGATTGCCTCGTTTGACCCAGACGAAGAATGATGGTAAGATGTTCTATCAACATAACCGAAAGGAGAAATGCTATGAAAAAGATTATCATTGACGGCAGGGAAATGAGCATAGAAGAGGTGATTAACACTCAGAAAATCTACTATGCCGCAAAGGGCTTCGAGGAGATTTTTGAGCCGAAAGCACGCGAAATCGCGGATAATGCTTGCGCAGAGAGTGATCTCGACGTATTTGCAATGCTGACTGGCGAGTGGGAGATGCTTTTCTTGAAAGTGTATCTCGAGAACGCCGAAAATGATCTCGTGATTAACAGTGACGAGGTTGCGGAGCTTCAGCGACAGAAGGAAGAAGAAGACGAAAGGCGGCGCGAGCAGATATTTTATGAGGAGTATACTCTGCGCGGACTATGAGTTAAAAAGGAGAAAATGATATGGACATGAGGGCTGTTTATGATTCGTACATTGAGCGCGGGTATGACGCAGGGCTTGCCCGCCTGCTCGCGAGAAAGTGTGAGATGGTGGTTGATTTGCTCAGGGAGGAGAACGCGATGATTATGTGTCAGCTCTATGACTTGACGCATGATCACGCCTACTATGTCCCGGGGACATACGAGGAGCACAAGAAGGGATTTGAGGGAAAATCCTTGATGCTCGCGGGAATGTCGGCGGCGATCCGCGCGGTGAATAATGGACCCGTAAAGAAGAGTGACGCCGAGAGGGCGCAGTATGAGGAACTGCACGGTCTTAATGTTGAGCTTCAGTCTCGTCTGAATAAGCTCAAGGGTTGGGAATGATCTCGTCATTAAGGTGGGTTCAAAACGAAAAAAAATAAGCGGATAACAAAAACCGGGGCAGTAACGCCTCGGTTTTGTTGTCCACAATGATGGTGAGCCATTGGAGATTCGAACTCCAGACCCTTTGATTAAAAGTCAAATGCTCTGCCTGCTGAGCTAATGGCTCGTGCTCAGTACCTATATATTATATCATTTTTTTTTTTGTCAAGCCCTTTTTGATAAAAAACTTCGGGAAAATGATTGACGCAAAATGGACATATTGCATAAGGAGAATATAAATGAAACTGAGGATTTATGATTACGAGAATCGTCCGGTGGATATTGAGCTTCCGGACAAGCCGATACGCAGCATTTTCGTGCTGATATTGTCGGGGGATGAGACCGGACGGGTTGAGTTTGAGGACGGCGATACGTTAAGCTTTGACGCTGACGATTCGGATTCGCCCGGCGGAAGATTCATTGATTATTGCGACGGTTATTATACGGTCGACGGAGATATGATCCCGCGATGGATGGCGTACCGACCGCACGTGAGCGACCCGGAGACGGCGGCGTATAAGCGTCGCGACTGGTTCAGAAAACAGAAAGAAAGCAGGAAACAGGAGGAAAATAAAAATGATCAGGCAGAATAAAACGACATGGACGTCGCTTGACGATGAGGTGTGTCAGTATCTCCGGAGGAACGGTAATGATATCGAGATCATCCAGTTCGTGTGGCTCGATACGACGCCGGAGGACATAGAGCGCGGTTGTCATCCGTATGTGGTGGTGCATGGGAGAGTCGGTCTTGATGATATTACCGACGAGGATCGCGAGCTTGAGAGGCATTCGCTTGGGTATGGCGATGATGATGTCGAGATCGACGACGATATGGTAGCGGTCGGTGTGTTTGTCAGGACGATCGGTGATGATTGCGTGATTTTCCGAACAGACACCGAGGAGGAAGCGGTTCGGTTTATCGAACGGTATGTGAGGGAGAACTAATGAAAATCTACACGGTGTTCTATTATCTGAAAATGCATAAGAGGGAGTATCTGCGGGAGATGGAGATATGCGCACAGACGGCAAGGGAAGCTTGCGTGTTATGTAAGGATGCGGTTCGGTTGATGGATGGCAGGAACGCGTTCAGACCGTCGACGAGGCTTTCGAAAGATGATTTGATGGAGTTAGAGAGGCTTCCGAGATATGTGGTTCAACTTAAACCGGAAACGATCGCGAAGATTAAAACAGCGCAAACTCTTGACAAATAAATAGAATAGTGGTATAATATGGTTAGGCATAAGACCTGACCATATACGGCGAAAGCCAGAAAGGTAGGTACAATATGCGGGCGATTAAGGTTGTGAATAAGAAGACTGGTGTGGTGTTGCACAGTATTCCGCCACAGAAGGGCTTTGAGACTGTCGGCGACGTCATGATGATGTTCGGCTATGAATGGAACGAACAGGATCGTTCATGGTGGAAGAACAGGCGTCGGATGTATTCTCAGGATGATCTGGAGCTGGTAGGAGCGCCGGTTAAGCTCGAGGGACCGATGACGGTACTTGAGCGGATCCGTGCGGCGATGGTTCGTGTTGACTATGATCGGGACGATGTCGATAAGCTGATAGCACTCGCGTATCAGATCGGTCGCGAGGAAGCAACGCGTGAGGTTTCGGATGATTACAATAAATTAATCACCGAACAGAATGTAAAGGCTGACAGATGTCGTTACAGGCATATGGTTCACGAGATCGTGGGCGACAAGAAGTACATATATCACTCGGAGTATGCCGGAGACGTGACAGAGACATTCGGCAGCGACGAGACGAGGATATAGGAGGGTGAGCAATGTTATTGATAGCAGCGATTTTCATGACATTTTGTGGGTTTTCTATGCTCTTCAC
>ERZ808252.1100-NODE-1100-length-21636-cov-3.867847_pt1 | contig 21636 bp, 16 predicted proteins | sample MGYA00521242_ERZ808252 | MGnify/ENA primary metagenome ERZ808252 (study PRJEB31516, sample SAMN03275581) | gut metagenome | biome: mammalia-associated habitat; material: feces | host: Papio cynocephalus | place: Kenya | collected 2012-08-07 ...
AGTGTTGTCCCCCGCTACGCGGTCGCCGTGGGTTCCCTCAAATTTATGCAGAGGGGGAACGGCGATAGGGAAAACACCTGAGGAAAGGGGAAATTCTAATTAGAGTACACGCCGTACACTTTTGTAGAGAAAGAAAAAACGCCCCTCTTTTTTTTCGAGAGGGGCGTTGACAAAGTTATTCGCCAAATAGCGCAGTTTTACTTTAAATAAGAGCCTCAAATAGATGAAGAACAAGGAAACGCCCTTTTGCGAACCTGCCCAGCGTACTAAGCCGTACGTGACAGGTGAACAAAAGGGCGTTGACACAGTTATTCGCTATTTGAGGCTCTTATTTTGTGCCGAAGATACGGTCACCGGCATCCCCCAACCCCGGCAAAATGTAGCCGTTCTCGTTGAGTTGGCGGTCGAGCGTCGATACGTAAACTTCGACGTCGGGATGTTCGGAATGCACTTTTTCAACGCCCTCGGGCGCGCCGATTATCGCAAGGAATTTGATGTGTTTGCAGCCGCGTTTTTTGAGAAGAGCGATTGCGTCGCAAGCACTGCCGCCCGTTGCGAGCATCGGGTCTACGAGCATAACGACTTTGTCCTCGATGCCTTGGGGCAATTTGCAATAATATTCTTGCGGTTCGAGGGTTTCTTCGTTGCGGTACATACCGATGTGTCCGACCTTTGCCGCAGGGAAAAGCGTGAGGATTCCGTCAACCATACCGAGTCCGGCGCGAAGGATAGGCACGATTGCGATAGAGTTTTCTTTCACGACGGTTTGTTCGACGGTTTCGAGCGGCGTTTCGACGGTTATGGTTTGGGTGGGAACGTCCTTGAACGCCTCGAACGCCATAAGCGTTGCGATTTCGCCGATGACCTCTCTGAATTGTTTGGTCGTTGTGTTTTTATCTCTTATGATTGCCACTTTGTGGCGAATGAGCGGATGATCCAGAATGTGTACGTTTGCGTATTCTTTCATAGTTTTACCTCCGTATTTTTGGTATATTCTTTTGTTTTAATACTTATTTTTTGTCGGTAGATTCGAGTTTTTCTTCTGCTCTTTCTTCTTCGCGAAGTTCCTCTACGACTTCTTCTTCCCTTTCTTTTTCTTCTGCCGCTTTAACAACGTCCACGCCGACGTCGAACGTTGCGTTGGGTGCGACTGCGCCGGTGATGAGGCTTTGAGGTTCTTGTTCTACTTCTTCCTCGTTGTCGTCGCCGCCCTGTTTCTTTTCGATTGCGTCGATGATTGCGTGTACGACGATACCGAGTACGAGCGCGGTTGCGATGGAAGTGATGGTGATGGTCTTGGTTACGGTGCCGTCGCCTGCAAGCGCATACGGAATCTTGATTGAGAGTCCGCCGATACCTGCAATGAGGATTGTGGATACGGTAAAGAGGTTTTTGTTGTCGCCGAGGTTGATGTCTTTGAACATTTTGAGACCGCTGACCGCGATGAATCCGTAAAGCGTGAGGCATACGCCGCCCATTACGCAAGCGGGAATCGTGCGAAGAAGTGCCATAAGCGGGCTTATGAATGAAAGCACTATGCACATGCACGCCGCAAGGAAGATTGTGGATACGGAAGCGTTTTTGGTGATTGCGACGCAACCGACGGATTCGCCGTAAGTCGTGTTGGGGCAAATGCCGAACACCGTACCGACCATAGAGCCGACGCCGTCGCCGAGAAGGGTTCTCGAAAGGCCGGGTTCGCCTTCAACGAGGTCGTGGCCGATGATAGAGCCGAGATTCTTGTGGTCTGCGATATGTTCTGCAAAGACGACGAGCGCGACGGGTACGAATGCGAGTACGACTTCACCCACGCCTGCCCAAGTGATTGTAGTTGCAACGCCGTTGGTTGCGGTGCTGACCGCTTCGCTGACGTTGCCCGTGACGAGTTCTTTGATTGCCTCGATAAGAGCAAAGTCGGGATAGTTAAGGAAGGATTGGAATTTTGCGCCGACGCTCGCAGTGGAATCGCCGAGAGCCGCAAAGTTGTCCACGAGGGGTTGCCAGTTGACTATCTTGAGATATTCGACGTGGCAAGCATATCCGAAAATCGAGAAGAATGCCGCGACCGCATATCCTGCGCCGATACCGAGAATGAACGGAATGAGGCGACCCATTTTGAATTTCTTTTGAGTTGAGCAAATGCAAATCGTGATGAGCGTCACAAGGCCGCAGAAAAGCGCGACGAGGTTGTAACTTGCATTGACGGTTGCGCCGCTTGCTTTGGTGATGTCGCCCATTGCGCTTCCCGCAAGAGAAAGACCGATGAGTGCGACGGTGGGTCCGATGATGACGGGGGGCATAAGTTTTGAAACCCACTTGCTGCCGGCAAACTTGATTATGATTGCCAACACGACATATACGAGTCCTGCGAGGATACCGCCGAGGATTACGCCGCAATATCCAAAGCAAAGCGCGGTCGAGAGCGAACTCAAAAACGCAAACGAACTCGAAATGATAACCGGGCTCTTAAATTTGGTGAAAAGCAGATACACTATCGTGCCGAGGCCTGCGCCGAGGATTGCCGCGGGGATTTGAGTCGGCAGACCGATAATGGTCGGAACTGCAATAGTGGCAGCCATAATTGCAAGCACTTGTTGGAATGCAAACACGAGGTTCTTGCCAAAAGCAGGTTTGTCATTGACGTCGTAAACGAGTTGATTTTTTGACATTTGTCTTTCTCCTATATATATTTGTTGTTATCTTCTTACGCGCCTAACGCCGTTTGAGGGCAAAAAAAAGATGTCCGCTAGGGACATCTACGTTAGGCAATTTTTGAATCAATCGAGGGAAAGAGGCACTCGTCAAAGGAAGAAAAAACAATTTTTGCAACAGAGGCTGTTGCGAGAAGAATTGCTTTTTTGAGTTTGACAGCACTTTGAGCCATAAAGCCCTCCGATTCACATTTGACAGTATGTTAGCACAAACGAAAGAATCGCGCAACCGATTTCGACAAATTTTTCGCAAGAATACGAATTGTGTTATCCGAGGGATTTCGAGAAAAGAAAGGATTTATTCGGGTGTGGGCAGAGCCCGCCCGCAATTATTAATTGTTAATTATTAATTTTTTTCAATATTTCTTGCAGAGCAGACAACTCAAAATTAGGCACGTATTCTTCCGTCGCGCTGTCAAGTTCTTGTGAAAATCCGTTTTGCAATCCTGCGACGAAAAACGCTTGCGTCGCCCTATCGTACTCTTGTTCGGTTATGCGCCTCGACAATATCGGGTGGTTAAACACGGCGGGCGTTGGGAAATACTGCCCCATAAGTGAAACGTACATCGTATCGTCAATCGAAGATATATCTTGCAAAACCCCTCTCGTGTTTTCAAGTGCGCAAGGCAAAACGAGGTGTCTTACAATAACGCCTTTTTTCATCATTCCGTCGCTGTCGAAAACGTCCTCGGGTTGCTGACGGCGCATTTCTTTTATCGCTTCGAGAGCGACTTCTCTATACCCTTTTGCGTGCGAATATTCCCACGCCAAATCGTTGTCGAAATACTTGAAATCGGGCAGATAAATATCCACCAAGCCTTCGAGTTTTTTGAGATTCTGCACGGTTTCGTATCCGCTACTATTCCACACAATCGGTATTTTAAGTTGTCGTTTTGCAACTTTAAGCGTGTCTTTGAGCAAATTCGTGTAATTTGACGGCGTAACGAGGTTTACGTTGTGCGCGCCTATTTGTTGAAGATAAAGCATAAGCGACACGAGTTCGCTCTCGCTCACTTCGAGCCCTTTGCCTTCGTGCGAAATCTCGTAGTTTTGGCAGAACAGACAGCGCAGATTGCACCCCGAAAAAAAGATAGTTCCGCTACCTCTCTCGCCCGACAAACACGGTTCTTCAAAATGATGCAATCCGACTCTGGCAATCTTGTACATAATTCGGCTTTTTATATGGTGATATTTGTGTCGGGCAAAGGCGATATTCTGCTTTGCACGCAATCGGATAAGGCTCCGCCCCTCCGTATTTATTATCTTTGCTTTTTCTCTGCCTCATGCAAAATCAGACATCGAAACAACTGCCGCCTATAAACTCTCTCAAAAGCGAGTTGCACGGGATAAGACTTTCGTCATCTATCGTCTTGAAATATTTGAGATATTTGATAAGTCTGTTTGCAACGATAAATTGCGGGTCGGTGTCCTTGATTTCTTTGAGTGCGGGCAGCGCGAGTTTTTTGAGTACGCAAAGTTCGTAAGCAAGCGCGGAATTGAACACGAAGTCCACGCCCTCTTGCCACGGATATATCCATCTGAATTCGCCGTTTCTCACGCTCGACCACATATCTATCGTGTTCTTTGCGGGATAGTTTCTGAACTGCATATCCCTCACGATTCTGCGGATAAGTCGCAAGTCCGTTATACTGAGCGGCGAATGGTCGTCAACGTTTATGGTAAGTTGCGGCGCAATGTAGATTTTGAATTTTTGGTGCTTTGGTATGGACGCGGTGAGTTTTTCGTTGAGAGCGTGTATGCCCTCTATTATTATGGGGCTATGCTCGTCAACTCTTATCGTGCGTCCTTTTTCCTTTACGCCCTTCGAAAAATTGAAACTCGGAAGCGTGACTTCTTCACCGTTTATCAAATCGAACAGGTCCTTGTTGAACTGCTCGATGTCGAGGCATTCGACGTGTTCGAGGTCAACCTCGTTTGCCGCCTTGCCCTGCTTTTTGCATATCTTTTCGCGTTCGAGATAGTAGTCGTCCATAGAAATCATAACGGGATTTATGCCCCTCGATATGAGTTCTATGCGCACTCTGTTGCAGAACGTGGTCTTGCCGCTCGAACTCGGACCCGCAATACAGATGAGGCGGATATTTTCGATGTCGCTCTCGATTTTTCTGCCGAGTTCGGAAAGCATAGAGTTTTGCCTTGCTTCGCACATCTGCACGAAATCGAGAACTTTGCCGTCCTCGACCTTTTCGTTTATGTCGGCAACAGTTCCCGTTTTCGTCTTGTTCGCCCAAACAGTCGCTCTTTGAAGGGTTTTGCCGTAAGTGCTTTCTTCCACAAATTCGGGTATCTCGGCGTTGAGTTCCGAGCGCGGATATTGAATGATTATGCCCGGGCTGTACGGCATAAGGTTGTAACTGAATATGCACCCCGTGGACGGCACCATATACGCGTGCAAATAGTCGTAATAGTCACCGCAAACGTAGATGTTCACCAAACTTTCGGGGCGATACGGCAATATGCGCAACTTGTCGTCGCGTTGCATCTTCTCGAAAATCTCGCGCGCCTCGTCCGTCGAAACGGTGATACGCTCGATAGGCATATCAGCCTTTATGATTCGGTCAACTTCTTTGCGGATTTCGTCCGTCGCCTTGGACACGTTGAAACCTTTGGTGAGAATCTGGCAGAAAATCGAGCGCGACGCATTGTAACCGAAGCGTATGCGCACGTCGGGATAAAGATTGTGAAACGCCATTGCCACGATATATCTCAAACTTGCCTCGTACGCCTTTGCCGCTTCGTTGTTTTCGATGCCCAAAAACTCGATTGTCTTTCCGTCGTCCTTGCTTGAAAGTTTGCGATTGAGTTCTTTGATTTGCGAGCCGAGTTTGCACACGGCGTATTTGCGCCTATCTTCTTGTTTTAGCAAGTCAAGCACTCTCGTGCCTTCCTTGACTTGCTTTTCGATTCCGTTTACAAAAACATTTATCATTTTCCCCTCACTTTGCGCAAAACCGATTGTGCAAAACGCTTGATTGATTATTTTCACATAATTATACTCGCCGTTTCCGCCAAATATAAATATTTATGACACTTATAGTATTGTATCATACGAAAACCCCGTTTTCAAGACGGAAATATTTTCGCAGTTTTTGATAAGGATAAAAGGATTTGAGATGGCATACGTTGAAATTTTTGGATATGTTGTAAAAGTGCGATATTGAGATGAAGAACGCGTTTTGTAAAAGTGCGATATTGAGATGAAGAATGCGAAAGGCACGGCTTGAATCAAAACCCAGTGTACATAGGCGTACACGGTTTTGAGGCAGGGTGTGCCTGACACAGTTAGTCGCTCAATCACACAATTTGTAAAAGTGCACCAAATCGATGCATAACGCGAAAGAGGCACTCGAACGGCAACCCTAATTTACTAATCGTAAAAGAGGCAAATTTATAATCAAAATATTTTTATATTAAAATTGCGTGATTGAGATGAAGAACGCGAAAACGCCCCTTATATGGCAACCCTAATTTACTATGCGTAAATGAGTTGACAGATAAGGGGCGTTGTAAGGAACGAAGTGACGGAATAGCGATTGCTACGCTTGCGTCAATCGCGTCCAAAGTTATTCGCTCAATCACACAATTTTAATGGGAAGGGTGGCAAACAAGGTCATACCACAACCCCACCAACACACCGTACGCAGGGTTTATGCGATTTTCGTCGATGTCGATGACGTAGGTGTCGCGGAAGGATAAAAGTTTTTTGCGTGCTTTGACGGCGAGAGTTTTGCCATTTGAGTCGAGAAGATAGGCTTTCATATGGAAAGGACCTGCCTTAATTTTGAAGTTAAGATTGCCTTGCGACGATACGGCGCGACGGAAGCACAAAAACGGCAACTTCTCGTTGATGACGCACACTTGATTGCCGCGCGCGTCGGAGATTGAAAACCAAGACGTGAAAACTTTTTTAAGCTCGGATTGCATACGCGCAATCGGCGCGCCGTCGGGCGTAAACAGAACGACGTTGGTCATAAATCTGTCCCACTGTCTTTCGGCAAAGAATACGGTTTGCCCTTCTTTGGTCTTTATTTCGAATTTTGCACCGACGGTGAAATACTTTTGTTTGATGATTATCCTCATAATTCCCTCCGACAATTTGCGAATAATATTCGTACTAAATGTAGTTTATCATACAATATGAATATTTGCAAGCATATAACATATATTTGTTTGACGAAAGCGAACAGTCGTCACTTGTTTTCGATGTCGGCAAGAAGTTCGCAAACGCGCTTTTTGAGAATCGGGTGAAGTTTGTACGGGCAAAGTTCGGCAAGCGGTTTGAGGACGAAATATCTATTGTGCATATCGATATGCGGAACGCAAAAATCGTTTGACTCGATGACGCAATCGTCGTAGAAAATTATATCGACGTCAAGGGTTCTGTTGCCCCACCTCTCGTTGCGCACGCGCTCGCCGTCCTTTTCGATTTGCGATACGACCCTCAAAAGTTCCTCGGGACTATACAAGGTTTGAATTTTCACCGCGCTGTTGACAAAATCGTTGGTCGCAACGCCGCCGTACGGGGCTGTCGAATATCTCGAACTTTCCGTTACGTCCTTTATATTGTCGTCGGCGCAAAGCCTTGAAATCGCGAAATCGAGATATGCGTTTTTGTCGCCCATATTCGAGCCGAGCGCAAGGTAGACTTCGTGCCATTCCTTTTCAACTTCGACAGCGGCGTAATCGAACACGCCGCTCATTGGCGCGTCCGGTTTTTTGACGGTGAGAATCACCTTTTTCGCGGGGTATTTTTTGAGCAATAATTCAGCCGAACGCGTTGCCAAAGTTTCAATCAAATCGAAGCAGTTGTTTTCACAAAACGACTTTAACGTCTTTTTTATGTCGCTATAACTTATGGTTTTGGTCAAATCGTCGAATTTTGCCGCTTCGGAAAAATCGTAGAAAATCTCTGCCGTAAACACAAATCTTTGCGGCGTAATTTTTTCTTCGGGATTGCACCCGTGGCAGGAAGTTATTTGGTAGTTTTTGAGTATTATTTTGTCCATATTTTTCGTGTTATTTTGAAAGATTTATAACGGCAGTATTTTCTCTCACGTCGTGGACTCTGACGAATAATACGCCTTGCTTTACGGCGAGAATCGTAGAATCGAGAGTTGCCGAAAGTCTCGTGTCGGGCGTGCCGCCGAACATGGATTTTCGCGACGTGCCGAGCAAGAACGGATACTCGTCGAACATATCCAAAAGTTTGTCGTAATCCCTCAAAAGTTGCCAGTCCTCGTCGTTGTTTTTGTTGAAACCTATGCCGCCGTCAAGCAATATTCTGCTTTTGTCGAGACCTTGCGACAAGAGCGAATCGACCGCTCGCATAAGTCCCGTTTCCTTGTCGAAAAAGAGGTCGGGAATTTTGGATTTGCGCCTATCGTGCATAACGCATATGGCAACGTCGTTTTGCGCGACGACTTTTGCAAGATTTTTGTCGGCGAGGCAACTTACGTCGTTTATCATATCCGCACCCAAATCAATTGCCGCTTGCGCAACGTCGGGATAGAACGTGTCAACGCTCACAAGTGCGTCGGGGAACGCTTTTTTTATGCTTTCGACTGCAGGCAAAACTCTTGCCATTTCCTCGATTGCGCTTACGCTTTGCGCACCGGGTCTTGTGGACTGCCCGCCTATATCTATGATTTCCGCGCCCTGTTTCAAAAACTTTTCGGCGGTTTCAACCGCGTCGTGAGCGTGTCTGCTTCCCGCAAAAAAACTGTCCGGCGTGACGTTGAGAATTGCCATAACGTGCGTGCCGTCCGTAAAAATTTTGTTGCCGACGTGAAAATCGTATTCCCTTTTTCCTCTCATTTTATCCCCTCGATAAGCATTTTTTCGACGAGTTCGTCTACTTCCCCGCGCTTTGCGAAAGTGACTGTTTTCGCACCGATTTTCTTTACGCCTCTTGCGCTCATACAAGTGTGGTGCGCCTCGATTACGACGATTACGCCCTTCGGATTGAGTTGCTCGAAAATTGCGTCGGCAATCTGCGCGTTGAGCCTTTCTTGCAGTTGCAACCGCTTTGCGTAGACTTCGACCACACGCGCGAGTTTTGAAAGTCCGACGACTTTTCCGCAAGGAATATACGCGATATGCACCTTGCCGAAAAACGGCATAAGGTGATGTTCGCAAGTCGAGGAAAAGTCTATATCCTTTTCGACGACGACTTCGCTTCCGCTCTCGACGAACGTTTTTGAAAGATGAGTTTTGGCGTCGTCGTTATAACCTGCGGTTAGTTCTTCGAGCATACGCGCAACTCTGTCGGGGGTTTGCAAAAGTCCCTCGCGCATAGGGTCTTCGCCTATGGCTTCGAGAATGTCGCAGACTGCTTTTTTGATTTTTTCTCGGTCGATATTATTGTTTTTCATAAGCATATTTATTTCGTTTTTTTATTGTCGTTAAGGTTTTGGAAAAGCGTGAGCGAGCCGCACAGAATCACGACGTCGCAATCGCCTCTCAATGCGTTTTGCACGGCGGTTTTTATATCGTTTTGCACGTCGCAAATCCCCTTGCAAAGCGGCTTTGCTATTGCGAGCAAATCTTCTTTTTGCATTGCTCTGGGGGACGGCGGCGTAACGCAAGTTATCCTGTCTGCAAGCGGCGCGACGATTTCGCAAATGCCCTTGACGTCCTTGTCTTTAAGCACGCCCAAAACGAGATGAACGCGCCTATTTTGAAACAAATCCTTTATTGCGTTTGCAAGCGTGGTTGCGCCTTGCGGATTGTGCGAACCGTCGAAAATAAGCACTTTATCTTGCGGAATCGTTATGTTAAAGTCCTCTTTTGCGTTTTTGACGACTTGAAGCCTTGCTTTCCACACGGTGTTTTTAAGTCCGTTTTCTAGTGCGTTTTGACTTATTGAAAAGTGCTTTTTTCTCAGTTGCTTTACGGCACAAATCGCTATTGCGGCGTTTGTGAGTTGGTGCTTTCCGAGCATAGATATTTCATACTCTTTGCCGTCGTACAAAAAGCGTTGTCCGCTCAAATCGCCGCTTAAAAAAATCGGCTCTTTGCACACGACCACTTTTGCCTTGCGATACTCTTTTTTGCCGTCCTTGAAAACGTAGGGATTTTCGATTTCTTTCATCACTTCGGCAGGTTGATTGCAAGTGACTGCGACGTCTTTGATTATCGCCGCTTTCTCGCTTGCTATTTGCGAGAGCGTATTCCCCAAAATCGCACAATGGTCAAGACCTATCGGTGTTATCACCGCAAGTTCCTTATCCTCGATTGCGTTGGTTGCGTCCCACCTTCCGCCGAGTCCCGTTTCGAGCACGCACACGTCGCATTCCTTGTCGAAAAACGCAAGCATAGCGACGGCGGTTTCTATTTCAAACGCAGTCGGATTGAACTCGCCTATGCCGAACGCGTTTCGCAAAATGCGCTCGCTTTCTATGCACTCTTTTACGACGGTGAGATACTTTGCAACTTCCTCGTCCGAAAGCGGTTTGCCGTTTATCAGCCACCTTTCGTTGTAGCAGAAAACGGACGGCGAATTGTAAGTGCCGACGTTGTAGCCCGCCTCTTTCAAAATCGACGTGAGATACGCGCTGACCGAGCCTTTGCCGTTCGTACCTGCGATATGCACGAATTTCAAGTGTTTGTCGGGCGCGCCGAGAAGGTCGAGAAGTTCGCGCATACGCTCGATTCCGTAGTCCGAACCCGACCTTTCGATATTCTTTATGTAGTCGATTGCCTCTTGATAAAACAAAAAGCACCCCTTTTGGAAGCACTCGCAAAAAACCTTTTATGGTAATATGTGAAGTCCGGAGTGAATATTGCACCGCAGGCAACGCCCTTCGTCCGCCGACACCCCACGTTCGTACGGCACTTAACGCGCAATTTCTACTACTTCCATAGATGATAATTGAATTTTAACACCAAACGAATATATAAGCAAGGCTTTTGCGAAAAAACGCAATCGAATTAATCGATGCGGAATAAAACGGCACAGTTCGACCTTTCGGACATAAACGGATAAGCGAGTATAGTCCGCTCGCGGCGTAAATTTGCAAGGCTTGCGACGAAAAAAATAATTGCCTAACCGTACTTTATGTTTTATACTTAATATAATTTTTAAAAATTCATTTCATTAAAGAGGTGCGCTTATGTTTGCAACCGCAATAGGTGCGAGAGAGTTCTCTTTGAGAGACCCGATGGTGTTCATATTGTACGGCGTGGTGCTGGCGTTTATCGTTGCGTTGTCGCTTTACTATATGCTGTCGGCGTTCAAAAGAGCGAAAGAACTCGGCATCGAATCGTCCAAAATCAAGAAAGTCATCACGACTTCGGCGACGTTTTCCATACTTCCGGGACTGGGAATCGCGCTCGGCGTAGTGACGCTCATCGGCACGCTCGGCATAGCCTTCCCCGCAATCAGACTTTCCGTCGTAGGTTCCCTTCAATACGAAACGCAGATGGCAAACGGCGTTGCAGAAGGACTTTACGGCTCTATGAGCAATATGATTGCGCACGGAATTTCCGCACAGGACTTTGCGACTATGGCTATGATTATGACCATCGCAATTTGTTCGGGCGGCGTCGAAGTGCTGTTCTTCTACCGCTTGTATCAGCCGAAAATCGGCAAACTTATGGCAAAAACCACGGGCGGAAAGAAAGGCGGCGTGAATATCGGCGACCTCATTTTCCAAGTGTCTTTCATCGGTATGGTCATCGGCTACCTTGCAATGAGCATCGAAACTCTCGCAAAGAACGTGACCTTCATCGACGGCTACTACAACTTTATCGCGGTTTTGGTCGCTATGGGGTGCATGTACGTTTGCGACGTGCTTATAAACAAGGCTAACTGGAAATGGCTCGACAGTTTTTCCACACCGCTTTCTATGCTCATCGCGATGTTCGTCGTGGGCATTATAAGTTTTTGCGCAAACAGGTACGGCTGGGCTCTCTCGACGGATTTGTCCGGTTCGGCAAGCGAAGCGGCAGAGGCGGCGAAAAATGCCTTTGCTATGATACTGTAAGGAGGTGCGATTATGTCTAACAAAGTTAAAGTCACAATGGATTACAACCTCAAATCGCACATAATAGGCAAAATCTGGATGGCATTGTCGCTTATCATTTTCTTTGCCGTACCGACAACGATTTGCCTCTACTACGACGTTAAACCCGATATGACGGTTATGGGTACGTCCGCCGTTCTCATTCCCTTTATCATCAACTTCTTCTCGGGCATTTTCGAGCCGATTATCTACTCGCCTATGCTCGGCGTGAACAGTGCGTATCTCGCGTTCATCACGGGCAACCTTTCGAACCTCAAAATCCCGTGCGTGGTCAAGGCGCAAGAGATTTGCGGCACTAAACTCGGCACGGAAGAAAACGAAGTCGTGTCCACCCTCTCGGTTGCGACGAGCACCCTCGTCACGACCGTGATTATCGCGATTTTCGTGCTTATACTCGCAGTCAGCAACGTCGAAACGGCAATCAAAAACACGCCGTGGATTACGCCTGCGTTCACTTGCGTCGTATACGCGCTTTTCGGTTCGCTCGGCGGAAAATACGTCGTCAAAAACATCAAACTCGCAGTGCTGCCGCTCGTCATCATCGTTGCGTTCTCTCTCATTTTGGGATTTGCCGCACCGTCGCTCGGCGTAGGCTCTGCATATCTGTTTGTGGGTATCGCGCTCTGCGCTATCTTCGGCGTGCTTCAAGTGGTGCGTGAAAAGAAGAAAGCAAAACTCAAAGAGGAACAAGAACACCTCGAGCAAATCGCAGTGTCCGACGTCGAACTCGAACAAAACGGCGAAAACGACGCACAAAACGGCGAAAACGTAACGGCAGACGAAAACGCAGACAAACAAAACGCAAAATCCGAAAAAGCGGAAGCCGAAAGCGAAGAAAACGCCCTCGAAGAAGCGGAAAAAGAAGCCGAACAAATTGCCGAAGATACGCAATCTGTCGACTGATAAGCGAACTTTGACAGAAATCCGACGAGCAATCGTCGGATTTTGTTTTGCTTGCGCAATATGCGAGTTTGCATTTTATAGTTGTTATTATCATTTATAAGTGTTATAATCAATATAATTCTCAAACAAAGAGGAATCTAATGGACATTATTATCAGCGGTTTGGGCGCAGTCGGAACCACCTTGATGCAAGAACTTGCGGACGAAGGGCACAACGTCGTCGTGGTGGATCTCAACGGCGACAAAGTGGAAAAAGCCGTCAATCAGTTTGACGTCAAGGGCGTTATCGGCAACAGTGCGAGCGCAGATGTGCTCAAAGAAGCAAACGTTGCTTACACCGAACTTTTCATCGGCGCGACAAACCACGACGAATTGAATATTCTTTGCTGTATCATCGCAAAAAGACTGGGCGCGAAAAAGACTATCGCGCGCGTTTCCAAGCCCGAATATCTCGAATTGTTCGGCAACGAAAACGACCTCGGCATAAGCCTTTTGGTCAATCCGCAATACGAAGCCGCACTCGAAATAAGCCGTATGCTTCGATTCCCTTCCGCAATCAAAGTCAACGAATTTTCAAACGGTAAGGTGGAACTCGTGGAATTTCGAGTAAGCGGCGATTCCGACCTCGTGGGGCTCGAACTCAAAAATCTCGGCAACAAATTCAAAAGCAAAGTCCTCATTTGCGCCGCGCAAAGAGACGGCAAAGCCATCATTCCGGGCGGCGATTTCGTCATTCAGGCAGAGGACAGACTTTTCCTCACGGCAACAGCGAAAGACATTTCCCTTTTCTTCAAGCAACTCGGTTGGAACAAACAATCAAAAGACGTGATTATCGTCGGCGGTTCTACGACGGCATACTACCTTTGCCAAGAACTCGACAAACTCGGCATACACTCTAAACTCATCGAAAAAGACAGACAAAAAGCCGAGATGTTCTCGCAGGATTTTAAGAAGGTCAACGTCATTTTGGGCGACGGCACGGATCAGGAATTGCTGTTTGAAGAAAACATCTCAACGACCGACGCTTTCGTCGCGCTTGGCAATATCGACGAACAAAACATCATTATGAGTATGTTTGCCGCCTCGCAAAACGTGCCGAAAGTCATCACAAAAATCGACCAACTCGGCTACTACGATATGCTTCAAAAGAGCGGCATTTACAGCGCGGTTTCCACAAAAAACTCTACCGCAGACCACATCATACGATTCGTGCGTCTTATGAGCAACAAGTCGGGAAGCACCGTCAAGCGTATGTTCCACATCATTGACGACTCGACCGAAATTCTCGAATTCGAGGCGAAAGAGAACTTCAAAAAGTTCGATATTCCCCTTCAAAAACTCAATCTCAAAAAGCATTTGCTCGTTGCAGGCATAATCCGCAAAGGCGTGCTTATCACCCCGTCGGGGCAGGACGTTATCAAAGAAGGCGATAGCGTCATTATCGTCACGCTCGAAGAAGGACTTGACGATTTGCGAGATATTCTCGACAACTGAGGCTTATGAATTTACGTTTGCTTGCATTCGTTCTCGGCGAAATCGCCGTAATAATAGGCGCGTTGATGTCCATTCCTCTCTTTATGGCGATAGGATACGGTGAAGACACGACCATTTTGGGCTTCGGCATCGCAATCGGCGTATGCCTGTTGCTCGGCGTAGTCGGTATTCTCGTAAGACCGCCCAAGGACAAACGCGATATGCGCTCGACGAGCGGCTTTGCTATGTGCGCTCTGTTTTGGATTTTCATCGCGCTCGTGAGTGCGATTCCTTTCCGCGTATCCGGATATATCCCCAACTACATCGACGCACTTTTCGAAACCATTTCGGGCTACACAACGACGGGTTCGAGCATATTGCCAAACGTCGAATTACTGCCGAAATCCTTGCTTTTCTGGCGTTCGCTCACGCAGTTCGTCGGCGGTATGGGCGTGCTCGTTTTCGTGATAGTTTTCATTCCCAAAAACGACAAGATGTCAACCGCTCTGGCAAAAGCGGAAATACCCGGACCGCAATTCGGCAAAATCGTGAGCAAATTGCGCTTTACGTCCCTCATTCTGTATGCGATTTACATTGTGATGACCTTCATATTGGTCGGCATACTCTGCGCGCTCAAAATGCCCGTTTTCGACAGTTTCTGCCACGCTTTCTCGACCGCATCGACGGGCGGATTCGGCATAAAAGCGGCAAGCGTTGCCGCATACAATTCGGTCGGAATCGAAGTGACTCTCACAATCTTTATGCTTCTGTTTTCCGTCAACTTCACCGTCTATTACCTCATTTTGATAGGACAATTCATCAAAGCGATAAGAAATGAGGAACTTATTTGGTTCTTGGCGATATTTGCGGCGGCAGTTGCGTTGATAGTCGCAAATCTTATGGCATCGAAGACATACACAAACTTCGGCACTGCCCTCAAAGACGCCGCCTTCAACGTATCGTCGCTTATGAGCACGTCCGGATTCGGCACGGCAGATTATACGAAGTGGCCGGTGTTCTCTCGCATAGTGTTGTTTGCGGTTATGTGTATAGGCGGTTGTGCAGGATCTACGGCAGGCGGCTTGAAAGTTTCGCGTATCGTTATGCTCAGCAAATCGTCGATTATCAACGTCAAAAAGACCCTCTCGCCACGCTCTGTTTACACGGCAAAAATGGACGGCAACCCCATTGACGAAGCAACAAGGCGCAACGTCAAGAGTTTCTTCATCATCTACATGTTCATTATGTTTGTGTCTGTGCTTCTCATATCCGTCGGCAACAACGATTTCGGCACATACAGTGCGTTTGAAACCAACTTTTCAGCCGTCGTTGCGTGTTTCAACAACGTAGGACCGGGAAGCGGTGCGGTAGGTCCGACGGGCAATTACGCAAGTTACACGATATTTGCGAAACTGGTGCTTTGCTTCGATATGTTGCTCGGAAGATTGGAAATATTGCCTATTCTACTTCTCTTTAACTTCAAATCTTGGAAGAAAGCGTAAAACAGCGAATAACTGCGGCAGAGCCTCGCGCGCAAACAGTCACGTACGACAAAGTACGCTTCTGTCTGCTTGCGAGGCTCTTTCTTGTTCTTCATCTGTTTTACACTTTCTTCAACAAAAACGCTTTATATTAATTAAAATATCGCTTTATCCATTTCCTTCTTGTTTTATTCTACATTTTGTGTTAAATTAATTGTATATCACAATTAATAGGTGGCTGTTATGAACGAATTTGACGAAAACAACGTCCAAGTTCAAAACGACGAGGCGCAGACTGCCGATAATGTCGAAAGCGTAGACGGCAAAAAGTTTGTGCATATCGACAAGTCCAAACGCATTTTCGACATCGTGTATCTTGCGCTTTGCTCGGCGTTTATGCTGGTTATGTGGTGCACGGGTTACAACTTCCTGCCCCTCGTCGCCGACATACTCGCAATCGTCGCGGGCGTATTCATTTTTGCGCGTATGCTCGCAAAAAGCAACGTCGGACTCTATATGTGGATTTCCTATATGGTTTGCATTTGCGGACTGTTCGTGTTCTTCCTCATATGGGGTGCGGAAAGTTTTGGAAAGAACCTTTGGTACAACTTCGTAATCGTTCTTTTCCCCGTGCTTCTTGCAACCCTCGTGTATCTTGCCGACAAGTTTATCGCCAAAAAAGCGGCGTTGAAAGTGACTTGCGCGGTATGCGCGTTCCTTATGGTCGGCACGGCAATCGTGTACGTTTTCTTTATGAACTTGCGCTGCCGCCCCACCGTCGAGAGTTTACAAGCGGGTCACGACGACTATCTTGCGAGCGTAAAGAACAAGTACAACACGAAAAACGACAGCCCGAACGTCCTCGTCATTCTTATGGACGATATGGCGTACAGCGACATCTCTGCGTACAGTTATCTTGCCTCTAAAGTTAACGGCGAAGGCGGAACGGTGACCGATTCCGTAAACGCCACGATAAACACCCCAAACATCGACTCGATTGCCGACGGCGGAATTATGATGGACAACTTCTATTCGGCGTCCCCCGTATGCTCGCCCTCGCGCTTTTCGATACTCACGGGCAGATATTCCTCGCGCGGATATTTGGACAACGTGGTGTTCCCAAGCGACATTCAATCCAATCCGTGGTCGCCAACGCACTTTCTCAATCCCTATCAGTTCCTCAACAACGTCGACGGAATTTTGGGCGACGAAATCACGTTTGCGGAAGTGTTGCAAGCGGCAGGCTACAACACGGGTTGCATAGGTAAGTGGAATCTCGGCGACTACGGCGAGTACCTTCCCACAAGCCAAGGCTTCGACTACTTCTACGGCAGTTATTACGTCAACGATATGACCCCGTACAACTGGGTCGAGGACTACGTGGACGAGAGCGGCAACTTCCATTCAAAGGAAGTGCGCACGCACAAGGAAAACCTCGACCAATCCGAATCGACGAGATTGCTCACCGCGCAAATGCTCAACTTCATATCCTCGTCGGTTGAAAACGACGAGAAATTCCTCGCCTACTACACCACGCCGTGGCCGCACTATCCTATCTACTCGGACAACAGCGGAAGCGGCAAAGGCAACACGAGCGACGACACCTACGTTCAATGTATAGAGGAATTCGACAAGTATCTGGGCGACATTCTCAACTACCTCAAAAACACGCCCGACCCGAGCGGAAATGGCTCGCTTTATGACAATACCCTCGTCGTATTCACGTCGGACAACGGCCCCGGTAGAGAGGGCGTTACGGGCGATATGAGAGGCAGAAAAAACACCACCTTCGAGGGCGGTATGAAAGTGCCGATGCTTGTCAGTTACCCCAACGGCGGCGTAGGCAGCGGCGATGCAATCGCAACCGAAACGTACAACTACTATCAATGGGAAAACAATTCCGAGCCCACCTCGCAAGAAAACGTTGCAAGCAAGGTTAAATCGAGCGTGGCAACGAGCGCAACGACGAAGCATATCGACGCAAGCAGTATGAACTTCGACTTGTTCAACACCATTTTGAGTTACTGCGGCATCACAAACGAGGACGGAAGCGTGTATCTTCCCTCTGACAGAATCATCGACGGCGTTGACCTTACCTCGCTTTGGAACTGCACCGTCCCCACGTCCACGCGCGTACACAAAAAACTTTTCTATCTGAAAAAAGGCAAATGTCAAGCCGTGCAAATGGCGGTGGAACTTGACGGAACGACCTACGACTTCAAGTACTACGACAGCGTGCGAACCGAAAACTCGGCGTTCATCGACCAAGTGTACAAGAACTATCTGTTCAATCTCGACACCGACCCCGCCGAAGGATACAGCGTATCGAAGACCTATCCCGAAATCGCCTCAACGTTGCTTTCGGAACTCAAAGCCTTCCGCAAAGAAATGAAAACCAACAGACGAGGAATAATCAAATAACGAAATTATTTCTAAAAAATAATGGCGATTTGAATCTTCAAATCGCCATTATTTTTTCATTGAATTTTGTGTCGTTGATTTATGTGCGTCATATTTTTTTCTTACTTATGATACACGAGTTTCTCGATTTTGCTTTCCCACTTCGAGATTTTTGCTTCGTCGTAGGTTTGCGGGATTCGCTTTGCGATTTTTGCCGCTTTCTTCGAGCGCATAAGCATATTGTTCATTGCAAGAAGAAGCGGAAGTCTCGTCCACCCTCTAGCAACTTTGACGACGAGGTCTTTGGGCGAAAGCACGATGAGTTTGCCCGTTGCGCCGGCCGCCATATTGCTGTCGTCGACAACGCCTTTTTCAAACAGCCAATCGAGATCGGCGGGTTTTGCGCCCAAAAGCCAGCGTTTGAGAATGTCGATGCCGATGTGGTCCGCGCCGCGAAGTTTATAGTACTCGACTTCGTATTTCCACAAATCCTCTTTCTTGACCGAGTTGGATTTTATGATTACGTCTGCGAGTATGCAAGCCGCTTTCATAGAATTTTCAATGCCGCTTCCTATCATAGGAATGGTCATAAACGCCGCATCGCCGATTGCGGCATAGCCGTCGGCAACCATTCTCGTGAGCGGATACCTTATAGGAATAATGCAAGTGCGACCGCCGCGCACGACTTCGTCGCTTATTATGGGATTTGACGCTTTGAGAGCCTTGTACGCTCTGTCAAACGTTTCCTTTGACAACTCGCCCGCTCTGCCGATAAGCACGTTTACAGTGCCCGCAGGGTCGATTATGCTCCAACTTATGCCTTCTTCACCGAGATGTTTGAGATACGCTTTGTTGGTGTTTTCTGGGTCTTTTACGCCGTCCGCTTTCTTGTGGAACGCGCGATACGCAACGAAAATCTCGTTCTTTTGCGGATTTGCCGTGACGTGCGCGGCTTTGGGAAGTTGACCTCTGAACGGCGACATTGCGCCCGAATTGTCAACGACGAGGTCGGCGTACACCTTTTCGCCGCCAACCGCAACGCCCTTAACCTTGCCGTCCTCTACAATGAGGCTTTCAACGGGTGAAGAAAAGTGGAAGTCCACGACGTCCTTTGCTCTGTCAACGTATTGCTGTGCAAGGATTCGTCTTTCCGTCGACCAGTCGAGTTCCTTTTCGGGAATGTGCAGACTCACCTCTATGCGCTCTGCCGGCGGAACGAACGTCCAGTTGCGCTTGGGAAAATAAGTCCCCTCTTTCGGCAACGGAAGATTAAACATATCGAATGCGTCGCGGTTTACGTCGTCGTGCCAGTCGTACGACAAGTTGTCGTATGAATCCTTTTCATATACGCTCACGTCGAAGCCTGCTCTTGCAAGCCTTTCGCTTGCCACGAGCGACGCCATACCTGCGCCGATAAATACAATTTTCATAATTTCCCCTCTTTATATGTTTATCGTGATTTACTCAAAAAAAAGCGTCAAAGATTAGTTTCGTCGAGATTGTTGAGTATAAGTTGCAAAAGCGCTTGCAACACTTGCTTTTCGTTGTCCTCGAAGTGTTTGAACGCCACTTGATAGAACTTGTGATTCGCTTCCGCAATGAGCTCGGCAACCTTTTCGCCCTCGGACGTGAGCGAGAGTTTCTGCTCGCGCTTGTCCACTTCCGAAATGGACGCACAAATAAGCCCCTTGTCGCGCAGTTCTTTCACGCTACGCGAAACGAGAGCCTTCGATACACAGGCGTTTTGTGCAATATCGCTCGCCATACCCACCACCCCGATACTCGAAAGCACCACGATTTCGTTTGGCGTAAGGTCGTAGTCTTTCAATTCTCTGAGTTGATAATCGGTGTATTCTCTGAGCAATTTTCTGAACGCCGCAAAAAAATAAGCCGTATTTTTCAAATCCATATCGATATTATAACATCAATTTCGCCGCATTTCAACAAAAACTAAAAAGTTAACAAAATCAACGATTTTTGCGATTGCTTGTCTACACGGCGTGTTTTGCGATTCATAACTTTTTGCCATTCGCAACACGTTACTTCTTAATTTATGATTTTTCAATTTGTTTATGTTTTTTCAATTTTTTTTCTCGTTTGTAACGTTATTTCTTTGTGATATGTTCGTTTTCCGTTTCCGTATATGAAAAGCCGCACGCGTTTTGCGTGCGGCTCTTTCGTCGATTGACGACTCATTTTTTATTCGTTGTCTTTTTTGTCGGGACAATCTTCTTGCTTGTCGCATTCCGCGCAGTTGTCGTCGCAAGTTTTTTCTTGCTCGATTGCAACCGCTTGATTGTCTTCGTTGGGGAAAACCATTTGAGGTGCGCCTTCGTTTTGACCGTCTTGCGTTGCTTCGTCAGCGATTTCTTGGACGAGCTCGCTGTTTTCGTCGTTTGCACGCTTTCTTGCTTCGATTTCAGTCTTTGCCGCTTGTTGTTCCTTCTCATTGAACTTGTAGAAGAAAAGCGGAATGACCGTCAAGAAGAAACTGATTGCCGCAATACCGACGAGCATAAACCACATGGTGTCTTTGCCTTCGGGGGTGACGGAACTTGCGTCGTTTGCCGCAACGCCTGCCATATAGTAAGCCAAAACGCCAACGAATGCGCCGACTGCCATACCGATTTTGTTGATGAGCGTTTGCATTGCAAAGCAGATGCCTTCCGCTCTTTCGCCGGTTTTGAGTTCGAGATACTCAACCGTGTCGCCGATCATTGCGTAAGTGATGATGTTGCCGAAGCCCGAAGGAATACCTGCGATAACGAGTGCGATGAGCAACACAACCGTCGTTGCCGTGCTTGTGTATGCGCCGCGGTCGCAAGCGATACCGACGATAAACGCGATAAGCATTGCAACGCCGCCGACGATATGCGACCAAATATAAGTGTTCTTTTTGCCGAATTTCTTTGTGCACCAAGGAACGAGCAAGGAAGCGATAAGTCCGCCCGGAACGATTGCCATAGTGAACAAGGAATACATAGATTCTTTATCCATTATGTATTTTGCAAAATACAAACCGCCCGTGTAGGTGAAAAGCATTCTTGCCGCGCCGCCGATACCCGAAAGCACGATGAGCATCAAAGGCTTGTTCTTGAACAAAAGTTTGAGGTTGTGTCCGAGCGACGGGGGATTTTCTTCGGTTACGTTTCTTTCCTTCGTGTTCTTGAAACCGAGATAGAAAAGCGGAAGCGCGATAACGCAGCAGATTATTGCGATGACAAAGTAGATCCATTTGAGCATATCGCCCTTTGCGGCAGGATCGAGACCTTTGGTCATATTGTCGGTGATGATCGGGGTGATAACGGTGACGATACCTGCGCCCGCCGTGCAGAACAAACGTGCGATGGTGAGCAAATTGCCTCTGCGATAAGTATCGTTGCTCATTGCGGTGGAAAGTCCCCAGTACGGAACGTCCGCAACCGTATAAACCATACCCCAAATGACGTACATTACGGAAATCGCCGCAAAACCGCCGTCGTTTTTCGGATACCACGGCAAGAAGCATATCGTCGTCATAAGTGCGATAGGCAGAGCCATCCACTTCATATACGGACGGCATTTGCCCCACTTCGTACGCGTACGGTCAACGATAGAACCCATAATCGGGTCGTTGAGTGCGTCG
>ERZ808252.1106-NODE-1106-length-21594-cov-3.769674_pt1 | contig 21594 bp, 15 predicted proteins | sample MGYA00521242_ERZ808252 | MGnify/ENA primary metagenome ERZ808252 (study PRJEB31516, sample SAMN03275581) | gut metagenome | biome: mammalia-associated habitat; material: feces | host: Papio cynocephalus | place: Kenya | collected 2012-08-07 ...
TACGCAGAAGGCCGCGTAAATGAACTGCTGAAGGATAATCCCAATGTGACCTTCTCGGACAAACTACATTTGGGAGTCAGTCTACGTTCTTTCAGAGCCGAGAAACTATCTGCCTTTGTTCACTCTTTACTTTCATTCAACACTGACGCGGCGTCTATATATGAAAGCATCCGAGAGCGCTACCCAATCATGCTCACGAGAGATATGGATAAGGCACGCAAATGGCTGCGAGACCATGTTCGCGGCTCCCAAAGATCCGGAGTACTCGTAACCAAAGCGGCTGCGAGATTCAAACCACTTGCTGTTGATATTTTGGCACAGGGAGACGAAAACGCAGTTCACTGGTTCCTAGAAGACAATGTTGATATTAGATCTTCCAATTATCTTGAAGACGCTGCCACAGAGATTCAAGTTCAAGGACTTGAACTAGATTATACTTGCGTTCTTTGAGATGCGGATATGAGGTGCTATGGAGATTCATCAGACCGTAAATGGAGATACTTCAACTTCAATGGACATACCGCATGGAGGGAGGAGAATGGACAAACAGAAAACAGTATTGAGCGGACCAAATATATGCTGAATGCTTATCGTGTACTTCTTACCCGTGCACGCTTGGGAATGGTTATCTGTGTCCCACAAGGCAACGGCAATATGACTGTCGGAGGCTTTCCAGAGGATGCAACCAGACTACCAAAATTCTATAATGGCACATACGAATATTTGAAAAGCCTTGGCTTAAAAGAACTATAGCCAGGACGAGATTAATCCGCCACCCCAGCATTGCAACATAGCTTTCATCAAGCACTTTCCAAATATCTGAGAAACTTGCTTTTGAAAACGCTAAAATGTTTATATTTGTGTCAATGGAGGAATTACGATGAAAACAGTTGAAGTGGTGGCGGCTATTATACGTGATGGGAGCAAGATTCTATCGACACAGCGAGGATACGGAGAATGGAAAGGCTATTGGGAATTCCCGGGTGGCAAGATTGAGGCGGGCGAAACTCCAGAAGCTGCACTTGTCCGCGAGATTAAAGAAGAAATGGCGGCGAAGATTACCATAGACAGATTCGTATGCACCGTAGAGTATGATTATCCCGCATTTCATCTCATTATGCACTGCTATCTCTGTCATTTTTCATCGGAGGGGTGGTCTCTTTTAGAGCATGAAGATGCCCGTTGGCTGGACATCACGCAGACGGGCTCGGTAAAATGGCTTCCAGCAGACCTTATGGTACTACCAAAGATCACTTCGATGTAAAATAAATCCTTGAGAGAAAGTATATGTCAGATAGAGAGAACTTCGGAAGCAGAGCCGCCGTCATAATGGCTTTTGCCGGTTCGGCGATCGGGCTTGGCAATATTTGGAGATTTCCTTATATGGTCGGTGAATATGGAGGTGCAGCCTTCATACTCATCTATATCGCGTGCTCTTTAGTACTGTCTCTGCCCATTCTGTTTTCAGAGTCAATAATCGGGCGCAGGACCCACCGCAGCACTTTCGGAGCCATGGATATCCTCGCTCCCGGAACCAAATGGAAATGGCTCGGGCTTCTTACTATCATAACACCTTTGATCATAGTATCTTACTATAGCGTTGTGGGCGGATGGGCCATTGATTATCTTTTCAAATCCATCACGTTCAGCTTCACGCCGGACAACGCAGACTCCGTCACTGGAATGTTCAGCGAATTCGCATCAGGAATATGGGCCCCTATTATCTGTATGCTCCTATTCCTCTTTATTACCGCTATGATTGTATTCCTCGGCGTAAAGAAAGGGATTGAGAAGTTCAGCAACATCTCCATACCGATACTTTTTGTGCTGATTGTGCTGATTGCCGTCTATTCCATAAACCTTCCCGGCGCAGAAGAAGGTATCAAGTATATGTTAAAGCCGGATTTTTCGAAACTCACCCCAGGCGCGTTCTCCGCAGCATTGGGACAGAGTTTCTTCTCGCTTTCACTCGGAGTAGGGACGATGTTGACATATTCATCGTATGTAAGCAAGAATGAGAATCTTATGGCATCCGGATTTGGCACAGCCGCGTTTGACCTGCTCTTCGCCATGCTTGCCGGATTCGCCATTATGCCGGCAGTATTCGCAGCCGGACTCACTCCTGCTGCCGGTCCAGGTCTGGTGTTCGAGACACTCCCCTACATATTTGCCAAGATGGGTGCTCTCGGGCAGATTGTCAGCTGCGTGGTTGCCATCCTATTTTTCCTCACAGTTTTAGTCGCCGCACTGACTTCTTCCATCTCCATTCTTGAAGTTGGAGTCGCATATTTGGTTGAAGAGAAAGGCTTTACGAGAGCCAAGGCGACCATTACCCTGTTTTTCTCGACTTTTATCGTCGGTGTTCTCTGCTCCCTGTCATTTGGACCGCTGTCTGGGCTTAAAATTTTTGGCAACAACATATTCAGCTTCCTGGACAAGATGTGCTCCAACTATCTGATGACACTCGGAGCGTTCCTCTTCTCTATCTTTGTGGGTTGGAAAATGGACAAGAATACTGTCAGAGACGAATTTACTAATGGCGGTACGCTCAAAGCCAACGACAAGGCTTTCCCCGTCATCTACTTTCTGATTAGGTACATCGCCCCTATCGCTATCGCGGTAATCTTCATCACCGGACTTATGTAGCAAAAATTGAAACATTTAAAATAATAAGCTCATGAACACACGTACCATCCTTCTCCTCAGCCTCGCGGCACTCGCCACGGGCCCAGCGCTGTCAGCACAGTCGCTCAGAGAAAATCTGAAAAAAGCTGCCGAGAAAGTCGGCAAGCAGATAGAGCAGGAAGTCACCAAGAATCTCCCTGTCAAAAAAGGTACTACAACTAAAAGAGCTAGCGGCACATCCAGCCGGGATGCAGAACTTGAGAAGCAATACGAGGCCATGCTCGGCCCTGGTGTTGGAAACGCGGAAGACGAGCCACCTACCGCCAAGCTCCCAAAGCAGCATACAGCCCTATTCGCACCGTTAGGCTATCCAATCGAAGCCTCCTACGGTTTAAAGAAAGCGAAGCCGCAGTTACCCCCGAAACAAGCCGAAAAACAAGTCGACTGGACCGAAAAACTGCCCTATATTTATGAGCTTGACAATCAGAGCCTTGTGGATGAATTTCTGCTGCTAGACCAATGCGTCGAGGACGGCTATATCCATAACTTGACCCCAGCCATGGCCAGATATGACAACGTCAAAGGCGAGGTTTTCGCACGAGCCGATGCGCTGAATGGGATGGTCGAGCAGTATAACGAAGCCATGGATGAATATAATTCAGAAACATACCAATGGGTCATCAATGGCATCCACCGCAAGCTTGCAGACATCCTCGATTCCAGAGAATATAAGACTGTTGTCCGGACATCGCTGACTCCCCTCTTCTTATTGAAAGGCAATTTCGTAAACGAAAAAACAAAAAAATATTTCGAATTATATGGCGGATACGAGAACGCCATTAATGTCAAGATGACTGTCTGGGACCCTCAGCCTGAGAAGAAAAGTATCGGCACCTCGGAAGAAGGTCAAAGCGGCAAGGTCGTGGACGAAAATGCTTCTGGCGCCACAGTGGACATCGGAGGCATAATTTACGTGCTTCACAACACCAACAGCGGCAAAGCCGGAAGCGCCTTTATTTCGGAGGCCGTGAAGACTGCAGTCGCAGGCAAGGACATAGTAATCCCAGACTACGTCAACTACAACGGGAAGAAGTACCCAGTCAGGGATATGCGGGCCGATGTCTTCAACGGCACCACCATCAAGTCCGTAAAACTCCCATCCACTCTAACAGAAATTTCAAATGCCGCCTTTAGAGGTACACCTATTACAGAAATCGTTATCCCGGCATCCGTCAAGAAAATCCAGGGTTCAGCGTTCTACGGATGCAAGAGCCTTTCTAAGGTTGTCTTCGAGGGTGATTCTATGGAAGAACTGCACGGGTGCTTCCAGGAGTGCACAAGCCTTAAGAGCATCAAATTTCCGAGCCGCGTCGGACTAATGAGTTACGATATGTTCCGAGGCTGTACAAACCTCACGGAAGTGGTGCTCCCGGACAATCTCAAGGAGATCTACTCCTCGATGTTCGAAGGCTGCAAGAAACTCACGAAGCTGGATGTCCCGCCAACAGTTACCAAGGTCGGCATGCACGCATTCGGGGACAGCGGCATCACCGAACTCGACCTCTCACATGTCAAGGAGTTTGAAGGCTTCTGTTTCTCAGGATGCAAGGCACTCAAGACCGTCAAACTAAACTCAAGCCTCAAGGAGGATTTCCTCATGGAAACCTATGATGAGTTTATGGAATGCCCACTTCTTGAAGTCAAATACGTCAACAATGAGTATGTCTACCCAGCAGGATTCATATTCGTCGATACCAAATAAGCCATGAAAAGAATAAGACTACTTGCACTCACGCTTGCAGTATTTCTGCCGCTGACAAGTCTTGCCCAGAGCAAACCAAAGATAAAGTCCGTAGACCTGACGATACCCGTTCCCACCCCGGGGACATCACTTTTTGACGCAAGGGAGTATCAGATAATCTCCGCCATGACCGAATTCGGAGACCTCGCCCCCTCAGGGGAGATAACGATGCAAGAGATTGACTGGATCGGGGACTTTCGCGAAGACGATGATGGGGATATGTTCTTCAAGGATGGGTTTACATATAAAGTCAGACTAAAGTTCCTTGTGAACCCGTCTGGCAAGTATGACACCGACTACATATTCAAGAACAACGAATACTCCATCGACGGCACTCGCATAAGCGCCACGGTCAATGGAATTAAAGCCAAGGTAGGAGACAGTGTCCCTTATGTTATAGGCATAGAGTTGAACATGCCCATCGGAACCGGAGGCAAAGGTTCGGAACGTGACCTTGCCCAAAGCAAGCCTACCGACTACGAACTCAACAAGGACTCATACCGTGCGTCCCAGAAAGCATATTCACTTGCAGAAGCCGATGCCGCCTGCCCAGATGTAAGTCCGCTTGATGTCATTACCATCAACGATGATTACCATCCGTTCTTCTACGCCAACGGCCATGGCATCGACAACAAGGAGTACATGGGACAGAAGTGCATGCTGGTCACAAAGATCGTGTTGGACACCGACAATGATTTCATCTGCTCCCATACGGCAGGAGACGTCAACAATACAGTGCAAGGAACATACAATATTCGTGAGGTATGGCTGAGCGACAAAGTAGATGTCGTGAAATTCATCCGTACCATTTTCGAGGCCATGCAAGGCTTTGACGATTATGATGACAACATATACTATCCTTACACAAGCGTCCTCTTCCATGCACGTCGCGCAACCCTTTTCATCCCCGAGAGCACTAAAGATGAAGTAATGGCTATGTTCAGCCGCTCCACATGGAACCGCCACGTATTGTTTACCATCAAGACTTACAGCGGAGACGTACACCTTGCACAAAAAGCCGGAGCGGACGCAGCTAAACCTTTCTGCACCGCCCACAAGTTCACTGATAAAGTGGCCGCAGCCGACAAGGTTTACAAGTATAGCACGTGCAGCAACTGGACCGAATACTACTATTCTTGCCGGATCTGCGGTGAGAGCGAGCACAATCCAGCACATGTCTTCAGCCAGAAGAGGCAGACCTGGGATGTCCCTGTACACCAGTATGATCAGCCCATCGCTGACGATGCCGCCTATATAGGAGTTAACGCAGCTGGAGACCATGTATGGTGGCATAGCTGCATCTGGTGCGGACAGTCACATGGCTACGGAGAAAAGCACATCACCAAAGGTGAATGGAAAGGCAGCGGCAACGAGATGACTTATGAGCAGTACCGCAAGGCTATGGCAGATCAGGCCGAAGAGTTTGAAGAAGAAGCGCTTCTGACAACCACAGCGCAGCCGGGCACTTTCATTTTGAAGAGAAAGTCTGAAGCCAAGATAAGCACAAAGTACCAGAGCAGTGTCAACTTCGCCCTCAATGACAACCTGATAGATGACACCATCCTCGGCAATGACTATACTCTTCCTCTGAACCACGGGAAGCTTCGTTCTTTAGCGGTGCGACTAGTCGAGGAACTTACCGCGAGTGAGGTCAAGCCGTCCAAGAAGTCACGTGGGAACAATGGCGAGACATCCAAATCTTCTATCATCGGGCTGAACACTATATTCGGAGGAGAAAACCGGCCAGATGATGCACCAGCCACACGGCAGGAAATGGCAGCAACGCTTTACCGTGCTCTCAGATACATAGAAGAGTCAAAAGTATACTCATACACAGAATATGAATCACGCCTTGGCAAGTACACCGATAGAGAGAGCATCGCTCCCTGGGCAACTGAAGCCATGGCATTCATGGAAGCTCTCGGGCTTATGAACGGAACATCAGAGGGCAAGATTTCCCCAGAAAAGCCATGCACCATAGAAGAAGCCATAGATCTTACGGAGAAGTGTACCCACGCCCATCAGCTCGGCTGGTATCAGGCAAGATCATGGGGTGAAGGAAACGGAAGGACCTATTTCGGGAACGCCTGCTATGTTCCAGACGAGGCGCTGAGCACATGGCGCATCTTTGCTCCAGGAGAGAGAGTATGGGTCATCGGACCGCGCGCAGGCGGGGATTCAAAATTCCTCCCGATAATTGAGCCATACAGCGGCCAGACAATGTATGTAGACGCTGAATGGTTCCGGCCAATCCGCAAACATGTCTACACTTCCAAGCGGACAATCACCGGACCTATCATCTTCCAGGTCTCTCCATAATTATATCGGAGAAATCATCGTAGTAATAGCTGTAGCAGGCATTTCCACTTAGTATTTCCGTGTTAAGTTCAACGACGGATTGTCCCTTCTTGTCCTTTAGTGATTGGGCCCACTCATCGAATGAAAATGACGGGTCATCCATTTCATCTGTAACAGACTCCTCTACATACCACACCCCTGATGCGCCTAATGCCCTTGCAATAAGGCAAATTTCAGATCTTAACCTACAATAGCCATCCTTGATATTAGTAAAAGCAGACTGACGACAGCATGTATTGATCTGAAGAAAATCCTTAAATAGGCAAAGCCTACCGCGGTCCGTATATTCTGATTCTATTCCATCAAGTTCAGAAAGGACAGGTCCATATATACAAGTAATTGGATCATCTTTATCGAATGATATTCCGCTCCTATACGGTATAATGGCGTAAATATACGCTGACATAGTCACAAGAGTATTATGTTAAATTCCCAAAAAACATTACGAAACAATCATCCATAATGAGACTGCTATCATGACTCCAGCAACGATTTTCTGGTAGAGTTTCTTATTAACATTTCTAATACACCTCATGGCAATGAAGTTGCCTAATATCATAGCGCACCCGATGCCACACCCGCTCAAAAAGATACCAGCACTCATGAGATTAAGCTTGCCGTAAACAATGGCCTTGACAATATGCATAAATGCAGCAGCCGTTGCCTCAGAAGCGATATAACTCACAGGAGCAAGTTCGAGGGAGAGAAACACCGCACTACTCAACGGACCGGAAATACCCAGAAGACCATTCACAAAACCAGTCACTCCTCCACCAACGATCATCGTCGCAGGTTTGTTCGGCAGACGCATCTTACCCATCAACTTCATGAAAGCAAAGACTATCAGAAACGAACACAATACTTTTGTCATAGGGTCCTTCGGCACTTTGGCAAACCCAAACGCACCGAGTATCGTAAACGGCACGGCCAACATGAGGAAACGCCACACAGCTTTCCAATTAATCTCCTTCCAGCCCATACCTACACGAGACAAGTTGCTCAACAACTGCGCTATTGTTGATACAGGCACAGCCACCTCCACTCCATAAAAATATGTAATCACCGGCAGCAGAATCATTCCGCCGCCGAAGCCAACAGATCCGGACAACAATCCAGCAATAAACCCAACCAGAATCAATATCAGATACATCATATCACAAAATTAGGAAATAATTCTCTATTTTCGCGATACGATTTCCATGATAAGCCGCTAACTCCTAATAAACGACAAAGTCCTTGTCTAGCACGGCGGATGGTTTAATCTATTTTTACCCAACCCTGCAAATCATCAGTTCCAACATGGACGAGTTCCATCTTAGTCTTATCTTTTCCAACCCTTACAGACATCGAATATGCGCAGCCACCAAGATAATATGCTTCGTCCCGAGGATCTTTTTCAAACTTAAGATCTTCAGAAAGTTTAAGACGATAGTCCCGGCCGTCAGAAAGGATCACAGTCAGCATATCCCCTCCTTTCATCTGTCCGGTGGACGGATAGAAAATTGCCTCGTAGCAATTAGCAGAAACCTTATGCATCTTTATATCCATGGGAGACTGAAGAGAAGGAATAATTAATTGGCCTTTATTATCATACATATAAGAGACATACACCTTCCGCATCGTGCCGTTAAGCCAGACTTCCTTGATTTCAGGAGGCGTGTCACCGAGCTCATTTCCAAACTCGAGATTAACTGTAAGCTTAAGCAGTGCATGGTTCATCACCACATCGAGTTCACCGTCAGTGTTCAAGGCTTCCTTTGGCCTAATCTTCTCCGAATACCAAAGCCAATCTGCTCTCTCCAGCCCGGCAGACTGATCAGAAGGAATACCTTCACTCACAGAAATATAACCATAAGAGAAACTGTTGCCATCTGGCACAAAAGCATAGACCACCACCTCATCCTCAGCATTCTTCCATAGCAGTGCAGAACTGGAATTCCATCTTCCATCGGCGCCTCTCTTCCACAAAGAAGTTTTGTTGTACCGGTCATCCTCGCCATAGTATAGTCCAAGGCCAAGTCTGGAGCCATTGAACTCAGTGCCCTCTCTAGCCTTGGTAATAGGCACACCCACACTGGGACTTATCCGGACTATCCCGTCGGCAGGATAGCCAGCACCTACAGGCCGGTCAGATTTCGAACAAGCCAGACCCAAACTTGCAATAGCGAAAATATATAGTATTTTTTTCATTCTAAAACTGTTATTCCAAGCCTATAACATATACAGAAGAATCATCAACGCCCTCATCTTTATATCCATACACCGGCAAGCCTGCAGCAAGATCAATCATATAACTATTGTTGCCGTTTGCTTTGACACCAGACATCAAATCCCCTATAAAAACACCGGCACGGAGTCCACCCGAGGAAGGTTTTTGCACAAAAATACTTCCAAGATAATGGCATCCACCAATCTCCACGTTCTTCGCAGAGCCTACAATTCCACCGATACAAATTGACTGTACAGTATCAAGTTCAAGCCCCTCAGCGCACCAGACCTTCCCCAGCATATAGCAGTTCAGAATCTTTGTTCCATTAGAACTATATGCTGAACCCACCAAGCCTCCTATAGAGGGCGACAGATTGGAAAGATCAACCTTAGAAATACCGACCTCTGCATAGACATAACTAAATGGATAAACAAAACCACCTCCATCGGCAAGCCATCCTACTAGACCACCGACATCACATGGGCCGTCAATTTTGCCGCGAACCACGCAATTATACATCTTGCCAATATACGAAATCCCAGCGATTCCACCACAATAAGAATCTGATGTACTATTGGCAACAAAACAGTTAACATCGGCTGTACAGTTTGCAATTAAGCCATCCTTTTCCGAGCTTTCAGTAGCATAACCAACTATACCTCCAGCACAGTAATCACTAGACACAGTTCCATCCACCTTACAGTCGGATATCTTACAACTTGCGGAACTAAATGCAACCAAAATTCCAGAATAGGCCTCTGGATTATGGGGCTTAACACTTTCAGGGTCTTGAGAAACAGAAGAGACAGAAGCGTTACGGATCACAAGATCCTTGATAGTAGCACCATTCTGTACACAGCCGAAAAGTCCGGCGTACTGGACATCACTAACATTAAGATTGATGATCACATGATTGTCACCATCAAACAAGCCAGTAAATTGCTGCGCTATCGTTCCTACCGGGGTCCAGGCATGGCCTTTGAGATCGATGTCCGCTGTTAGCTTGAAATACTTACGAATATCACTGTATTTATAATCACTCCCCTCTTTGTTGCACTCTTGGGCAAGAAAAGCCAATTGCGCAGCAGTAGCAATCTGATATGGGTCGTCAGAAGTGCCTGTACCTCCAGCATAAGCCTCGGCTATATCATCCTGCCCAGACCATTCACTATACTCGGCAGCATCAGCGCCAAAACTATCACCAAGGCTCCCCTTGTCGATCCACGAAGATACCGTAACCTCCCCTGCCTCCAATTTATCTTTTCCTACCTTTACGGTCATTTCATAAGCAGTGCCGGACACCAATTCAAGTTCCTTGTCATAAGTCAGGATATAATCGCGTCCATCGGAAAGAGTCAGCGTAAGCAGTTTGTATCTAGTATTAAAAAACGTATATGGGAAGAATAGGACATCACAGGATAGGTTGCCGTTCCCTGAGCAATTATGCATCTTTATACTAACAGGGCTGGATGATGTAGAAGAAGCCATCCCGACATAAGGTACGGAGTTGTTGTCGGAGCCTGTAAAATTGATCGCTACCTTATCCATTGACTGGTGGAACCAGGCCTCTTTGATAAATATGTTCTGCCCCTTAAACTGTGAAGCAAGTTCGAAGTTGACAGTAAGCTTCGTAAGCGCGTGCCGAAAAGTAATGTTGATATTACCTTCTACAAAATCATTGGCAGTGACGTCCTTCTTAGCACCGTTTTCAATCCCGGGATACCACCATAGAAGGTCTGCCTCACTAATCCCATCCGACTGATCAGTCGGAATAGTGAAAGTCAAGCTGGATAGATCATTCTGTCCTTCAAGATAAGGGGCGTAGGCATAGACACCGACTTTGTCATAGGACTTTCCCCACAGCATTCCAATCTGCGGAGCCCAGGTATTTGTTCCATCATTCTCCCACAGTACGTTAGACTGAGTGTATTTGGCGTTCTTGCCATAGTCGATAAATAGCCCAAGGGTACCTCCCGAATATAAACTTGATGCCGCAGCATCAAGGCGTGTATCCGGAAGCCCAGAGTTTGTAGCCGAGCCCCCAAACTTACGAGAATCCACGCTTACACTAATGCTCACAGTCTCCCCTTCCGTGCAGTTACCTTCCTCTGGCCCATGAACCTTGGCACAAGAAGTAAGTACCGCTGCAAGCAACAGAGTAGTATATAGTTTAAAATAATTCATGCTCATCAGATTCCTTTGATTCTAGAAATATCAACACCATCCGGGTAGGTGCCGACAGGCGGAAGTGTGCCTGTACCTGACTTCCGATATGTACAATCAGAGGAGACATTGAGAGATTTCTCTACCACACCGATAATGGCACCGATCTTATTCTCTTCCTTTTTGCTCTTGACATTCATCGTGCCTGCGAACTTTAGATTGGATATTGTTGCTTGTGAAGCATGGCCTATCATGCCACCAACTTTAGGAGAGTTCGCACTATTTTCGCTCTCTATATTGATGTCACCATAGACATCACAATCTTCAAATCTGCAGCCGGAATATACGGCACCTGCTATTCCACCGACCACAGGAGCATTTGCCTTATCCACTTGACTTAATGTCGCATAAGACTTACACCCCGAAACCAATACATTTGATCCCTGCAACGAACCTGCTATGCCACCAAAACAACTCTTAGCACTAATATGTCCCCGAACTACACAAGATTTGATGGTAAGGGCATAATCGCCACTCATCTGACCAAATATTCCACCTGATAGATAGCCGCTGCTGCAGTCAATATTAATCTCACAGTCCGAGATTACAAGTCCCGAACACGACCCAGCAATTCCAGCAGCCACATATTCTTGAGAACTAACCTTTCCTTCAAGCTTGCATGACTCTATTGAGCCGCCAGCATCTCCTACAAGTAATGCCACCGTTCCATTACCTAAAGAGGAAACACTTGCACTCTTCAAGACTACATTTCTGATTGAGCCGCGAGAGACACCAAACAGCCCAGCACAGCCTGTAACATCCGATATAGTCAGATTGGTAATAACTTTTCCGTTCCCATCGAAATCCCCATTAAAATAGTTACGCCTATTTCCTATTGGAGTCCATTCATGCCCCATCAGGTCAATATTGGTTTCAAGACGAAAACACTTCCCTTGGTAGCCCTCCCCACCGTTGACATTTGCAGCGAGAGCAGCAAGATCGGTAGCTGATTCAATAAGATACGGGTTCTCCGAAGTGCCAGAGCCTGAAAAATAATAAGTACCTATAACTTTCTGTCCATCCCACTCGCTATACTCGTCGCTATCAGCCTCGAACTCACCGTCTATCTTACCCCCGCTGGCCCATTCTTCCACAACTACACCTCCAATCTTCACGGACTCCTTGCCCACGACGAGCTTGTAGGTGTAGTGTTTTCCATTCACCATGTCCTGAGGATTAGGCACCGTAAGTGTCTTGCCGGCAACCGTCATCGTAATGAAAGCATTACCGCGATATTTGCAGTCGTTTCGCCCGATTGCCGTATAGGAATAGCCTACCAGACCTGCCGAACCTGCCTGCTGTGCCGCACCTTGAGCATCCCGAATATATGGGGTTACAGAGATGATTTCTTCACCCTGACCGCCATCCCATAGATGCAGTTTCAGATCCGTGACCTTGGCGTCTTCAGAGCCGAACTCGTCACCGAACTTAGCAATTACGACTGTAACAAGAGAACGTTGGCGCACTAGAGAGGCCCTGAGCCTCCTGTCATCAGGAATCTTGGTATACTTGATGTCTTCCGATTTCATAAGATCGGACCGGCACATCTTCTCAAGAGTTGACTGGTCCTTAAAAAATTCACCGAAATCTCCTTCGTGGCCGATATAAGGATACTGAAGACGGAAAATATTCGTGGCATCGATCTGCCACGTAAGGTAATCTTCCCCCTCCGGAGCCCACGAAGAGCCGTCATACACATAGTTAACCAACTTATTGGCTGAAGTATGGATGACCGAGATCTTGTCTCCGACACTGAACTTGGACTGCTCTTCGACTGTGCCGAGCGGGTTAGTCTTGGTAATAGTCTCCACCGAAGCATTGATGCGAACAGCAGCCGGGTTAGACTCCCAATCAGCAATATATTGATCCGCCTTATCGCAGCCCACAGCGAACGTCCACGCCGCCACAACCATCAGTACAATCTGCCTTGATACCTTCATATTCCCTTAATAGTCCTCTTTTATTCGGTCCACTATTTAATCTTCTTCTCTCCACAGTAAATGGCCGTAAAATCATTAAGAAGTACATAGTCAGTAGTACCAATTGCCTGGACAGCTGTAGAGCCATCTGACTTCTTCGGGATCCACGTATAGTAGCCATTGGACTCATCATGTGTAATATTGCTTTCCTGGTTGGCGTTAAGATAGAGTGTAACGCGACCTATAGGGATTCCACCATTAAAAACATCGGCATTTACCAATTCGAAAAACTCTGATGTCAAGTGCAGTTCTTTAAGACTATTTAGCGCACTGCTACTACCATTAAATGCCCCGCCAATCAACCAATTCACCTTCGGGCAATCGATAATCTCAAGTGCACTACAATCACCAATAGCCAAATCCTCTACATTATCATGCCGTAGTTCTTTAATGGAAGTGCCAGAAAATGTATGCCTTAATGACGTCGCTTTCGGCATATCTGGAATTTCAGTAAGGGATCTGCAATTTTGGAACGCCCCATTCGCATAAGTTACATTTTCCAAGCCTGAAACTGCGACCAAGTTACTATTACCCCAGAAACAACCCCCCACAGAACCAAATGCGACAATATCCGAAGAGCCAGTAAATGTCACAAGATCAGCATTTACAAAAGACAGATTATATGGTTCACTACCATTTTCCTTTTGAAACTGTCCGATACCTGTCAAGCCCTTGACTCCGCTTAAATCAACTTCCTTGATTTTGTTACTCCTATTCCGTACAAACTCCGTAATCTTCTCAAAAGCCTCAAGTGTCTCTACGGACATACCATAACACTTTTTGTTTTTTGTATCCTCATAAGCAGGAGTAGTATTGTCGAACTCCCCGGATATGATGAGTTTTCCGTTTTTACAATTCTCGTTGAGCAGTTCTACAGTAATAAGGTCCTTGAGTTGCTTCTGATTATTAGGATTGGACTCATTCCAAGCAGCAAGCTGAGCTCGCAGATCTGTCATGTTGATAGGATCGGAAGTTTTGTCAGCATCATACTCTCCGCCATCATTAAGGTCAACATTACCGCCCCAGTCATTGACAGTAACGTCACCGACCTCAAGCTTGTCCTTACCGATAGTAAGATTGTAAGTGTAGTGTTTGCCGGCCTCGAATTTCGGGCGACCAGTGACGATAAATGGTATTGACTCTCCCATAGGATGAGCGTCATCTCTCCAAGAGACAGTCACTTTCAAGAATTCAGCAGAAGCATCCCCGTCGCAAGGAACGACGATGGCGTGGTACTCACCTTTACCCTTATTGTTATCATAGGCGACATTAGTCGGACCAGGCTTCACTTCCACAGGGTTTCCACTTCCGGTACCGTCAGAGCTGACGGAGCTATGGCCAGACTGGATGGATTCAACATTGATCATATAAATGGTTTTCCCTTTAAACTGGCTATTGAGCCTGCTCTTGTCCACGTTGACAGTGACAAGGGACATCTTGCGCTGCATCACGAGCTTGAGCTTATGGTCAGATGGAATCTTATCCTTAGAGTCGCAGACATATTCACCAGTCATGAAATCCGCCTTTGCCGAGTTGCCATAATTTTCTTCAAGACTTTCACTTTGATTGGTCGGCAGGATGAAGCCGTCCTTTGCAGAAGCCGGGTACCATGCCTTGTAGGTAATAGGAGCCCTCCAGACAAGATAGTCAGTGACAGGCACAGGATTCCAGACTTCTGCGTCAAACCTATACGTCACAGTCTTCTCTACCTTACCATAATTGTCCACCATAGAAACAGCAATCTCATCTCCCAAGAACTTCCCGTTTGCATCGGGGCCGTTGAATTGTTTCTGTTTCTCGGTATCGTCAAACGGATTGGTCTTTGTCAGCGCTCCCACCGAAGCATCTATGCGTACCGCATTAGGGTCAGTTATCCATGAATATTCTGGTGCAGCGGTCTTGGCGCAGCCGGCGAAAATGGCAGCCGACGCGAGTATGGATATTATGTTGATTTTCATATCTTTTCCTTCTTTATTCAGTATACAATGAGCCTCCTTCCGCTTCCGTCCATGCAGTAGCCGTGAAGCCCCCTGCGATCACCATATCCTTACCAACCTTGAGGGAGAGAGTATAGGCGGTGTTACCTTTGAACTCCTGATCCTCTGGCAATGTCCACTCGTAATTCTTCCCGGCAGCTTTGAAGCTGATCTTGAACCCATTGGCAGCTACGGTCTGCGGCACGAGAATGCACTCATAGACGGAAGTGCAGTTGCCAGTCTTATCCGCAGCGGGATTCCAGACCACATTGTAAGGCTTGATATCGGAAGCTGCAGTGCCAGGCTTGATAGTGAATGAGGTGTAGTCAGTGGCACCCTTGAGATAAAAATCACGCGCCGTCCCAGAGAGCACCACATCGCTGATGATGTCCTGAGTCGGAACCCCGGAGGCATTAAACTCCGTGCCGAGCTTAAACGTAACCATAAACCGTGTCAGCAGATGTGTGAACGCAAACGAAAGCCTGCCGTCCTTGTCAAGCAGCTCGCTTACAGCCTTCTGTCCTGATGCCCAGCCCAGATAGTCGGAACCATTATCATCCTTGCTCTGCTCGGCCTGCACCCCAAGAGCAACTCCGTTCTGCCCAAAGTTGATGTCATCAACCGATATCGTACTTTCAAGGCCTAACGACGGAGCAATGGCGTAGACAAGCACATCCGCATCGGACTTTCTCCATAGAAGCATCTTGTCTGATACCCATCCGCTCTCGCTCTTCTTGAAAACGGTGTTGGAGTAGGTGTACTTGCTTGCAGGGTTTTTGGAGTCTTCCACGAGAAGGTCGAATTTCGTAAGATTGCCCGTAATATAACTGCCCTTGGTAGAAACCACCATAGGATTAACACGGACAACGTGGTCCAGAGGGAAATTGTCCCCCGTCGGGGTCTGTAAGACCTGCTGTTTGTTACATCCCGCCATAGGCATTAACGCGAGCAGCGCCATTGCAGAAAATGAAAAAATAGTTGATCTGCTTATCATTTTGTCAGAGTTGGTAAAACAACATTACTTGAGTTCAAACATTAAAATTCACGAATTGCAAAGATAAATTTTAAAAGCCTAATAGGGTGTCTTATATAGCAAAAGGAATTTCCTCTGGCATCGACCGCTCCAATTGACAATTTCCACTTAGACATAGACACATTCAAGCAATAATTTTTATGTTTTAGAAAAATCAAAAAATTAAATCATCGCTGTTACATAAGTTCCAGAAATAAAATCACCTCAAATTGAGTTTTATCGGTTACAGATTATAACTTCCCAGCCGCGTTATGCCAATTTTATTAAAATCACAGCGCCAATACACCTTTTTATCCCACGATAATTATTAAATTTTCTTTTTTTATATTTGCATAGTAGTAGTTTTACTAATGTGTTATTTTAAAGGTTAATTTATGAAAAAATTAGGACATTTTTTGCTCCTTTCATCTCTTGCGCTCTTTCTATTTGGGTGCGGAAAAAAGGATGACCCCAATACAAAGGGGAATCAGGTGCTGACTTTCGAAGAAGGTCAGGTTTTCGATTTTGAATTTGAGGCTGATGCCACATCCGAGCAGATCAAGTTCTCCGCAAAGGAAATCTGGATGGTACAGAAAGAGACAGAAGACGGTGCAGACGATTCATGGTATGAGTTAAGCCCAGAATATGGTCAGCCCGAAGATGATGTAACCGTTGTACTGTCCGTTAAGGAGAATACAAGCGAAGGCACAGCTGATAGGGTTGGCGTTTTCAAACTCCTCTGTGGAGACTCACAGCAGACATTTGTAGTTCAGCAGTATGCCAGAAACTCTCAGAGCAGCAACTATGTCTATCTGAAAGATGAGAATTTCCGCAACTATTGTCTGGCAAATTTTGACACCAATTCAGACGGAAAGCTATCTAAAGAAGAGGCTCTTGCAGTAACTGAGATCTCTTGTGCCAACCTGGACATCAAATCACTGGATGGTATTCAGTATTTCAAATCTTTGGAGGTGTTGAACTGTCGTTATAATTCTATCGAAGGTGAACTGAATCTGAGCGGTCTTACCACCCTAAAAGAACTGACAGCAGACCACAATCTTTATTCAAAGCTTGATGTAAGCGATTGTTCCGCATTAGTCTCTCTGGTAGCCAACGACAATTATTCTGATGCTCAGTCATCTTTAGAGTTCTCTTTAAAAGAGGTTAACCTTAAGGGATGCACTGCCCTTAAGTATATCAAACTCCAGGACAACGCGCTAGAGAGTCTTGACCTGTCAGATTGTGCCGAGCTTGAAGAATTGGATGCTTCATATAATGAACTTACTCAGATCAATCTAACAAATTGCAAGAAACTAAGACTAGCAAGTGTTAGGACAAATCATCTGAACTCAGTTTTGGATTTAAGCAACTGCTCCGAACTAACTTATCTCGGTGCGTGGGAGGCAGAACTCACAGGTCTGAATGTAGATGGATGCACCAAACTTGTCCAGCTCATCGCCTACAGAAACCCTAATCTGAAGACTGTCAGCCTTGATGCATGTACGGCCCTTACAGAACTGAATCTGTATGAAACCGGAATCACAGAAATAGATGTACACAATAATCCGGAACTCGTCAAACTGAATTTGGGATACACCGGTGGCCTTTCTTCAATAGACTTGTCAAACAACACCAAAGTTGTTGAATTGAATCTTCAGGAGAACAAATTAGCCGCTCTTGATGTCTCACCTTGCAAGAATCTTACTGTCCTAAAGGCCGAAGATAACGAGCTCACTTCCATAAATCTTAAAGGGTGCACAGAGCTAAGCCAGCTTTACCTATATAACAATCAGCTAGAAAGTGTGGATTTAAGCACAAATACCAAGTTGGGTAGCATTGCCATTCAGGAGAATCTTCTTACCAGCCTGGACGTTACTGCCTGCGCCTCTTCACTCTATTTCCTTGATTGCAAGACAAACAACATAGCAGAATTGAAGTTCGGCGCCATGCCTCTTCTTAACACCCTGGATGCAACCCACAATCATATTACAAGTCTTGATCTTCGCTCTTGCCCAGAACTTGCAGAAGTACTTTTGGGCAATAACGAACTGACCGACCTTAAAGTACGCGGACTTAACAAGATGACAGTCTGCGAGTTCCAGAACAACAAATTGACAAGACTTGACCTTCGCGGGTGCACCGCCATCGATGAATTGCATATACCTAACAACCAGTTAGCGTACGTATCTTTCCGCGAGTGCACGGCTTTACGCTATGTTGACTGTCGTCAGAACAAGATGACCACGCTGGATTTTAGCAATAATTCTAATATGGCATTCCTTTTTGCCGGAACCAATCCACAGCTGCACACCATCTATGTACAGGAAGGCTCAAGTTATAGTACTCTTGACTGTGATGAGACGGCTACGGTTTACCAGAAAGCTCCGTCAGAATACGATGTAGTTGGCGGTGGCGACAACTGGGGTGATGAAGATGTTAATCCATGGAACTAGTTAAAGTATTTAATATGAAAAAGATATATGGGTTGGCCTTACTGGCAGTGACTGTAATGGCCTGTGAGAAGAAAGAAGATGTGGTGCTGAATAGCACAAGAGAAGTTGTCGTTTCGAGCGAACTTACCAAGACAACCATTGACTACGAAGGAGATTTGTCGCACCTCGTATGGACTGAAGGTGATAGCGTAATGTACCTTACCGATGATGCGGAGGGACTTCGCGACTATGGTTTCCAGAGTTCAGTGGTATCGAATGATAAATTCACCGCATCCATATCGGCTTCTGCGACGAAAGACAACAAGATGCTGGTGGTATATCCGAGCAAGACTCTTAGCCTGGGAGATAGTGAAGCAACCTTAAAGATGGATAGTGAGTTCAAAGTCTCAAGCAAAGATTCTTTTGACGGTCGCACCCTACCTATGGTGGCGTTGTTTAATGTTCCTGAAGGCAAGGAAGTGATTGCTTCTTATCGTCCACTTGGAGCAGTTGTCAGAGTGGCTATTGATAGCACAGGACACGCTGGAGAGAGAGTTAAGTCAATAACGCTTACCACCCAGCAGCCATGCGTAGGCAGTTTCCATGTATCCGCATCTGAAAAGGACGGATACTCTTTCTCCGGGAGTTCAAACACAGTTAAGGTAACCCTTACAGACACTCCTGAACTAAGGAACCTCAAGTATGTTTATTTAGTCGTGGCAAAAGGCGACTATACCGGAGTTAAAATGGACGTAGAGACTGAATTGACAACATATTCATTCGCAGATGGAAAGTTAAACCTTAGCGACGAGAATACTGGACTTTTCAGGGTCAAAGTCACACTGCCTGATTACGAAGCCCCTAAGGAGGAAGCTTTCGTCAAGGTCAGCTCAACAGCCGATATAACCGATGGAAGCAAGTACTTGATGGCGTCCAAGAAATCCGACACCGAGTACTATGTAGCATACAAGAAAGATAATGACTATTTGAGAGCTACCACCGTCTCTCTGGACGAGAAAGGGAACATCCAAAAGACAGAAGCCACAGAGAAATTGGCCATCACATTCATCGCTGGTAGCGGAGATTATCAGGGGAAATTCGCACTCAAGTTCGATGCTCTTGGAAAGACATGCTTCGTCCAGTCGCCTACTAATGTATCAGCCGGAGTAGAGTATAAAGGATTCTTCTGGTTTGAGAATGAAAGCAACTATGCAAGTCAGGATAACAGCTGGTGGACTATTACTGTTACAGATGGGAAGGCCGTACTCAAGACCAAAGAGTTTATGCTTTGGGGAGAGCCGACAGGACGCTTTGGCGAAGTGACATTCTTCAAGGACGACGGTTATTTCGGAGTTAGGGCACCGGAAACCGATGCGGAGCAGTGTGCTGATGTAGTTCTATTCAAACTACAGTAAAAAGGCTTTATTATCCAAGAAGGAGGTAAATACCAATTGCAGGTGTTTGCCTCCTTTTTCTATTCATGTGCGAGAGCCCTTGATTTTGTGTCGAGAGACAAAATAGATATCTTTTGACTATCTTTGTAGCGTAAAAAAGTAACAAGGTCCATGATATCACATCGTAGACCTTGTCTTATTTAACCAATTTTAACCTATGAAAAATCAAAGAAATTAATTGCAATATTCATGCCAAAAGATAAAGAAATCAACAAAACCAATGCGGCAAGACTCCTTGATGCAGCTGGGGTAAAGTACGAATTAGTCCCATACTCATATTCAGAGGAGGATTTGAGCGCGCAAAGCGTGGCAGCCGAACTCGGAGAGGACATTGATACAGTATTCAAAACATTAGTTCTTAGAGGTGACAAAAACGGACTTTTTGTCTGTGTCATACCCGGAGATTTCGAAGTGGATTTAAAAGTCGCCGCCAAATTGTCAGGCAACAAATCATGCGAAATGGTACATGTCAAGGAGTTACTTCCGCTGACAGGTTATATACGTGGAGGGTGTTCACCAATAGGAATGAAGAAGCAATACCCTACCTTCATACACGAATCAGCACTACTCAACGAATACATATATATAAGTGCTGGACAGAGAGGACTCCAACTCAAGATTGCACCTCAAGACCTTATTGACTTCATAGGTGCCGAACTTTACCCAATATAGTTTTTACATCCTTCTCCATATCTTGTCAAAAGGCACAAACATTGATACAGATTATAGAAAATATTATATATTTGTCATCGTTATGGAAATTAAGACTATTGGAGTGCTCACGTCGGGCGGAGACGCCCCGGGCATGAACGCCTGCATAAGGGCGGTCACAAGAGCAGCGATATATGAGGGCTGGAAAGTATATGGCATTTACAGAGGTTGGGAAGGTCTTATTGGTGGAGACATCAAAGAACTCTCCACTGAGAGTGTAAGCAACACCATTCAGCGTGGAGGTACCATTCTCAAGACCGCAAGGAGCCAGGAGTTCCGCACAGTCGAAGGCCGGCAAAAAGCCTATGAGAACATTAAGAAATTCGGCATTGATGCCTTGATTGTCATCGGTGGAAACGGTTCTCTTGCTGGAGCCCAAGTCCTTGCCAGCGAGCACGATGTGACAGTGATCGGACTACCTGGAACAATAGACAATGACCTATACGGCACCGACTCCACCATTGGATACGACACTGCGCTCAATACCATCGTTCAGTGCGTAGATAAAATCAGGGACACAGCTACAAGCCATGATCGCATCTTCTTCGTGGAGGTGATGGGCAGGGACGCAGGTTTCCTGACGCAGAATAGTGCTATTGCAGCAGGAGCGGAAGCAGCTATCATTCCGGAAGACAACACTGATATTGACCAGTTGGCCACATTCATCGGCAGAGGTATCCGAAAGAGCAAGAACAGTAGTATTGTCCTTGTATCTGAAAAGGATGGAGGTGCGATGCATTATGCAGAGCGAGTTCGCAAAGAGTATCCGCAGTATGATGTAAGGGTTTCTATTCTGGGTCACCTGCAGAGAGGA
>ERZ808252.1107-NODE-1107-length-21587-cov-4.301505_pt1 | contig 21587 bp, 17 predicted proteins | sample MGYA00521242_ERZ808252 | MGnify/ENA primary metagenome ERZ808252 (study PRJEB31516, sample SAMN03275581) | gut metagenome | biome: mammalia-associated habitat; material: feces | host: Papio cynocephalus | place: Kenya | collected 2012-08-07 ...
CTCTAAACCAGCTGAGCTAAGCGCCCTTACTTTTCGTAAGCGGTTGCAAAGGTACAAACAATTTTCGACTCCACCAAATTTTTCTGCAACTTTTTTCGTTTTTTCTTTAAAAAAGTGCATTTTTCTATGTTTTTACCCAGAAAAAGAGTGCATTCACCTTCAAAAAGTGCCCTTTAAAACAAAAAAGGCATCCTCCACAAGGAAGGATGCCCCAACATTTGTCAAACTTTACATTTCTTAAAAGAAACCAAATTACTCAGCAACCTGAACAGTTGCACGACGGTTGTAAGAATCTGGAGTCAAGTCCTTAACACCACCGTTAGCCTTAACTGTGATGTTGTCCTTAGCTACACCCATCTTAACGAGTTCGTTAGCAACCTGCTCTGCACGAGCCTGAGATATCTTCTGGTTAACAGCTGCAGAACCTGTAGCACTATCAGCATAACCATTAACAACCAACTTAGCGTTGTTGTCCTTAGCATACTTAGCAAGAGCCTGTACGTTTACAAGATCCTTCTTAGAAGCTACGTTAGACTTGCCGATGTTGAAGAATACAGAAACTGGAGTATTTACATACTGAGCTGCTGCAGATGCGTTAGTCTCAACCTGCTTCTGGTTGTTCAAGAGGTTCTTCAAACGATCGTTCTCTGCGTTTGCATCATTCAACTTAGCGTTGAGAGCGTCGAGCTCTGACTGATGGAGAGCGTTGATAGCGTCAACATCTGGAACCTTGTTCCATGTAGCCTTGCCAAGGTTGTAAGTAACACCGACCTCAACGTTCAATACACGGTCATGGTTAGCGATCAAGCCCTTGAATGAGTGAGAATCGTGTGGCTTAGCACCATTCAACAATGCTGTCTGACCATCATAGTCAGCTGTGCTCAAACCATAGTTGATGTCGAGGTTGACAGCCCACTTGTTGTTGATCTTGAACTCGTTCAACAAACCTACGCCCAAAACTGGAGCATAAGTATTAGCTGTCATGTTACGGTTCAAACCTACGCTAGCGTAAGGGATGCAGTCCCAAACACGTGCCTCGTTGTAACCACACAACATATTGCTAACGTTGAACAATACCTGCTCGTTCAATGTCCAATACTTGTCAGCATTTGTTGACTTATCCTCAGAAACAACTGAGCGGCCCCAAATACCATTGAACTTTGTACGGAGACCGAGACCTGGAGTAAACCACTTACCTACAGCTACAGAGAAACCAAGGTTGTTGCGGAAACCCTTAAATGGGCTCTTAGAGAAATTGTTGCCAACCTCCTGGTTGCCCCAGAATGCAGAACCTGCAACGTTTGCCTGAACAAACCAATTGCTCCAGAAAGAATTTGTTGCAACACTATACTTCTCAGTAGTGTTTGCATCCTGAGCGAAACCGCTCAATGAAATACTAGCCAAAGCCAGCACTGCTAATAACTTTTTCATAACTTTATAATTTAACAATCAAATTTATATATACCTTTTAATATTTGGGGGCAAAGTTAATACTTATTTTTTAATTAGCCTTCATTTTCACGAAAAAATAGCACTTTTTGTTTAATTTTCTTGAAAAATTAGGGATATTTACCCGTTTTCACCCGTCATAAGGCATAATTTAGCCTAAAAGATGCTCTATTTCCTGCTGGCGAAGGATGCAAAGCACCGATTTGCCATCGGGAGTGTAATTAACATTTTCGCAGGCGAAGAGTCCATTCACCAAAGCCTCCATCTCCTCATTGCTCAGCACCTGACCATGGGGAATAGCCGCATGACGCGCCAAACTCAAGGCTAGTTCACGATTGATCTCGTCTAAAGCAGACACACCCTTGTCCAACGCACTGGCAACCATATCTTGAACTAGCTTCACCGGGTTTACACCTTCCAAACCAGCGGGAACAGAATTGACAGCGTAGCTTCCTCCACCCAAGTCTTCCAGTTCGAAGCCCATATAATCCATCTCAGGAAGTATCTTCTCAAAAATCACTTTCTCTGACATGGGGAACTGAACGACCTCCGGGAAGAGCACTTTCTGGGAATGGAAGGTCCTTTCGCTCAGTTGGCGAAGATATTGTTCGAACAAAATACGCACATGGGCACGATGCTGGTCGATGATCATCAAACCAGACTTTACTGCTGTCATGATGTATTTACCCTTATATTGATAATGGGCAGGAGATTTTTCTGCTATCATACTGTCGGGAGTATTCTCCTGCGCCGGTTCCTCATCAAAGAGATTCATCGACAGCTCTTGATCCTGTTCTTGCGATTGATCCTTCAATCCCTCGTAAAGCTGTTCCCAGTTTTCATCCACCTGTGGTTTGACCTTCGCTGAGGAGAAATTGGCAGAAGAAGGAACAGAAGAACTTGCCTTAAAAGGATTATAACCTGGATTCAAACGAATCTTAGGCGCGGTAGCCCCCGGAGCGACATCAGGGTTGTAGACCGGAATATCGGGTTTGTCCTCTGTATCAAAGTCTATGGTCGGCACATCGTTGAACATGCCAATAGATTCCTTGACTGCCGCAGAGAGAATTTGCCAAATCGCTTGGTCGTTCTCAAACTTGATTTCAGTCTTGGTAGGATGGATGTTTACATCTATATCCTTAGGGTCTACCTCAAAATACAAGAAATAGGGCACCTGCTCGCCCTGTGGCACCAATCGATCGTATGCAGTCATCACAGCCTTATTGAAATAAGGATGTTTCATATAGCGACCATTGACAAAGAAGAACTGATGCACGCCTTTCTTTCTTGCCGATTCAGGCTTGCCCACAAAGCCTGACACTTTGCACATTGTAGTATCAACGTTTACAGGAAGCAATTCTTGATTAAATCTCTTGCCAAAAACATCTAATATACGCTGGCGTAAATTTGCAGCTCGCAGATTGAACACTTCAGTCCCATTACTGTGCAAGGTAAAGGTGATTTGAGGATTTACCAAAGCGATACGCTCGAAGGCTGCGAGAATATTGTTCAACTCGGTAGAATTAGACTTCAAGAATTTTCTTCGCGCGGGTACATTATAAAATATATTGCTAACGGAAAAGATACTACCTACCGGACAAGAACAAGGCTCCTGTCTTTCTATTTTAGAACCAGAGATATAAATCAGCGTCCCTATTTCATCCGTATTCTGCCGCGACTTGAGCTCCACCTGAGCTACAGAGGCGATAGAAGCAAGTGCTTCACCACGGAAGCCCATCGTATGAAGTGCGAAAAGGTCGTCGGCCTTACGTATTTTGGAGGTAGAATGACGCTCGAAAGCCAAACGAGCGTCAGTTTCCGACATGCCTTTGCCATCATCTATCACCTGTATGTTGGTGCGCCCAGCATCCGTCACCGTGACATGGATATTCTTGGCACCAGCGTCCACGGCATTTTCTACCAATTCCTTTATAACAGAGGCTGGACGCTGTATCACCTCACCAGCTGCTATCTGATTGGCCACCGAATCGGGTAAAAGTTGAATAATATCACTCATCTGTATCTTTTAACAAAAATATCAATTAGTTATCTTCTGGAGCGGAGCCTCATGACGCTTGATGTTCTTCAGTTCCGTACCCTTTGCCTTACCTCTCCAAACAAAGATGTCATTTTTATTTTTTGGACGAAGATCCTCAAACCATGCAAAATTACTAAGTTTGTACTTAGAAGGTGGAATTTGTGTCATCGGATACATCGTACTGGTAAACTTATTGGTCCAAATCTTTTCCATCTTTCGCCCAGGCCCCATATACATTCGCATGGTGTCTGTTTCAAGATAGTTCAATCCGACCAACGAACTGTCTTTATCGTCCGTCATATAATAAATGGTCTGCACATTGCCTATAGACTCTGCAGTTTTCACCTCTCCATGTTCGAAGTAGGCTTTCATCTCACTAGAGGTAATCTGATTATAATGAACACTATCTGGCATTTGCTCTATAGACAAAGCTTGACCTATGACATGAGCAAAACGTACCGTAGAGTCGTTCATATAGACCAAGATTTTCTCTCCCAACAGTTGTCGGTTTCCATTCCACACAATAGGATCCTTATACATCGTCATACAAGAATCCTTGGAATTGAACACCAAAGAATCGCACACCGCCTGCATGTCCAAGCGATAAGCACGCACCTTAGGATAAGCATGCACCTTTCTATACACCGAGTCGGTATTGATGTTAAAGGTATAAATGCGCATCGTGTCAGAATGCATCCAGAGTGTATCCTTTTGGGAATAGTCTATTGCAACAGGATTGCGAGTTGCAAATCCTTTGCCTGTTTTCTCATTATAGCGCAAATAGTTGCAGGTAAGCGAATTTTTGTTTTTCTTATCCACATACACCACATTGCCGTATCCCGTACTCTCACCATTTTTACTATAATACAGAGTATCTCCCGTCAAGGTTTTGTCCTTATCCACAACGGTAGAACGACCATAGAGTTGAGCCTTGTCTGTCTTCGTGTCGTAATATCCATTCTCGGTCTTGACCACACTGCCACCCGAGAGGATTCTCGAAGGTCCCACCATGTGTGCCTTCGACTTACGTACATCATAATATAAGGTATCAGTTGTTACGACATCTTTGCCACTACGCAGTTTAACATTATAAACAAACTTAGCCTCTCTTGTCTCTGTATGATACTCACCCCAATCTGCAACCAACTTGTCTTTACCATCAACCAAAGTACCCCCATCAAAGAAATTGGCCATATTGTATAGACGGTCGAAATCCAAGCTATCAGTACGTAAAACCTGACGACGATGATGAAGCACAACATTCTTACGCGCCCTCATCATCTGCATTTGCCCATCATATTCGGCACGATCGCAAGTAAGGGTCAAAGTATCTCCCTGACGGTAATGCACATGACCGAATGCCTTGACAGAGTTAGAGCCTTGGTAGAAATAAGCGCTATCGCAAGTAAGGTGACTGCCCTGATGAAGGAAAGAAACTTTTCCCTTCAAGATTTGGGCATCAGGATTCTTGCCGAACATATCATAACGCAGCTCATCGGCATGCAACAAATATACACGTTCCCCCTGTGGACGCTTCTTTGAATGGCGTCTAGGAGCTTGCATTGCCTGAACCAAGCAAAACCCAAATAGGCATAGAATCAATATTGAAATGATTCTATGCCCGTTTTTCTTATTATATTCGCTATTGTTTATCATTTAATCCAACCTTGATATTCGAACTTGCAATTCTTATAGCGATCGTTCATGCGAACATACGTATGCTTTATCTTATCGACTACCCAGTCATGCAAAGTTTTCTCTCGTTCCTTTGCCATCACCACATCTTTCATCACTTGGAAATCTTCAGTGATTGTAGCTCTGTGGCCTTCCACTCTACTTACGAGTTTCACCAAAGCACAAGTAGTTTTGCCCTTAGAGTTGACCATCGTGAAAGGAGCCGATATTTCACCAACCTTCATGGTATCCACAACACGGGCTACCTCTGTTGGCAAATCCTTCATTGCAAACTTAGATGTACGACTTTCTGCCTGAGCTGTGTTGACCATCAAACCACGATTATTACGAGTGTCCTTATCATCAGACAGGGCCTCAACAGCAGCCTCAAAAGTAAATTTCTTGGCACGAATGTCATTTCCTATCGAGTCGAGACGACCTATCGACTTATCTATGGCATCTTGAGAAACTCTTGGTTTCAACAAGATGTGACGACACTTGATTTTGTCACCACGCTTATCAATAAGTTGAATAATGTGATAACCAAATTCCGACTCAACAATCTTAGAGATTTTCTTTGGGTCTGTCAAGTTGAAAGCCACATTGGCAAAAGCAGGATCAAGCATTCCACGACCTACATAGTCCATCTCACCACCCATACGAGCAGAGCCCGGATCCTCAGAATAGAGTCGAGCCAAGGTTGCGAATGAAGTCTCGCCCTTGTTTACACGGTCGGTAAAATCACGCAATTCATTCTTTACACGATTGATTTCCTCCATCGGAATACGAGGCTGCATGGTAAGAATCTCAACTTCCACTTCAGTCGGTACAAAAGGAATACTGTCGGTTGGAAGATTATTGAAATACTTGCGTACCTGAGCCGGTGAGACTTTGATATCCTTCACCAACTCTTGCTTCATTTTATCGATAAGCTGTTTATTCTTAAAATCATCATGCATCTGTTGACGCATCTGGGTAATACTCTGCTTACGATATTCCTCCAACTTTTCACGTGAGCCTATCATAGACACCCAATAATTGATTTGCTGGTCTATACCTTGCATCACCTCAGACTCAGATACCTCTATACTATCAATGGCTGCTTGATGAAGGAACAATTTCTGAACTGCGATCTGCTCTGGTATGGAGCAATCTGGGTCGCCAGAGTACTTGATGCCCTCAGCCTCAGCCTGCAAACGAGTAACCTCTACATCGGATTTCAAAATGGCCTCGTCACCTACTACCCATATCACTTCATCTACCACGCTTCCCTCATCAATTTTTTGGGAATCAGCAGAAGCCTTCTCGTCAACCGCAATGGAGTCTGCCTCCCTTGCCAAGGAGCTTCGTCCTGCCTTCGTGGCACTAGCACTTATCCCCACAATCATCAATAGAGCGATAAACGCCATTGTCATTTTATATCCAGTATTCATGTATTTGTCTTTTATATTAATTTATATTCATTGTGGCCAATACTTTCGGAAAAACCACAACTTTGTATTTTTTTCTTAATTCTGTTACCCATTGCTTTTCCAATAGGTCTTGATAATCTGCGACGACTATGTCAATTACATCCTGCAAACCGACTTTTTTCTTGCCATCACGTTTTTTCAAAAGAGTCAAAACTCCCTTGTATTTCTTTTTGTTCTTGGCAAAATAAGCCATCACGCCTTTTTCTTCGCCGACAGCTTTTGTCCATACTTCCCTTTTATAGATTTCATTCACCAAAAGGGCCTCCTTTACATCTTGCGGCATTTCTGTCTGCTGCCTGCAATTATAAGCAACAGAATCCACCACCGATGGTGCGATTACCACTTTTTCCTTCACAATATTTTTCCTCAAATTCTGAGCATCAACAAACTTATAGATTTCATCTTTCAATGAATCATAAGGACTTTGTTTTTGGCAATCTAACAATTTCACTATATGATAGCCAAACTCAGAAAGAAAAGGCCTACTTACCTCTCCCTTTTTTAAAGAAAAGGCGACATCCTCAAAAGCCTTGACGGTTTGTCCTTTTGCCAACCAAGGCAGACATCCACCCAGAACAGCAGAGCACCTGTCATCAGAGCATTTACGAGCCAAATCCGCAAAATCTGCTCCACGTAGCAAAGCTGCATAGATGGAATCTATTCTATTTTGAGCAATCCTTTGTTTCTCGTAAGGTTCCTTTTGCCCTAATCTCAACAAGATTTGAGCAGTCTTCACTACTTCTCCACTATCATCAATACTTCGCTTGCTCTCCATAAAAGCGTTCTTCGGCTCGTTCTCAACACGGGGCGAACTTTCGTCGGTGGGAGTTTTATGTTGCCCTTCATAACACTCAACCGCCAACTTATAGGAGTTCAGTGTGTCTAGATGGGCATCCAGCGCAGCCTGCACCTTCAGCTTGTAATCAACAAACAAATCAGCAAAAGCACCAACAGAGACTCTGTCAATGCCATCAACCGATTTATTCTTATGATATGAGGTCTCAAACTCCGTCAAGCTCACGTTTTTCCCATTAATAATCATGACCGTCGGAGAAGTTTGAGCAAAAGCAATGCTCCCCGAAAGGAGCATTGCTGCCAAATGTGCAAAAAATTTCATTCTCTACTTGCAAATACTATTCTGGGCGGCTATAGTTTGGCGCCTCACTTGTAATAGTGATGTCATGTGGATGACTCTCCAAGACACCTGCATTTGTGATACGAGTAAACTTTGCATTATGCAGATTCTCGATAGTACGTGCTCCACAATAGCCCATACCAGAGCGCAAACCACCAATAAGTTGATAAATAACTTCCTGTACGGTTCCCTTGTATGGTACACGACCAGCAATTCCCTCAGGAACCAACTTCTTGATATCTTTTGTATCACTCTGGAAATAGCGGTCCTTAGAACCATTTTTCTGTTCCATAGCCTCCAAAGATCCCATTCCACGGTAACTCTTAAACTTACGACCATTGAAGATGATAGTATCACCAGGGCTCTCCTCTGTACCAGCAACCAAAGAGCCAATCATGACACAGCTACCTCCAGCTGCCAAAGCTTTGACTACATCACCAGAATAGCGAAGACCACCATCAGCAATCAATGGCACATCAGTTCCCTTCAATGCAGAATACACATCATAAACTGCACTCAACTGAGGGACACCAACACCTGCAACCACACGCGTTGTACAAATTGAGCCAGGGCCTATACCTACCTTCACGCCGTCAGCGCCATTCTCCACCAAGTACTTGGCAGCCTCGCCAGTAGCCACATTACCCACAACAATATCTACGTTAGGGAAAGCAGCCTTCACCTCCTTGAGCTTCTCTACCACACCCTTAGAGTGACCGTGAGCTGTATCAATGACAATAGCGTCAGCACCAGCGTCCACCAAAGCCTTGGCGCGTTCCAAAGTATCAACAGTTACACCTACACCTGCCGCAACGCGTAAACGTCCTTTAGAATCTTTACAAGCCATAGGCTTGTCCTTTGCCTTTGTAATGTCCTTGTAAGTAATCAAGCCTACCAAGTGATTCTCGTTATCAACAACAGGAAGCTTCTCGATTTTGTTTTCCTGCAAAATCTGAGCGGCTGCAGTAAGATCTGTTTGCTGATGAGTTGTAACAAGATTTTCAGAAGTCATTACCTCATCAATCTTCTTGTCTAAGCGACGTTCAAAACGGAGGTCACGATTGGTGACAATACCAACCAAGTGATTCTCATCATCTACCACAGGAATACCACCGATATGATAATCGTGCATCATATCAAGTGCATCCTGGACCGTACTACCGCGGCGGATAGTAACTGGATCATAAATCATACCATTCTCAGCACGCTTCACAATAGCGACCTGACGAGCTTGCTCTTCTATAGTCATGTTCTTGTGAATAACACCAATACCACCTTCACGAGCGATAGCTATCGCCATTGAAGCCTCAGTAACGGTGTCCATCGCAGCTGTTACGAATGGAACATTCAACTCGATGTTACGAGAGAACTTGGTTTTCAACTCTACCTCTTTAGGCAGTACCTCTGAATAAGCAGGGATAAGAAGGACGTCATCGTAAGTGAGACCGTCCATTACAATTTTATCTGCAACAAATGATGACATATTGTAACCTTTAAAAATTTATTGCGTGCAAATTTAGCAATAATATTTCAGATAAGCATCGCTTTTCACGAAAATCTCATCATATTAATGCTATTTAACGCGATTAGTTGGCTTGTTCGGACAAAAACTTGATTCTAACGAGCCTTATCTCGTCTTCACTGTAGTCTTCTCCTAATTCATCTTGCGCAGTGCCCAAATCGTCTGTTTCGCTCTCCATAAAGTAGTCATAGATGTCATCTACATGGTCGTCGTCCACAACTTCGTCTATGAAATAGTCGATATTTAATTTAGTGCCACTGTACACGATAGCCTCTATCTCATCGAGCAACTCTGAAAAATCCAAGCCCTTCGCCTCCGCCAAGTCATCCAAGTCTATCTGTCGGTCTATGCTCTGGATGATATAAACTTTGAGCATAGATTTCTTGGCAACGGTTCTAACTCGCAACTCCTCTGGCCGCTCTATCATATTGTCCTCACAATACTTATTTATAAGCTGACAGAACTCCTTGCCATATCTCTTGGCTTTCCCAGCTCCCACACCTTGAATATTTTGCAGCTCTTGCAAATCGATAGGATACATGGTCGCCATCTGTTCCAAAGAAACATCCTGAAATATAACATAAGGAGGCAGCTTGTGTTTTCGAGAAACACTCTTTCTCAGATCTTTCAGCATAGCATAGAGTACAGGATCTAAAGCACCGCCATTTCCCTCGTGCGTATTTCCTTCTCCGAAATCATCTTGAAATTCTTTGTCTGCAACTATCATGAAAGACTGTGGTGCTTGTAAGAAACGCCTTCCTGCAGCCGTCAGTTTCAATAAGCCATAGTTCTCCACATCTTTCTTCAAATATCCAGCAATCAAAGCTTGGCGAATCACCGGATTCCAAAGTTTGGCATCCATATCTTCACCTGCACCAAACTCCTCCAATTCATCATGCTTATGAGACACGATGTCATCTGTAGCACGACCTTTGACAAAGTCAATGATATATTCCTGACGGAAATTCTCCTTCACTGCCGCTACCGCCTCCAAGACAACAATAAGACAATCCTTTGCCTCAATTTTCTCTGTAGGATGCAGGCAGTTATCACAATTATGGCAATTTTCCTCCAGATAATCTTCACCGAAATAATGGAGCAACATTTTCCTACGACATACAGAAGACTCTGCATAAGCAGCTGTTTCCTGCAAGAGTTGACGTCCTATGTCTTGTTCTGCCACAGGCTTGTTCTCCATAAACTTTTCGAGTTTCTTTAAATCCTTACGAGCATAGAAGGCGATGCAAATACCTTCACCACCATCTCGACCAGCTCGTCCAGTCTCTTGGTAATAGCCTTCCAAGCTCTTTGGGATGTCATAGTGAATGACAAATCTAACGTCTGGCTTGTCTATACCCATACCAAAAGCGATAGTTGCCACAATGACATCGATACGCTCCATCAAGAAATCGTCCTGAGTTTGGGAACGTGTTGCTGAATCCAAGCCTGCATGATAAGGTGCAGCCTTTATATCATTAGCTTTCAATACCTCTGCCAATTCCTCGACTTTCTTACGCGAAAGACAATAGATGATGCCACTTTTCCCCTGATGTTGACGAATGAACATGATGATTTGACGATCTACATCTTTGTTCTTCGCTCGCACTTCATAATACAAATTTGGACGATTAAAAGAACTTTTAAATTCCTTGGCATCGACTATTCCTAAATTTTTTTTAATATCAGTACGTACTTTATCGGTTGCTGTGGCAGTAAGAGCTATCACCGGAGCTACACCAATCTCATTGATAATAGGACGGATACGACGATATTCCGGACGGAAGTCATGTCCCCATTCGGAAATACAATGTGCCTCATCTACGGCATAAAAAGAAATTTTTATAGACTTGAGGAATTCCACATTGTCCTCTTTAGTCAAAGACTCCGGAGCCACATACAGCAACTTCGTCTTACCATTCAAGATGTCACTTTTTACCTTTTCTATGGCAGATTTATTGAGAGAAGAATTCAAGTAATGAGCCACCCCATCACTCTCGCTCAACCCATTGATAACATCCACCTGGTTCTTCATCAAGGCTATCAATGGAGAGATAACGATAGCCGTACCATCCATGATAAGCGAAGGCAACTGATAACACAAACTTTTACCTCCGCCAGTAGGCATCAACACAAAAGTGTCATTACCACTCATCAGATTTTTGATGATGGTCTCTTGATCACCCTTAAAAGAATCAAAGCCAAAATAATGCTTTAACTGCCTTGTTAGATCAACCTGTTCTGTCATATCCACCTATTATTATATTATATATGTCTTAATGGTAATTAGAAACCAGTTGGGCTAAACCCAACTGATTTATGCAGTTTCTTCCAACTTTCCAAGATGCGACTTATCCAACTGTCTCTTGGCGTAGTCAAGAGACACGACAAACGAGACAACATTCTTGGAAGGTTCCTCGAACATAGCGTCCATCATGACGGCCTCCACAATAGAACGAAGTCCACGAGCGCCAAGTTTATACTCTACAGCCTTATCTACAATGTAATCGAGAGCGTCCTCATCAAAAGTTAGTTGGATACCATCCATCTCAAACAACTTTTGGTACTGCTTGATGATAGAATTCTTTGGCTCAACCAAAATTCTCCTCAAAGCCTCACGATCCAAAGGATTCAAATAGGTAAGAACTGGCAAACGCCCGATAATCTCAGGTATCAAGCCAAAAGACTTCAAGTCTTGTGGAAGGATATACTTCATCAAGTCTTTCTTATCTATCTTGGCAACATTTTGCACAGAATTATAGCCAACGACATGCGTATTCATGCGTTGAGCAATTTTTCTTTCAATGCCGTCAAACGCACCGCCACAGATAAACAAGATGTTCTTGGTATCCACATGAATATAATCCTGGTCAGGATGCTTTCTTCCTCCTTTTGGCGGAACATTAACCATGGTACCTTCCAAAAGTTTCAACAATCCTTGCTGTACTCCCTCTCCACTCACATCGCGAGTAATGGAAGGATTATCACTTTTTCTTGCTATTTTATCAATCTCATCGATGAAGACTATGCCTCTCTCCGCAGCTTCCACATTATAGTCTGCCACTTGCAGCAAACGAGACAAAATGCTTTCCACATCCTCACCTACGTATCCAGCCTCGGTAAACACCGTGGCATCAACAATAGTGAAAGGAACATCTAGCATCTTAGCAATGGTACGAGCCAGCAAAGTTTTGCCAGTACCCGTACTACCAACCATGATAATATTGCTTTTTTCGATTTCAACACCATCATTATCCTTTGGCTGTTGCAAGCGCTTATAATGATTGTACACGGCAACAGCTAGATTTCGCTTAGCCTGATCCTGCCCGATGATATACTCATCTAGATACTTTTTAATCTCCATCGGCTTCGGAACTTCACGAATGGCAAACTTACCATCCCCGTTTTGCTTAGACTGCAAAACACCAGTAGACTCAACAATCTCGTAGGCTTGCTTAGCACAATCCTCACAAATGAATCCGTTGATTCCTGTTATCAACAATTTTACTTCCGTTTCACTTCTTCCACAGAAGCTACAAACTTTCTTTGGCATAATTTCCCTTTACTTTCGTGTCAACACTGTATCAATCATACCATACTCCTTAGCTTCCTCTGCTGTCATCCAATAGTTACGATCACTATCCTTCCATACTTTTTCGTATGGAGTATGAGAATGCTCAGAAATAATGGTGTACAACTCTTTCTTGAATTTTTGAATTTCCTTCGCCTCAATCTCTATGTCTGACGCTTGTCCCTGACAACCGCCCAATGGCTGGTGAATCATCACACGACTATGAGGCAGAGCTGAACGCTTCCCTTCCTGACCTGAAACCAACAACACAGCAGCCATAGATGCAGCCATACCGGTACAAATGGTAGCAACATCACTTGAAATAAACTGCATGGTATCATAAATACCAAGGCCTGCAGTTACGCTTCCGCCAGGGCTATTGAGATAAATAGAAATATCCTTACCGCTATCGACAGAATCCAAATAGAGCAACTGTGCCTGCAATGTATTGGCTGTATAATCATCAATTTCCGTTCCCAGGAAGATAATACGGTCCATCATCAAACGTGAGAACACATCCATCTGAGTAACGTTCAACTGACGCTCCTCCAATATATATGGATTTAAATACTGAGCCTGCGACTTGATGACATCGTCAAGCACCATTCCACTCATTCCGAGATGCTTAGTAGCATACTTTCTAAAATCATTCATATCTATAGTTTTTTCTATCAAAAATAAAGACGAAAAAAGAGGTTATCGACCTCTATTACTCGTTCGGTGGAACAAAGATAATAAAAAAAGTCGATAACCTCGTAATTATTTGAAGTTTTTTTCAAAAAAAATATTATTCCTGCATCATCTTATTGAAATCTTCTACAGAAATCTCCTTCTCATTGAGCTTAACAACAGTCTTGAGTGTTGCAGCCAACTTACGGTCGATAGAACGATCAACAAGCGCATCTGTAGCATCACCCTTCTTGATGATTTCCTTGGCATAATTGTCAATGTACTCATCAGGGATGTTGCTCATACCATACTGAGCAAACTGTGCACGAGCGGCCTCCTTGGCTGTCTCCATGATGTCGTTGTCATCTACCTTGATGTTCTGAGCCTTAATGAGCTGTTCCTTGATAAGGTGCCATGTCAACTCCTTGATGCTCTGCTCGTAGTTCTTCTCTACGAAGTCCTCGCCCTTATCCTTGTTGTTAGCCAACATGATGCGCTTCAGAAGAGCATCAGGATACTCAAGCTTACCTACCTTCTTCTCGCAGTGAGCACGAACGTCAAGAATGAACTTATAGTCAGAATCGTTTACCAACTGCTCCTTCAAGCCCTCAGCAATCTTGGCACGGAAACCAGCCTCGTCCTTCACGTCAGTATCCTCACCGAAGACCTGCTTGAAGAGTTCCTCATTGATTTCATGCTTCTTGAAACGCTGAATCTCTGTAATCTGGAAGCTGAACTCAGACTCCAAATCCTTCACAGCCTCACGCTCTATCTTCAAGAGCTGAGAAACCTCAGTATCATTCTCTGGGTAAGCTTTCTTAGGATTGAATGTAATAACATCACCAAGCTTAGCACCATTAAAGAGGTTCTTTTGCTCTTCTACCTTAATATAGCTAGGCATAATGATAGCTCCCTCAACAGTGATACCACCTTCCTTGGTATTACCATTCTCATCGAGCTCACGCAAGTCACCCTTCAAGAGGTCATTGTCCTCATAAGTCTCAGCCTTGTCATAGCTACCTGCACGAGAGGCATACATATCAACCTGCTGATCCAGGATCTTATCGTCAACAGTAATGTTATAGTAATCTACCTTGTCACGGCCATTGAGAGTTACCTTGAACTCTGGAGCAACAGCGATGTCAAACTTCAATGTGAAAGTAGTACCCTTCTCAACGTCTACTGGCTCCTGCTTCTCTGATGGGAGAGGCTCACCGAGCATCTGGATGTTGTTGTCCTGTACATACTTGTAAATCTCCTGGCCAACGATCTTGTTGATGGCCTCCATCTTTACAGATGCACCGAACTGGCGCTTAATCATGCCCATTGGAGCTTGACCAGGACGGAAACCTGGAACATTAGCCTTTTTACGATAATCTTTCAATGTCTTCTCGACATCATTCTTGTAGTCCTCCTCTTCGACAACGAGGGTCAAAAGACCATTAATCTTGTCAGGATTTTCAAATGAAATTTTCATCTTGATGTTTTATTTTTTATATTATTAATTATTTTTCCATACAATTTGGTTTGCAAATTTACGCATATTTAATGAATATACCTAATATATAAGAGAAAAATTTGTTTTTTTAACCATCTGCCTCAGCTTCCTTGGCTCTTTTCTGCTCATCAATGAGCTGAAAATCCTTCTTTCTGAGTACAAAGCTATTACTAAGATATTTCTCACGCACAATTTTGTTTTCAGCCAATTCCTCAGGTTTCCCTTGGAAAAGTATCTTTCCTTCAAACAGCAAATAGGCGCGATCTGTAATGGTTAGAGTCTCTTGCACATTATGGTCTGTTATCAAAATACCTATATTTCTATATTTCAACTGCCAAACGATGTGCTGAATGTCTTCCACTGCAATAGGGTCAACACCAGCAAAAGGCTCATCTAGCATAATAAACTTAGGATCAATCGCAAGACAGCGAGCTATCTCCGTACGTCGACGCTCTCCTCCCGACAATTGGTCACCTTTGTTTTTACGCACCTTGTTGAGACGGAATTCGTTAATCAGACTTTCCAATTTCTGAAGTTGATAACTGCGTGGTTTTCCGGTCATTTCCAATACTGATAGTATATTGTCTTCTACACTCATCTTTCGAAAAACACTTGCCTCCTGTGGCAAATATCCGATGCCAGCGCGAGCGCGTTTATATACCGGATAATCAGTTATTTCCTTATCGCCCAAGAAAACATGCCCTTCATTAGGCACAACGAGTCCTGTAGTCATATAGAAAGAGGTAGTCTTACCAGCTCCATTAGGACCCAGTAGACCCACAATTTCTCCTTGCCTTACATTAATAGATACGCCATTGGCCACCGTTCGCTTGCCATAACGTTTCACCAAGCCTTCTGTTCTCAACACCAAACAGCCTTGAGATTGCTCTTGGGATTGTTGTTCTATATTGTTAAATTCATCCATAATTAGCTAATTTGGTTGCAAAAATACTAAAAATCGAGGAAATATCGCTTATAAATTCAAAAACTATTCATAATATTGCAGTTTTTTAGAGGATTTTGGTTAATTTTGCAGCATAAATCAGTAAAATAATAGCATGTTAATAGAAAAATGGCTTACCACCTTCGGTAAATATCTCATATTGATGGGGCGCTCATTCTCCCGTCCAGAGCGCTTACGCATGTTCCTCAAGCAGTATCTGAAGGAAATGTCCCAACTCGGTGTCAACTCCATTGGCATCGTCTTGCTTATTTCATTCTTCATAGGTGCCGTCATCTGCATTCAGATGAAGCTAAACATCCAGAGCCCTTGGATGCCTAGATGGGTATCAGGTTATACTACGCGTGAAATTATGTTGCTAGAGTTTTCTTCCAGCATCATGTGTTTGATTCTTGCAGGAAAGGTTGGTTCTAATATTGCTTCCGAATTAGGTACTATGCGAGTTACCCAACAAATTGACGCTTTGGACATCATGGGCGTAAACTCTGCGTGTTATCTCATCTTGCCAAAGATTTTAGGATTGGTTACTATCATGCCATTTTTGGTTATCTTTAGCTCGGCAATGGGCATCGTAGGAGCATATGGAACAGCCTTTATCGGACACATTCTGCCGCCAGATGACCTAACTTTGGGCTTACAACATGCGTTCAACCAATGGTTTGTTTGGATGAGTATCATCAAGAGCCTCTTCTTTGCATTCATTATCGCCAGCGTGTCGTCCTATTTCGGCTATACTGTAGAAGGCGGTTCTGTAGAGGTGGGCAAATCGTCTACCGATGCTGTGGTATGCTCCAGCGTACTGATTCTTTTCTCAGATGTTTTCCTTACTCAATTACTTTCATAGACTATGATAGAAGTTAGAAATCTTACAAAGTCGTTTGGCGACAAAACCGTTCTCGACAACATCAATGTTACATTTGAAACAGGTAAGACCAACCTGATTATCGGCCAGAGTGGCTCTGGTAAGACTGTATTGATGAAAAATCTAGTAGGGCTACTCACTCCAACCAGCGGGCAAGTTCTTTATGACAAACGGGATTTCATACAAATGTCGAAAAAGGAAAAGGTACAGATGCGTCGAGAAATGGGAATGATATTCCAGAGCGCAGCTCTATTCGACTCTCTGTCGGTACTGGAAAACGTTATGTTCCCCCTCGATATGTTTTCTAGCATGAACTATAAGGAGCGAGTAAAGAGAGCACAAGAATGCTTAGATCGAGTTAACTTGATTGAAGCTCAACAAAAATATCCAGGAGAAATCTCTGGAGGTATGCAGAAGCGCGTGGCTATTGCCCGTGCCATTGTAATGAATCCCAAGTATCTATTCTGTGACGAGCCTAACTCAGGACTAGATCCAAAGACCTCTCTCGTAATAGACGAGCTTCTGTCGGGCATTACCAAAGATTACAATATGACGACCATTATCAACACACATGACATGAACTCGGTAATGGGAATAGGTGAAAATATTTGCTTTATCTATAAAGGCCATAAGGAATGGCAAGGAAACAAAGACCAGGTGATGACTTCTACCAATGAGAAGCTCAATGACCTAGTCTTTGCCTCCGACCTTTTCCGTAAGGTCAAGGAAGTAGAGATGGAAGAACTGAAGAAATAAAAAATGCCAGCATATGCTGGCATTTTTTATTTCTTCAATTTCAACTATCTCATTTTCCATTTGCCTTTTACTTCCACCATTGGGACAACTACTTGTTCCTTAGAACTATCAGCATACACCATTTGAAGAAAGACATCCGCCACATGATGGGCCGTGTCGGCCTTGGCATTTAGGATGTTAACCTTATCTATGCCCTTATGCTCGTCTTGCTGTTGCTCTACAAACATTTGAGCATTCATCACCAATTGGTCTTGATAACCATCTGGCAAACGGTTGGGCTGGTTATAGCCAGCCACAAACTCTCGATATTTGCCTTCCAACAGCAAGTCGTAATATCCTTTGGCGGCTTCAGCTGCCAACTGCCCCGCATCAGGACCCTCGCTCTTGCAAGCCCCCAGTCCCAAAGTCATGAGCAGTACAAAGAAAAAAGATAGCTTTTTCATTATTTCTGTCGAATGAAGATATTGATTGGACATCCATGGAGCGACCAATTCTCACGAATTTTATTTTCCAAGAATCGGCGATAGTTCTCCTTCACATACTGTGGCAAGTTGGCATAGAACACGAACGATGGAATCGTGGTGTTAGGCAACTGGGTACAGTACTTGATTTTGATGTACTTGCCCTTGATGCTCTGTGGTGGATAAGCCTCGATGATAGGCAACATCACCTCGTTGAGCTTGGATGTTCCAATATGTGCCTTACGGTTCTGGTATACCTGCTTAGCGGTCTCCAACACCTTGAAGATGCGCTGCTTGGTCAGTGCAGAGGCGAAGATGATTGGGAAATCCACGAATGGAGCCATACGCTTACGGATGGCGGTCTCGAAGGTATCGATAACCTTTTGGTCTTTGTTCTCCACCAAGTCCCATTTGTTCACTACCACTACCAGACTCTTGTTGTTTTTCTGAATCAACTGGAAGATGTTCATGTCCTGGGTCTCAATACCACGGGTGGCATCGAGCATCAAAATACAGACATCACTATTTTCAATGGCACGGATGGAACGCATCACAGAATAGAACTCTAAGTCTTCGCTTACCTTATTTTTACGACGGATACCCGCAGTATCCACAAGATAGAAGTCGAAACCAAACTTGTCGTAACGAGTATAAATACTATCACGGGTAGTACCTGCAATCTCGGTCACGATGTTGCGGTCCTCTCCGATGAAGGCATTAATGATACTACTCTTGCCAGCGTTAGGACGACCTACCACGGCAAAACGAGGGATATCCTCTTCCACTGTTTCCTCCGGGTTGTCCTGGAGTTTGTCCAATATCATGTCGAGCAAGTCACCCGTTCCACCACCTGTTGCGGCACTGATGCACTGAGGGTCGCCCAAGCCCAGCTTATAGAACTCAGCAGCCTCGTAATACTCAGCGCTGTTATCCACCTTGTTGGCAACCAGGATCACAGGCAACTTGGCACGGCGTAGGATCAACGCCACGTCCTCATCCCAGTCAGTCAAACCTGTGTTCACGTCCACTAAGAAGAGCACCAAGTCGGCCTCTTCGGTTGCCACGAGCACCTGCTTACGGATAGCATCCTCGAAAATGTCATCTGATTTTACGACCCAACCACCAGTATCCACTACAGAAAATTCTCTGCCGTTCCAACTACACTTACCATACTGACGATCGCGTGTAGTACCTGCGGTATCACTGACGATAGCGCGACGAGACTGGGTCAAACGATTGAATAAAGTAGACTTGCCCACGTTAGGACGGCCTACGATTGCTACTAAATTTGCCATATTTTTCTTAGTCATTTCCCTCCTTCCTTGAGGAGGTTCTAGGATGTGGTCTCTGCATCCAAGTTAATAATTTGCCGAAGCTGACCATGCTCCGGCCCTCGCCAACCGGCGAGAGTATCCCCTCTTTTCTATTCAGGGTTGTATCCGAAGGCATCCAGTTCCTTCTGCGAGCTGCGCCAGTCCTTGTCAACCTTTACAAAGGTCTCCAGGAAAATCTTTTTACCGAAGAACTTTTCCAAAGCCTTGCGGCTCTCGGTATTCACCTTCTTCAAGGCTATGCCCTGGTGACCGATGATGATACCCTTCTGCGAGTCGCGCTCCACATAGATGACGGCATTGATGTGAATCATCTTGTCATCCTCCTTGAATCGCTCCACTCTCACCTCCACCGAGTAAGGTATCTCCTTGTCGTAATAGAGCAGAATTTTCTCACGAATTATCTCCGATACGAAGAAGCGGGCTGGCTTGTCGGTCAACTGGTCCTTGTCGAAGAACGCAGGCGACTCAGGCAACAATTCCTTGATACGCTTCAAGAGCATATCGATGCCAAACTTATTCTTGGCAGAGATAGGAAGAATCTCAGCGTTAGGCAGCAGTGCATGCCACTTCTCCACCACGTCACCGAGCTTCTTCTGGTCGCTTTCATCAATCTTGTTGATAAGCAAGAGCACAGGGATGGTCATCTTCTTTACCTTGTCGAGGAAGTCCATGTTCTTCTCTGGGTTCTCCACCACATCTGTCACATAGAGCAAGATATCAGCATCAGCCAGAGCACTCTCCGAGAAGGCAAGCATCATCTCCTGCATCTTGTAGTTAGGCTTCAAGACACCCGGCGTATCGGAAAACACGATTTGCATATCATCAGTATTCACGATGCCCATGATACGATGACGGGTGGTCTGTGCCTTGAAAGTAGCGATGCTGATGCGCTCGCCCACCAACTGATTCATCAAAGTACTCTTACCCACATTCGGGTTGCCAACGATATTTACGAAACCTGCCTTATGCATATCTACGAAATTGAAAATGAAACGAAACTTTTTTATAGATTCAAGCCCAGTGCTTGATTTTAAGCTAAAGAAACGCATCCTTGCTTATATCAAGATAAGAAAGATGCGTTTCCTTTAATTATAGATAATTAGTATTTTCTATTCATTACTTTCCGAAAGCAGCACCGTCATAAGCCCACTTATAGAAAGACGCGCCATGAACGAATCCTGCACCAAATGCTGTGAAGATGATGTTATCACCCTTCTTCAATTTGCTTTCAGCATCCCATAGTGCCAATGGGATTGTAGCAGCACTTGTGTTACCATAATGATCGATATTCACCACAACCTTGTCGAGAGGTATTCCCGCACGCTTGGTAACAGCCTCGATGATTCGAAGGTTGGCCTCGTGAGGTACCACCCAATTCACATCATCAGCAGTGAGATTGTTCATCTCCATAATCTTCATCACGTCATTGCTCATGTCGGTAACTGCATAACGGAACACAGTGCGACCTTCCTGATAAAGATAATGCAAGCGATGATCTACTGTAAAATGTGAAGGAGGGCAAACAGAACCACCCGCCTTCATGTGAAGGAAAGGCAAACCTTGTCCGTCAGTACGAAGGTATGAGTTCTGAACACCTACATTTTCCTCTTCTGTAGCCTCTACAAGAACCGCACCTGCACCATCTCCGAAGAGCACACAAGTAGAGCGGTCTGTGTAGTCAACTAATGAAGACATCTTATCTGCACCGATAACGATGATTTTCTTATATCTTCCACTCTGAATCATGCTTGCCGCAACATCAAGAGTGAACAAGAAACCGCAGCAAGCAGCAGAAAAATCGAATGCGAAAGCATTCTTTAATCCGAGCTTACCGAGAACGATAGATGCTGTAGAAGGGAATTTGTAGTCAGGTGTCGTGGTTGTTACAATCAGAGCATCGATTGTATCTGGATCAACGCCAGTCTTTTGGATAAGCTGCTTGGCAGCCTTGCGGGCCAAGTAGCTTGTACCGAGACCTTCCTCTGTAAGGATGCGGCGCTCTTTGATACCTACACGGGTGGTAATCCACTCATCGTTGGTATCTACCATGCGCGAGAGCTCCTCGTTGTTGAGGATATAGTCTGGCACATAGCCGCCGACACCTGTGATTACAGCATTAATTTTACCCATTATTCAGCTGCTTCCTTTACGATTGCAACCTTACCACGATAGTAACCGCAAGTAGGGC
>ERZ808252.1113-NODE-1113-length-21474-cov-6.513143_pt1 | contig 21474 bp, 19 predicted proteins | sample MGYA00521242_ERZ808252 | MGnify/ENA primary metagenome ERZ808252 (study PRJEB31516, sample SAMN03275581) | gut metagenome | biome: mammalia-associated habitat; material: feces | host: Papio cynocephalus | place: Kenya | collected 2012-08-07 ...
TAATTAGGATAAAACATGCCATATTCATGAAAAACCGCTTTCAGACAACCTTCATCAAAAGGACTGTTATGCGCAACTAATGGAAATTCTTCAATTTTAGGAGAAACGGCCTTCCAAACATCGGGAAACGGAGGTGCGCTTTCAACATCCAGCATGGTCAGCCCATGTACCTGTGTTGTCCAATATGTAAAATAGTCCGGTATCGGATAGATCAAACTGTAGAATGTATCTACCACACTGCCGTCACGCACTATTACAACCCCAATGCTGCATACACTGCTGCGACATTGGTTGGCTGTTTCAAAATCTATGGCCGCAAAATCTTTCATCTATTTCTTCACGTTTGCCGCCGAGAAGCATATCTTCAGGCAGCAAACGCGAAGTTAATAGAAAAACAAAATATATGAGTGCTATGGTTATTGCTTTTTGTCCGGTATGGTTTCCTCGGGAGACTCTTCCATGATTTCCGTGTGGGCTTCCAACGCTTCGATTCCATACTCTTCATGATGCTGCGAAAGATCTAATCCGATCTGCTCGCTCTTGGCTGACACGCGCAAATGCACCATCTTGTTTGATAGCCAATAGAGGATGTACGACATTATAAATGTATATCCGAACACAATCACTACTGCAAGCACATGATTAAAGAAAAATCTCACATGAGAAATCTCTGCCGTTGCCGCATCGGGATAAAAATACCCATAAGTAAATATACCCGTCAATATGGTGCCGATGATTCCCCCCAAGCCATGGGTGGGGAATACATCCAAAGCATCATCGAACAAATGTTTTTTCGCCTTATAAGTCACAGCTGTATTACAAATGATAGTCGTTATAAAAGCAATAAACATGCTTTGTCCTACCGTCACCCATCCTGCACTCGGCGTAATGGCAACAAGGCCTAAAACCGCTCCGATCGCAGCACCCATTGCCGACGGCCTGCGTCCGAGGATGCAATCAAGAAAAACCCATGTAATCATGGCTGTGGCAGCCGCAGTATTTGTATTCAAAAATGCCGATATGGCAATACCGTCCGCCGCGAGCGAAGAGCCGCCATTGAAGCCGAACCAACCCAGCCACAACAAGGCTGCACCTAATAATACAAAAGGTATATTGGCGGCCTTACCATCTTCGTTTTTCCGTTTGCCAAGAAACAATGCTCCTGCCAATGCCGCAACACCCGATGCCGCATGCACTACAATACCACCTGCAAAATCGTGAACATGCATCACGCTTAGGAATCCATCAGGGTGCCATGTCCAATGAGCCAAAGGACAATAAACCAGAATTGTCCATAAGCTCATGAATACCACATAGCCTGAGAATTTGACTCTCTCGGCAAACGAGCCGGTAATCAATGACGGAGTAATTATGGCAAATTTCATTTGGAACAATGCATAGAGGGCAAGCGGTATGGTTGTCGTTGCCATGCCAATCGTACTCTTATCAAGGCCTACCATGTTGTCACAACCAACGTTGTTGAGCATCAAGAATTGGACAGGATTGCCTATCAACCCACCTATATCATCACCAAAAGCCAATCCGAAGCCAAACACAACCCAAATAACACTTACAACTCCCATGACAATGAAGCTTTGCAACATGGTGCTGATTACATTCTTTGCCCGAACCATGCCACCATAAAAGAAAGCCAATCCGGGTGTCATCATCAAAACAAAAATCGTAGCAGTAATCATCCATGCGATATTGGCATAATCGCGCGCTTGTAACTTATCGCTCAAATTGAAGTCTCCGGCATGCGAAGACATAAACAATCCCGCAATACTGAACAGTGCCGTCAATGCAAATAATACCCACCATCTTCTTCTTTGTAACATAACGCTTGTATTTTAAAATGATTTCTATTCGATGTGTCATTAATTTGAGTGCAAAATTACAATTTTGAAATATATCACCATCAAATCAGAACAAAATTTCGTGCTTTCGCTCAATAATCCGCCATTTTGATTTTATTATCATTCTCATTTGGAAACCGCAATAAGCAAAGAAGAAAAATTCAGCGAGCACTTCCGGCTCCTATCGCAAAGGGCGTAAATTGTTTAATCGGGCTCCGGCTCCATGAAAAATTAGTATTTTTGCAAACGAAAGTCCCATAGAATGCCCGACGAAATCCAGCAGAAAAAATTTGAATTAATGACAACCGCTCCCGTCGACCAATTGGTAAGGCGGATGGCTCTTCCCACGGTCGTAAGCATGCTGGTTACTGCCTTGTATAACATCGTAGATACGTTTTTTGTAGGACAGTTGGGGGCAAGTGCCACAGGAGCCATCGGAGTTGTCTATTCTTTGATGGCCATTATACAGGCTATCGGATTCGGATTCGGACATGGCTCGGGCAATTACATCTCGCGCAAACTGGGAGAACGCCATGTACACGAGGCCTCCATAATGGCCACCGTGGGTTTTTTTACTTCTTTTCTATCCGGATTGCTCGTTTTGGCCGCAGGAATCTTATACATGCCCAACTTGGCCATATTTCTCGGTTCCACGCCCACCATCAAGCCCTACGCCGAAGAGTACATGCTCTATATTTTGTTGGGCGCCCCTTTTTTCTCGTCTTCGCTCACATTAAACAACCAACTGCGCCTGCAAGGTTCGGCCAACAAGGCAATGATAGGCATTACGAGCGGTGCAATCATCAATTGTCTACTTGACCCACTCTTCATCTTCGGTCTTGAAATGGGCATATCGGGTGCCGGTCTGTCGACACTGATCAGCCAGATTGTCAGCTTTGCCATATTGCTTTATCAGACACAGCATGGCGATACCGTCAGCCTACGACTGCACAACTTCCGTCCCTCCAGGATGCGCTATATAGCCATCCTGCAAGGAGGTGTACCTTCGACAGGAAGGCAAGGTGTACACTGCCTCGGCAACATTCTGATGAACCATGCCATGAAGATGTTTGGCGACAGCTTTTTTGCCGCCATGACCATTGTCATCCGTCTGTCTAATTTCATCTTTGCCGGCACGGCCGGAATCGGACAAGGATTCCAGCCTGTTTGCGGATTCAACTACGGGGCACATCGTCTTGGCCGCGTCAAAGCGGCTTATTTCTACACTCAAAAGATGGCCTTATGTTTCTTGGGAACCATAACAATCGTCCTTTTTGTCTTTGCACGTCAGATTACCGGGCTTTTTTCTGATATGCACGAAGTCATCGAACTGGGAACACAAATACAACGTTGGCAATGCATTTCCATACCATTCATGGGCTATAGCATCATTATCGGCATGCTGCTGCAAAACATCAACAAGTACAAGCAGGCAACGATCGTTGCCTTAAGCAGGAGCGGCATTTTTTTCATACCCGTCATTTTCCTCCTGCCCTGTCTGTTAGGCATGCAAGGAGTTATTATGGCACAACCCGTAGCCGATCTCTGCTCGTTTGCACTGGCCGTCCCGATGCAGAGAAAGGTTATTAAAGAACTTAATGCGAACAACACTTAACCGGGAATAACACTTAATAATGAAACCACTCACACAGTTCGTCACGATATTGGCATTTGCTTTCATACCTCTTTCGCTAAAAAGCAAAGCTAATTTGTATCTGACAGTAACTCTTGAAACCGGGATTCCCATTCAGGGACTGGGCGTAGAACTTGATCCTCATTTTTTATCACAAAACGTAGCAGCTAACAACGGGACACGGGCAGAAGATTGGGAGCGCATTATATTAAGGAGGCTCGAGATGCTCCATTTTCAAAAACTACGGGTCATGATTTTACCCGAATGGTATGAGCCTGAAAACGACAATGACAATCCCGATATCACAAACCGGAACAATCTGACATTTACTTCACCCGAAATGAACAGCCTCTACAAGGTGCTTGACTTCGCCGAACAAAAAAAGATTGCGGTCACCCTGACATTTTGGGGCGCACGGCCCAAGACTTTTCTTTTTACAAAAAACGCGGAAGGCTGGCTTTTCGGCCCAGACCAATACGAAGAATGGGCCGAGAACTTGTCGGCCTGTCTGAAACACTTGCTAAAAGATAAAAAGTACACCTGCATTCATGAAGTCACACCGGTAAACGAACCCGACTGGTCGTTTTCAAAGGATAGTGTCGATCAGGCAGAACAATATATCCGGATGTGTCGCATACTCGACAAACGATTGCGAAAAGACAGATTGCGCAAATTGGTCAAACTGAATCTTTCCGACAATTCCGACGGTGGATATGGCACTCATGCTTTCCTTGAGAAATGCACTGCCGGGCTTGGCAACATTGCCGACATCTTTAATTCGCACACTTATATCTTCGGATACGAAACTCCCAACAGCCGGATTAAAGAATGGGAAGCAAAAAACGTTGAGTTGGCCGCAGCTGCCGGCAAAAAGCATTTCATCGGCGAATTCGGGAGCAATCAGACAGCCGGCTCAACGCGCCAACGGGATATCGACAACTATGAACGAGGTGTACTGATGGCACGAATCGTCATAAACCTGCTCAATGCGGGAGCCGCCGGTGCCAGCTATTGGAGTCTGTTAGACCAATACTACAGCAAAGAAGAAGCACTCAAGCACCGCAACATGCAGCAACTCGGCCTATGGCGTTACCTAAAGAAAGAATATGCCAACGACAGCATCTATGCTTTCCTGAAGGAAGACTATCAGGTGCGGCCGCAATACTACGCATTCGGTCTGTTGGGAAATACCGTAGAAAGGGGCGACCGCATTTATCCGCTTGAAACAGGGAATGACTTCATTGCAGCCACTGCCATTCGCAAAGGAAAAGGGCGTTGGGCATATCTGATAGCAAATGCAACCAATGAGACCATCAAAATTTTTATACGGAATTTATGGCAACAAAGAAAGCCCACATTCGACATCTACCTATACACCTCATCCGCATTGCCCGATGGCGACTGTCTGCTAAAGCCTGTGGGAAAAGCCATTCTCAGGAAAGGCATCATTGAAACGGATGTACCGCCACATTCCGTTTGCGCTTTGCGACAACGTTGAATCAGTACACTATAGTTCAGGCGTTTCAAGCATTCCGGAATCTTAACGGCTCCAAACACTGGATAAAGAACAACAACCCCTTTTTCTTACTCTGAATTCAGACACCTGCCCCTGCAAATTCCGAGGGCACGATTTTTGATTCTCCGGCCACCCGACCATATTTACTGCGTACGTCTTGATTCTTTTTCGCCCTATTGTTTTTGGGAATTGCACTTGATTTATTTCAGAATCAACAACGATTTTGAAATAATCAAGAAGAATTCCGCTCGAATCAAGAAAGATTCCGCATAAATCAAGGAGAATATCAGCAGCTATCTCAAAAAACATTCTTCAAGCGCAAAAACAGTCTGCTGCAAGGCCTCGGATATTTTGCAACACGCCCCATTTGCGAAGTACGACGGACAGCAAATTCATTATTTTTAACTGTTTTATATTGTGGGGGGGGTAATAGAAATCCACAGGAAAAATCATATCTTTGCACTCTGAGCTTCTTTTGGAGTTGCCCTACTGAAATTGCATGGCTTGACATGCGGCACTGAAGCCTATGAAATTTCGGTTTGGTGACATCCGCAACAGAAATGCCATCGAGTACTCATTGATAAATTTAAACCGATGTGCCGCAGAAAAAAGAATGAAAAGATTTAAAGTTTTCAGATTGCTCCTCGCAGCAATTCCACTGCTTAGCAGTTGTCAGATTTATAGCGTAATCAAAGATGCCACCGACCGTGAAGAAGGGCGCATCGTAATGGCCGACGGAACCGAATATGTAGGGCGTGTCAAAATGCCGAAATGCAACACAAAGAATATCCGCATCAAGACCGACAAAGGGGAAAAGCTCAAATTAAAGAACACCGATATAGCCGTACTTGGCGTATGGAAAAAGACACATCCCGATAAATGTCACTTCCTTGTCTGCCACCCGTACACAACCAACAAAATATTCTCCACAAAAAAGGAGAAGACCATAAAGCCGCAATGGATGGCAGTTGCAGCGCAAGGTGACCATGTGGAGTTCTACTGCTGCGGCTATAAATACAGCATTCCCAGAGACGGGACACTGACAATTACCAGCGTGCAAAACGGGAACATTGCCTACATTGCCCGTAAGATCGGAGAAGAAAACGGATATATCATAGGCTACAAAGGAAGTGGGGCCAGGCATTGGCGCAACCTGCTCAAGAAGTATCTTGATGACGACCCCGACCTGTGCAAAAAACTTGAAGACAAGGAAATCGAATCAGGCGACTTGCAGAAGATTGCAGACACCTACAATCCAAAAAAATAAATGCAGTTTCGGATTCTTCTGCTTTTACCGCTGTTTTTCTGCACAGGTGTAGCCGGCCTTGCTCAGACAGGCTATACCCACATTGAGCTGCAAGGCGGATATGAATATTTTCCTGACATGAGCAAAAAGTCCGGCATCGGACTGAATTTGGGTGCCCGCTACGCATTTGACGAAAAGTTTTTCATTGCCGCACTCATCCATAGCGGCATCAACAACGGCAAATACGAGGGACAATACGCCGGTGAAACCACAAAACTGAAACACACCATGCGCGAATACATGGTAGGAGCAGGACCGGGATTTTATTTATACAACGGCGGTGACAAATGGATTTACGCCGACCTGCTTGTCGGCTACGGTTTCGGTGAAGAGCTGAAGGCGTCAGAAAACAGCATCCGGCATTCTTTGAACGGCCTTGCATCGGCAATTCAAATTGGAGTTGAACGTCAAGCCGATAGTGGCTGGATCTACGGCATGAATCTGGGAGGATATCTCGTGGGTGGAAATGTCAGACCGGCTATCAGCGTAAAATGCGGCTTGCTGCTCAATCTATTTTAATACACCTGCAACTATAACGACAACTAATATCAATATCATGAAGAAATCAATTCTATTTTTGGTTATGGCCATTATCTGTGGCGTACTCGATGCAACAGCAAAAGAAAAAGAGGAGTCTCCGGCAATCGTACTGACTCTTAACGATGGAAAGGTAATCAACGGCTTCCTCAGGTGCAGCATTCACCAAATGCAACAACGCATCATCGTTAGCGAAAGCCTCGACGGAAAGAAAACCAAGTATAAGAACGAGGAGGTAAAATCGCTTGTTGTCAAAGGAGCTTCCGATGACGGGTCGGACGAAACATACGTACCGATATATACATGGAACAGCTATAAGAAGAAAGCAAATAAGGAGCCGATACTTGCAACCGTTTTCTTTCAAGGCAAGCATGTTACAGGCTACGAATTCCCCACCCTGTTCGTGCGCTCGTCCGCACCGACACCCTCCAACCATTTTCAAGCAAACTCAACCGAATCGCCGGCATGGAACTATTATTACGTAACCGATACTGCTAAAGACAAGATTATCTGTTTCTGGCTTAAAAACACTATCAAAAAGAGCAAATTGACCAAGCTCATAGAGGGAAAGAAGTCTTATATAAAGGAACTACGAAAAGATTTCAAAGACTATCCCAACGTGGTCGAAACAGTTGAGAAAGAAAACATCAGCGAGCAGCAAATCAACGAAGACCCGGAATTGTTGCTCGAAATTCTTGACAAAAGCATACAATAGGAATCACATGGGTTCTTTATACAAAAAGAGCTCCACCTGCATCGGATGGAGCTTTTTTTGTATAAAGAACCAAGTTTAGTCCTCCTCGAAACAATGGCGAATCTTGCCAGCAATCTCACGGAATTCTTCGTCTGAAAGCTTCAGTTTGGGATTGCTGAATATCATATCTTTTTCACTGTCTAAAGGAATAAGATGGATATGGGCGTGGTTTACCTCCAAGCCCAAGACTGCTTGCCCCACCTTGCGGCAAGGAAAAGCCTTCTTAATGGCAATTGCCACTTTCTTGGCAAAAACCTGCATCTTTGCGATTTCATCGTCAGAAAGGTCAAAGATATAGTCCACCTCATGCTTGGGAACTACAAGTGTATGCCCTTTTTTCAGCGGATTGATATCGAGGAATGCATAGAAATCACTATCCTCAGCACATTTGTAGCTGGGAATTTCTCCTTTGATAATGCGCGTAAACAAAGTTGCCATGACCTGATTGATTCAATCGTAGGATATATTGGTAATCTTCAGTTCCATTTCACCACGCGGTACAATGATTTTCACCGTATCACCGACTTTCTTGCCCAACAGACCTTGAGCAATAGGCGTAGTGCTTGATATCTTCCCCTCGCGCAAATTGGCCTCGCTCTCACTCACAATGGTATACTTCATCTTGAGCCCGGTCTTCACGTTTTCCATTTCAACCGTCGAAAGAATCTGCACAGAGTCCTTGGAGAGCTTGCTGGTATCTATAATCTTTGCATTAGCCAAAGTCATCTTCAGCTTATTAATCTTAGACTCCAGCATTGCCTGCGCCTCCTTAGCCGCATCGTATTCACTGTTCTCAGACAAATCTCCTTTATCGCGTGCTTCCGCTATCGCAGCAGAGGCAGCAGGACGATCGATTAACTCCATTTTTCTTAATTGCGCTACCATTTGATCGTAGCCTTCCTGTGACATGTAAGCCATAACATTATATTTATTGATTCTACTTGAAGCGTAAAAAATAAAAGAATCCCGATGTTTCCACATCGGAACCCTCACACTCCTTGATATTTGCTGCAAATTTAGGCATTAAAAATACGTCGCCAAAATTTTTCAAGACTTTTTTCTCCGCATCAAGTAAAAACTTGGCTTGCTTGTCATTTTGAACGCAAAAAAAGATATAACTTTGTGCGAATTATCAAGATGAATAGAAGAAAACAATAAAAAATCAGACTTAGATGAACGTAATTACAAAAACTGTCCAACTTCCTGATGGACGTACTATCAGCATTGAGACAGGAAAGGTGGCCAAACAGGCTGACGGCTCTGCCGTACTTCGTTTGGGCAACACCGTGTTGCTCGCAACAGTATGCGCAGCCAAGGATGCAGTACCAGGAACAGACTTCATGCCGCTTCAATGCGACTATAAAGAACAGTATGCGGCAGCAGGCCGTTTTCCGGGCGGATTTACAAAACGTGAAGGCCGAGCCTCAGATTATGAAATTTTGACCAGCCGTTTGGTAGACCGTGTATTACGTCCGCTGTTCCCCAGCAATTATCACGCCGAAGTATATGTAAGCATCATGCTACTAAGTGCCGATGGCATAGACATTCCGGATGCATTAGCCGGTTTTGCAGCCAGTGCGGCAATTGCATGTTCAGATATTCCAATTGAAGCACCAATCGGAGAAGTACGCGTTGCAAGAGTAAACGGAGAATACATCGTAGACCCGACTTTTGAACAGCTTGAAAAGGCTGACATGGACATTATGGTGGGTGCCACAGAAGAAAACATTATGATGGTCGAGGGCGAAATGGATGAAGTCTCCGAACAAGACCTTTTAGGTGCACTCAAAGCTGCACACGAAGCCATCAAGCCCATGTGCCGCCTGCAAAAGGAACTTTCCAAAGAGCTTGGAACGGATGTCAAGCGGGAATACTGCCACGAAATCAATGATGAAGACTTACGGACAGAATGCCGCGAGGCCTGCTATGACAAGGCCTATGCCCTTTCAGCAAGCGGACTGGCAGACAAGCATGGACGTGAAGACGGATTCACACAAATCCGAGAAGATTTCAAGGAAGCCTATGCAGCAAAACATACAGAACTGACACCTGAAGAGCTGGAAGAAAAGAACGCTTTGATTGACCGCTACTACAATGATGTGGAACGCGATGCAATGCGCCGCTGCATCTTAGACGAAGGCAAGCGTTTGGACGGAAGAAAAACAACGGAGATACGGCCTATCTGGTGCGAAGTAAGTCCTCTGCCAATGCCTCATGGTTCAGCCATTTTCACTCGTGGCGAGACCCAATCCTTGGCAACCTGCACTTTAGGAACGAAATTGGACGAAAAAATGATTGACGACGTATTGGATCAAAGCTACATGCGTTTCCTGCTTCACTACAACTTTCCTCCTTTCTGCACCGGTGAAGCAAAAGCGCAACGCGGCGTAGGCCGACGTGAAATAGGACACGGGCATTTGGCTTGGCGCGCACTGAAAGGGCAAATCCCCGAGGACTTCCCCTATACAGTACGCGTCGTTTCACAAATCCTTGAGTCGAACGGCTCATCTTCTATGGCAACTGTCTGCGCAGGAACCTTGTCGCTAATGGATGCAGGTGTGCCAATTAAAAATCCTGTCTCGGGTATTGCCATGGGACTTATCAAGAACCCCGGTGAAGACAAATATGCCGTATTAAGTGACATCTTAGGAGACGAAGATCACTTGGGCGACATGGACTTCAAGACAACGGGAACGAAAAAAGGCTTGACAGCAACCCAGATGGACATTAAATGCGACGGTTTGTCATACGAAATACTTGAAAAAGCCTTGATGCAAGCCAAAGAGGGACGTGAGCACATTCTTTCCAAACTGACAGAAACAATCGCAGAACCACGGGCAGACTTCAAACCCAATGTACCGCGAATCGAACAAATCACCATTCCTAAAGAATTCATTGGTGCCGTTATAGGCCCGGGTGGAAAAATTATACAAGGGATGCAGGAAGAAACCGGAGCAACCATTACAATTGAAGAAGTTGACGGCGTAGGCAAAGTACAGGTAAGCGCGCCCAACAAGGAAAGTATCGATGCCGCACTTGGAAAAATCCGTGCCATCGTGGCTATCCCTGAAGTCGGTGAGGTTTACGATGCAAAAGTTGTAAGCATCATGCCTTATGGATGCTTCGTAGAGTTCATGCCAGGACGCGAAGGCCTGCTCCATATCAGCGAAATGGATTGGAAGCGTCTCGAAAATGTTGAAGAAACGGGCATAAAAGAAGGTGACCACATACAAGTGAAGCTCCTGGAAATAAACGAAAAGACAGGAAAATTCCGTCTAAGCCACCGAGTATTGATGGAAAAGCCTGAAGGCTATGAAGAACGCCCGCAACGCCAACGTGGTGAGCGTCCGCAACGTCAACGTGGAGACCGTCCTCAACGCCAACACGGACGCAATGGTGAGCATAACCAAGAAGCAACAGACAACACCGAGAAAGAATAATAGATCATTTCATATCTCCATGTTCACAAAGCAGGGCACATTCATGCCCTGCTTTTTCGTATCAGCCCACTATTGAGCAGGTTGAAACGTGTGCAACAGAGGAATGAAATTACTTGCAAACAAACGGATGGAAATTGCCAAAAGTATAATGCCGAAGAATTTGCGTATTATGTATATAAACGCATCCGAAAAAAGTCTCTGTGCTTTTTCGGTTGCCTTCAATACCACATAAACCCATACCATGTTAAGGAACAAGCCTATCAGAATATTTATCATGGCATACTCTGCACGCAAAGAAAGCAACGTGGTAAACGATGCGGCACCGGCCAACAAGGGAAATACCAACGGAACCAAAGTTGCTGACTTGATAGGTCCGTTATTGCGGAATATCACCACGTCCAAAATCATTTCCAATGACACCAGGAAAAGTATAAATGCGCCTCCCACGGCAAAAGACTTCACATCAACTTGAAACAAACGCAGTATCCACTCACCACAAATAAGGAACAAAAGCATAATGGCGCCACTGATAAACACTGCTTTTCCTGATTCAACCTTGCGTCCCTCTTTTCGCAAGGCAATGATAATGGGCGTAGCCCCAATAGCATCGATAACAGCAAAGAGCACGATAAATGAGCTCAATGCTCCTTGAAAATCAAACGAACCTAATACTGTCCAACTCATAATCAAACATATTAAAAGTTATTGCTAATCTTGTTCCACCTACAGATTACAGCCTCTATCGTAGGCCTGTAAAAGATGATGCGTTAGGTAGCTCTTCGTATGTTGGAAGATTATCAAAATCTATCATACGAAAAACCATTTCAGTTGCTCCTGCATTACCCACAATATAGTTTCTTGCACGTTTTCCGGCTTCCTGCAAAAAATCATTGTCGGATGTAAAGTGCTGCATCAGCCGCCCATAAGTATCTATATCTTTTATTTCGAAGCAACCGCCCAAATCCAATAAGTTCTGGGCTTCACGGAAATTTTCATTATTAGGCCCGATTATAACAGGAATACCATACACGGCAGCCTCAGGAACATTATGTATGCCCGCTCCGAAGCCTCCACCCACATAAGCGATATGTCCATACCTATAAATTGAAGAAAGCAAACCGTAGCAATCTACTATCAAGCAATCGGCATCGGCTGCATTGCCTGCCGTAGCACGGGTATAACGCAAAGATGGACGCTTCAGCTTAGACTCAATTTCAAGCAGATGTGCTTCACTGACCACATGAGGTGCCAGTATAAGCTTTTGCTCAGGATGGCGGTTAAAAAAATCTATGATGATATCTTCATCGGGCTGCCATGTGCTTCCGGCCACTAATATCCGTTCCTTAGGGGAAGCAGACCGTACGAAAGATTCAACGAGTGGCAAAGGCTTGGATTCATCGTGTATCCGGATTACTCTATCAAAGCGCGTATCACCGACAACTGTTACATTTGATATGCCATGCTGCACAAGCAATTTGCGAGAGTCCTCGTTCTGTACAAAAAAACGGGTAAAGCACCTCAGCACTCTTGAATAGGGCTTGGCGTATTTTCTAAAGAATATCTGATTGGGGCGAAATATGCTTGACACGCTAAATACCGGTACGTGCCTGCGATGAAGAGCTGCCAAATAGTTCTGCCAAAACTCATATTTTATGAAGAATGCCATGCTTGGGCGAGCCAAACGCAGGAATTTACGTGCATTGAGTGCAGTGTCAAAAGGCAGGTAGCAAATTACGTCGGCTCCTTTGTAATCCTTACGGACTTCATATCCTGACGGTGAAAAGAATGTCAGCAGTATCTTGTATTGCGGATATTCTCTACGAATCTGCTCCATTAAGGGCCGTCCTTGTTCAAACTCTCCCAACGATGCTGCGTGGAACCATATATACTTGGCCCCGGGGTCTATCTGTTCCCTTAGTATACGATAGGTTTGACGGTGTCCTTGCATCATGAGGCGTGCTTTACGCTTAAAGAGCGAAGCCACGTTGACACAGAGCATATACAGATATATCGCGAGCGAATACATGCGCTTAGCCTAAAACTTTGATAGCACGATCCATTCGGCGCAAGGTTTCTTCTTTGCCTAAAAAGGAAGAGATGTCAAACATGTGCGGACCGACACCTGCCCCTACCAAGGTCAGACGAAAGGCATTCATCACGTTGCCTGTATGCAAGCCGTTGTCTTCTATCCATTTCATCACAACCTCTTCTTGGTGTTCTATACTGAAATCTTCAAGGCCTTCAAGTACTTGAGCCAGCCTGCGCATCGTTTCGGCCGAATCCTCTTTCCAACGCTTTTTGACGGTTTTTTCGTCATAGCTATCGGGAGCCACAAAGAAGAATTTGCACAAAGGCCACAGCTCTCTGACGAAATTCACTCGGTTTTTCATCATCTTCACTACCTCCTTTGCACGCTCCAGTGTGGTTTGTATGCCGTTAGCTTCCAGTATTTTCAAGAACTCAGGTGCTATTTCACTATCGGGCTTCTTCAGGATATATTCATGGTTGAACCATATACCTTTCATATAGTCGAACTTGGCTCCGGCTTTACTGCATTTGGAAAGGTCAAACTGCTCTATAAGCTCTTGCATCGAGAACAATTCTTGTTCTGTTCCCGGGTTCCACCCCAGAAGAGCAAGGAAGTTAATGACCGCTTCCGGGAAATAGCCTTTTTCGCGATAACCTGCACTTATGGCTCCCGTAGCAGGGTCTTGCCATTGCAAGGGGAAAACCGGGAAACCCAGACGATCGCCATCGCGCTTGCTGAGTTTGCCTTTACCGTCCGGCTTAAGCAGCAACGGCAGATGGGCAAATTCAGGCATTGTTGCCTCCCATCCGAATGCCTTGTAGAGCAACACGTGAAGGGGTGCAGACGAAAGCCATTCTTCGCCGCGTATGACGTGAGTTATTTCCATCAGATGGTCATCAACTATATTGGCCAGGTGGTATGTAGGCAGGTCATCAGCCGATTTGTAAAGCACTTTGTCGTCCAGCACCGAGGAGTTGATAACCACATCTCCGCGTATCAGATCTCTCACATGGATGTCCTTGCCGGGTTCTATCTTGAAACGCACCACATACTGTGCGCCGCTTTCCAACAGCTTGTTTACTTCATCTGCGGGCAGCGTCAGTGAATTTCTCATCCTTCCACGTGTAGATGCGTCGTATTGGAAGTTTTTGATTTCGTCCCTTGCCTTTTGCAACTCGTCGGGAGTGTCGAATGCATAATAGGCACACTCTTTGTCTAAGAGCTGCCGAACATACTTGCGATAGATGTCGCGTCTTTCAGATTGACGGTAAGGACCTTTGTCACCACCGAAGGAAACCCCTTCATCAAAGGGTATGCCAAGCCAGTGAAAGCTTTCCAAGATATACTCTTCTGCACCAGGCACAAAGCGATTGGAGTCGGTGTCTTCTATACGGAAGATTATCTTTCCTCCATGTCGCTTGGCAAACAAGTAATTATACAAGGCGGTTCTTACTCCGCCAATATGCAGTGGCCCTGTAGGGCTTGGAGCAAAACGTACTCTGACCTCTTTTGATTGCATAAAGATATGTTTTGAGTGCAAAATTACACTTTTTTTATGAGAATCGGCTGTTTCTGCAGGCTTTATACCGGTTTTCGCATGAATGCTCAGCGATGAATTACGCTGCGAACAATAAACAATAAATGGAGTGCCACAGTAGGAACAACACCATAATGATGTGACATGATGCTGAAACGTTCCCACAATGACTTCCGATGGTTCTTGGTTGTCAGTCCTCCGTCCAGATAGTCAGCCACGGCGGCATGTACATTCACCAAAGGCTGGCCTCGCAAAGCTGCCTCTTTCATGATGCGGATGCACCAGTCAAAATCGGCTGAGAAGCGATATTTCAAGTCGTAAGGCTGATGACGGGCTATGTCAACCTGTGCAAAGAATGCCTGATGGCACACCAGCATGCCCCACTTGAAGCTTTTCCACGAAAGGCTCTCCGGAGGAGAAAGCCTGCGTTTGCGCAGAAAATGCCCTGCATTGTCTACTATAAAAGTATCACCATAGACAACAGCCGGTCTGCATGTTGCTGCAGCGACAACCCGCTCAATGGTATCATCGGCATGCAGTTTGTCGCCCGCATTCAAGAACAGGATGTAGTCTCCGGTAGCCATTTGCAGTGCCTTGTTCATGGCATCATAAAGGCCGTTGTCATTCTCACTTAAAATTACAATCTCATGGGGGTGTTCTGCCAATGTGTTGTGCTCCTGATAGCGATGCAGCAAGGGCAAAGTGTCATCAGTTGAATTTCCGTCAATAATCAGATGCTCTATTGACGCATAGGTCTGGCTCGCCACACTTTGAAGTGTCCTTTCAAGCAGACCGGCAGCATTATATGTCACGGTCGCTATTGTCACTTTCAATGGGCAACAGCATTTATTTTTCATGGTCGTCACATAACCGGTTGTAGATTGCAATGTACTTCATTGCAACGTTGTGTTCAGAATAGTTGGCCACTGCATAGCTGCGTGCTGCCTTCGATACTTCGGCATAGTTGCACTCACATAATACCCATTCGAGACCTTTTTTCAAGTCTTCCGCGTTGCGCGGCTCGGCAAGATAGCCTGTTGCGCGATGGCTGATCATTTCGGGAATTCCACCTACACGGAACCCAATGCAAGGCAATCCGCAGGCCATGGCCTCAACGATGGTATTGGGCAAATTGTCTTGCAACGAAGGAATAACAAATGCATCGCAGGCTGCATAGAGCGATGCCATGCGTTTTTCGTCCTCGACATATCCCATCGGATATACAGGATAAGGAAATCGTTCTGCCAGGGTCTGGGCATCTTTGCCCACTGCAACGATGGCAAGCTTGTCGCGTGATTCGGGATGAGCTTCGGCATATTGCCGGCAGGCATCCACCAGATAATCAAGCCCTTTTATAGGTAATGTCGTGCGATAAGCACTGAACAGTATCAATTGTTTGTCCAATGGCAGACGACATTCATTGCGCATCTTGTCTTTCGGCTGCGGCCTGAACAGCTGTATATCTATGGGATTCGGTATGTCAGCAACTTTCTTTCCGCGCAGCAGATAACTGCTTTCTGCCTCTTCGGCCAACCATTTGCTGCACGCCACAAAAGCCACACCTGAGTTTTGCAAGATGCGGTCTTTAGCCTGAAATACGCGATAGCTCAAGTCGTGCTTTGCGGGCTTCTGCAGCAACATGCAGTCATGGCATCCTGTCTTAAAACGCTCACAATCGTGTGCATAATGGCAGATTCCGGTGAAAGGCCACATATCATGCAAGGTCCATACCACAGGCTTTCCCGACTGCAATATCGCGGATATGTTGCGCAAAGACAGGAAACCTTGGTTGACCCAATGTAGATGTATCACATCGGCCTCTCTATACTCCGGCAGTGCTGTTATGTTGGTACCGCACATTGCGGTATCTATATCAAACAAGTGCTCTCGACTAAAGCCGTTGCCTGCCCAGATGCGGAAACGTTCCCACAAAAAGTTATATTTCAATCGCCATGACTGGGGCAGTTCAACTACGGAGAGGTTTTTGTCAGACTTCCGTCTTACGAGCATCTTGGCTTTTACCCCGTTGTTGGTGAGGGCTTCCTTCAGGCGCAGAGCCGCGATGGCCGCACCTCCGGTTTTTTCGGATGCGTTTACTATCAGTACTCTCATTTTGAAGTCGGCTTTTGGGGTTGCTCGTTAGGGTCTGTCAACTGGGGCAAGAAGAAGAGCGAATGGACTACTCTTTTGTTGGGAGGCGGCAATTTGCGCCAATCATGGTATATGCTTTGCAGGTAGCTGTCTACATGACAAGGAGCTTTGAAGCGGCGTCCTTCAAACTCAATCTCGCCCAAGGGGAAGATGTCGTCTGTACGATATATGGCTCCATACCAGTTATAGTAGGGGTACGAACACATATAGGTTGCATCGCACCATGGCTGTAGGAGCTTCCAAATTCCCAAATACAACAGTCGTTTCAACCCGAAATAGACCAGTTCTGCTGCCGAACGCCAACTGTAGTAGTGTGGGGCATGCAGTCTGAAGTTCATGACTGCCAGGCTACGGGTCACTTTCTTTGTGAGTGCATGAAAGCGGGAGGGATAGGCCACAAATGGGAAGATGTCTACAAAGAGTCCTTTGGGTGATGATGACCGGTTGTCGTCATCGGCATCTGCGAAGAAAGAGTTCAGATCGCGCACTTTATACACAGGATTGTGCATGTCGTCATCGGTCTCGGGTGTTTGCAGCACGAGCCATTCGGGCAGTTCTGCGGGAGCTACCTGTAAGAAGCGTTGCAAATCCTCTTTCAGCATGCTGATGTCCACATCGTCGTCCCAGGGAATGAAGCCTCCGTGCCGTGCCGCTCCGAGCAGGGTGCCGCCGTCCAGCCAGTAGGGTATATGATGGCGGTCGCATATTGCAGCAATTTCTTCCAGTATGCCCAGCATCTTCATCTGTGCCTGTCGCAGATGCTGCTGTCTGTATTGCTCAAGATATTTGCCTGTCATGCCGTCAGTTGTATTTGCGTGTCTGTGTCAGTTTTCTTCTGAAAGCAGGTCATTTTGGAATGATTGCCATAGCTTTTCGGCCGGCAATGCGGCTTTTACGCTGACATGAAGATGGGAGACGGGGTGCTCGAACTCTACACGCCACGCATGCAGGGATATGCTTCCGTCGGGGTTGCTGCGGCGGGCACCGTATTTCAAGTCGCCTTTTATGGGGCACCCCATTGCCGAGAGCTGGCAGCGTATCTGGTGATGACGGCCTGTAAGCAGTTCTACAGCAAGCAGGAAATAACGGTCGGAACGGCCCACGAGCCTGTATCGCAGACGTGCTTCCTTGGAGTCTTTCACCTCATGGTCATAGCAGTAAGACTTGTTTTGTTTCTCGTTGCGCACTATCCATCCTCTTAGTTCGCCGGCTTCTTTATGGGGACAATTCTGCACAATGGCCAGATAGGTTTTGTGTACTTCCCCTTTCCTGAAGAGTTCGTTCATGCGGGAAAGTCCCTTTCCTGTACGGGCAAAGACCACTGCACCACTTACAGGGCGGTCGAGCCGATGGGTCACACCGAGATATACTTCTCCCGGCTTTGCATACTTTTCCTTTATATATGCTTTCACATCGTCAGCCAATGTGCGGTCGCCGGTCTTGTCACCCTGCACTATCTCGCCTGCCTTTTTGTTGACTATGATGACATGGTTGTCTTCATAAAGTACTTCCATCCTTGTCTGCCTTTGTGTGTAGGGGTTTCAAGCCTGCCGGCACGGGTGGTGTGCGCATCAGGCTTGAAACGATTTCATATGGTTTGTACTCAGGGTGTGCCTGCTACATGTTCATGCCACCGTCCACCTGAATCACTTGTCCGGTGATATAGGAGGACATGTCTGAGGCCAGGAAGGTTGCAACGTTGGCTATGTCTTCTATCTGCCCGCCACGCCGCAGGGGTATCTTCTTGACCCATTCTTTGCGTATGTCGTCGGGCAGTGCAGCTGTCATGGCAGTCTCAATGAATCCGGGTGCAATTGCATTGGCTCGTATGCCACGACTTCCCATTTCCTGGGCTATACTCTTTGCTAATGCAATGAGTCCTGCCTTGGATGCGGCATAGTTGCTCTGTCCGGCATTGCCATGCACGCCCACCACGCTGGCCATGTTAATGATGGAGCCGCTGCGCTGACGCATCATGATGGGTGAGCAGGCATGTATAAAGTTGAAAGCCGATTTCAGGTTGACGGCTATCACTGCATCCCATTGTTGCTCGGTCATACGCACCATTAGGCCGTCTTTTGTGATGCCGGCGTTGTTGACCAATATGTCTATCGAGCCGAATTCGGCTTTTACCTTGTTCACCACTTCTTCGGTTTGTGCAAAGTCGGCTGCGTTGCTGGCATAGCCTATACATTTTACGCCTTTGGATGCAATCTCGGCTTCTGTGGCCTTGCCGTTCTCATCAATCACCAAGTCGGTAAAGGCTACGTTGGCCCCTTCTTCGGCAAACTTCAGGGCAATGGCCTTGCCTATGCCACGGGCAGCACCGGTAACCAATGCTGTCTTGCCTGTTAATAGTCCCATAATTGTTTATTTGTAGTTGTAACGTTAATAAATGTTCGGGTTTACGCCCAGCAGCCGCCGTATGTAGTCTGTCACGATGGGGCGGCTTTCTTCCATGGTCATGCCCTTGCCCAGGCGGCCGTAGATGTAGGGCACTTCCAGGCCTCGCAATGCGTAATGAAAGATATCTGCCATCAAGGGTACGTTTTGTATGCGGAAAGCCCCCTTGTCACAGCCCTCCTGCAATACACGCTGAAAGAGTTCCAATTCGTCATGGTCGAAGGTCTTGCGCACGCGTTCCACCATCCAGATGTTGCGGAAAAACTCCGCACGCAGGCTGCCATTGCGGGTCACGGCCTCCTTTATCATGTTCAAATGGGTATAGACCAGAAGTATCATCTTCTGCTCAAAGTCCATGTCCCTTGAGGCTACATCGTCCATGCGGTCGGACAGGCGTTCCATCTCTGTCTCGATTACGGCATAATAGATGGCCTCCTTGTTCTTGAAATATGTATACAATGTACGCCGGCCTTTGCCGGAGGCCACTGCTATGTCATTCATGGTGGTGCCTTCAAGCCCTTTTTGGGCAAAGAGCCTACGAGCCACATCTATCAGAAGACTGCGGGTTTTCGATATTGACATGTCTATGCTTCTCTTCTTGTTTGCTTGCGGCAATGCTGATGCACGCGTTCATATTATTGTGCAAAGTTACACGTTTTTCCGTTTTGCGGATGTACAAAGCTCATATTTTTATATTTAAGGACTAAAATCAAGGCAAACCGGCTTTTTATCGGCAATATATTTGGCCGTTTCACAAGAAAACCGTAATTTTGCATCACAAAACGAATATCGCGGAGTGGAGCAGTTGGTAGCTCGCCAGGCTCATAACCTGGAGGTCACTTGTTCGAGTCAAGTCTCCGCCACTGCAAAAAGGGAATTGACACTTATCAATCCCCTTTTTCTTTTTATAAGACCTACCATACACAGAATTAAGCTCTTAAGCATCCATCCTTGCGATGCATACAGATTGCAACATGCGATGTGTATAGTTTGTGCGTGCAATCTGTACATGTCGCAGGTTGCAATGTGGCTGATTGCAAGGTGTTTCATGTACATGAAACACCTTCTTCTATGTACATGAAACAACCTCTTCCCCCTATAGGAAACAACCTGTTTCATGTACATGAAACACTTTCGATGTGTACAGACCGTAACCTGCGATGTGTACAGACTGCATGCAAGGGTTGTTTTATCATTGGAAAAGGTATGCCGGAATGGTGTTTTTGACTATATTTGCAGTTGATAAAGAAGCCTGTGAACAACTGTTTGAAACCATGCAAGAGCCACGAACCAGCACCTATACAATAGCCCGCATTCCACTGACAATTGAGATGGATAGGCACGATTCTCTTTGGGAGGCCATGGACAACTACCGGCCTTTTCTGTATGACGGCAGAGAGGCTCCAGCCGATGTGGCCTTTAAGCTGTCTGTTGTCGACAGGCTCAACGACACGCCATGCCGTCTGCTATCAAGCCGCCGCAACCCCGAAAACGGGGCCGACAACATGGATATCTACTTAGGTGAGGACGGACTATATCGCTTCGACCTGTTCCAGGCCGGCACATGCAAGGCTGTGGTGCATACACATCCGCCCTTTCATACTGCCGAGGCAGTGTTTGAAGGATGCCTCGAAGAGCGGCACCAGGCCCTTAACTGTGCCGTGATGCTCTGCTACATGCTGGCTGCAACGGGCAGAAACGCCTTGCTGATCCATGCATCTGTCGTGGTCAACAACGGAAGAGGCTATGTGTTTCTAGGCAAGAGCGGCACCGGCAAAAGCACACACAGCCATCTGTGGTTGCAACATGTCGAAGGCAGCACTCTGCTTAACGACGACAACCCGGTTGTAGGCATCACAGGCTCCGAAATCAGGGTCTATGGCAGCCCGTGGAGCGGAAAGACAGCCTGCTACCGCAACATCGGAGTGCCCGTAGCAGCCTTCGTGCGGCTGAAACAAGCAGGTAGCAACCTTCTGCACCGGCTCACTCCGGCCGAGAGCTATGCCTCCCTGCTCGCCTCAAGCGGCACAGCCTTTGGCATTGGCAACTTGAACGGACAGAAAGCCCGGCTGCTGTCGCAGCTCGCAGAAGCCTGTCCGTGCATGCTGATGGAGTGCAGGCCCGACCAAGAAGCAGCACAGCTCTGTTCACAACAGCTCCGACCACTGCCATGAAACACCTGTCCGTAGCCAACGAAAGCCTGTTGCCCGAAGTGGAAAAGCTCCTGGCCGAAGGCATACGTGTCACTTTAAAGGTGAAAGGAAACAGCATGCTGCCCTTCATCCGCGGCGGGCGCGACAGCGTGACCCTCG
>ERZ808252.1114-NODE-1114-length-21430-cov-11.927766_pt1 | contig 21430 bp, 15 predicted proteins | sample MGYA00521242_ERZ808252 | MGnify/ENA primary metagenome ERZ808252 (study PRJEB31516, sample SAMN03275581) | gut metagenome | biome: mammalia-associated habitat; material: feces | host: Papio cynocephalus | place: Kenya | collected 2012-08-07 ...
TATGTACAAAAGGATGTCTCCGTTACGCAATAACAATGCCATATCGGGGCGCAGAGAAAGCGGATTGCCGCGTTACTCGTCTTGATGAAATCCTCACCATCCCAATAGACCCCTCCCGTCCCCTCGAAGGGGAAGTGGTGCTCCGTGCACACTATCGCACAAGGCTCTCGCTTCGTTGTTCTTCGCACGACGCTGATGCGTCTTGTTGGTCGGTGCGCCTTGCACTCCATCTTTTTCTGCATCCCCTCTCCCCATACTATTCTGCCTAGTCACTTCATTTCAATCGAAATAGAGCCGTGTAGAGACTGATGTCAGAAGAATATTTGCCTATTTCGTCAGCGGTTTGGCATAGTGAGTCGGCTTGGATTTTTCCGGGTGGACGGCACGGGCAGGGAGCTTGCGGACGGCCGCATAGACAAGGAAGCCGATGCCGAGAAGGATGAACGGGATGCTGAGCCACTGGCCCATGTCGAGGAGCATGTTCCGCTCGAACTCCACCTGCGGGTTCTTGATGAACTCGATGAGGAAGCGCGAGCCGAAGCAGCCGATGAGGAACCAGCCAATGAAGAAGCCCCGGTGCACCTTGTCAAGCCGCTTTTCATAGACAAGGACGAGGACTATGCCGAGAATGAGGTAGCAGAGAGCCTCGTAGAGCTGGGTCGGATGGCAGGCAAGGCCCTCGGGATGCTCCGCGCTCGGGCCGTAGAGCTGAACCCACTCGTAGGAACGCGGGAAGCGGAATCCCCATGGGAGGTCGGTCGGGCCACCGAAAATCTCTGAGTTGAAGAGGTTTCCAAGACGTATGAGCGCCCCGGCGAAGCAGACGGTAATGGCGAGCCGGTCCATAATCCAGACGAAATCGAAGTCATTTTTCCGTCCGAACTTGCGGGCGAACCATATCATCGCTATAATCAGCGCAATGGCTCCGCCGTGACTCGCAAGACCGCCCTTCCATGGCATGAAAATCTCCGCGAAGCCCGCCCACGAGCCGAAGTAGTAGTCCGGCTGATAGAAGATGCAGTGTCCCAGACGTGCCCCCACGATTGTTGCAATCAACAGCGTGTAAAGAAGATAGTCCAAAAGAGGGTTAATCTGGATTCCCTCGTTTCTGAAGAAATGCCGGAATATGTACCAGCCGATGATGAATCCCGAAACGAAGAGAATCGAATAGTACCGGATGGAAAGTCCGCCGATGTGGAATATTTCCGGCTCGACGTTCCAAGTTATCGCCAATATGTCTAACATATATCTATGATTTAATCTGCCCGCTCAGGACACAAATTGGCAAATTTACGACATTTTATGAAATATGCGAAATATCGGAGAAAACCGAAACTACCAGATTAAGACAATACCAACAAATGGGGATATGAATTTGCATTCATTTTTAATATATTTGCCGCGCTAAAAAGACGAGCAATTATATGAAACTTTCAGAACTTAAAACAGGTGAGACTGCCGTCGTTGTGAAGGTCAGCGGACACGGCAGTTTCAGGAAAAGGATAACGGAGATGGGCTTCGTTAAGGGCAGCAGGGTGAAGGTGATACTCAACGCCCCATTCCGAGATCCAATTGAATATGAGATTATTGGCTACAAGATTTCCCTCCGGCGCGAGGAAGCGGAGAAGATAGAGGTCCTGACCCGCGATGAGGCGAGGGAGATGCTCAAGGAAAATCCGGAAGCTTTCGGACCAGCGCAGCCGCGCAGGGCGATTGAGGCCAAGGACTGCGAAGACACGAAAAAATATAATTCCGAGATTTCGAATGCGACGGGGAAGGATGTTGCTGGGCAGGACAGAGATTCGGAGTTTTCAGAGGAAGAGATAAAGGCTCTCATCGACAAGAAAAGAAAGTCGATAAGGGTCGCGCTAGTGGGAAATCCGAACTGCGGGAAGACATCGCTCTTCAACGTGGCGGCAAACGCCCACGAACATGTCGGGAACTATAGCGGAGTGACGGTGGACGCGAAAGAAGGGGTATTTGAACATGGAGGATATACTTTCACGCTCGTCGACCTGCCGGGGACATATTCCCTTTCGGCATACAGCCCAGAGGAATTGTATGTGAGGAAGAACCTCATCGAAGAGACCCCGGACGTCGTCATAAACGTCATCGATGCATCGAACCTCCAGAGGAATCTTTATCTGACGACGCAGGTCATCGACATGAACCTCAGGACGGTCGTTGCACTTAACATGTATGACGAGTTAAAGGCAAGCGGAGACTATCTGGACATCAAGCAGTTGGGCTACCTTCTCGGGCTCCCGATTGTACCTACGATAAGCCGTACTGGCGAGGGAATCGACAAGCTCTTCGACACGGTGATTGCCGTCTATGAGCACAATACGCCGGCACTTTCGCGTCACATCCACATCAACCACGGGCCAGAACTTGAACAGAGCATTGACCGGATAAAGCTTCTGCTGCAGAAAAACGATGACATCAGGCAGAAATATTCCACGCGCTACCTTGCGATCAAATATCTTGAGAACGATAGCGACATCGCCAAGGTTGTGGAGGCACTTCCGAACCGCGATGAAATCATAGCCGCAAGGTTCGAGGAGCAGAAGAGAATCAAGGAGATACTTGGAATGTCGGCCGAGACTGCAATCGTGGAGGCAAAGTACGCGTTCATCCAAGGGGCGCTGGCAGAGACTTGGAAGCGCAACGACAAGGGACACGAGCAGAAAACCCTTTCGGAGAAGATTGACTCAGTGGTCACGAACAGGTGGCTGGCGTTCCCGATTTTCATCGTGCTGCTATTCATCGTGTTCCAAGGAACCTTCACCCTCGGGGCTTATCCTGTGGACTGGATTCAGTGGTGCGTAGACAAGCTCGGAGAAATGGTTGGCGGCTTCATGGGAGACTGGTGGCTGAGGGATCTGATTGTGGACGGGATCATCGGAGGAGTGGGCAGCGTTCTGGTGTTCCTTCCGAACATCCTGCTGCTCTACCTTTTCATCTCGCTGCTTGAGGATTCGGGATATATGGCGCGCGCGGCGTTCATCATGGACAGGATGATGCACAAGATGGGGCTGCATGGGAAGTCGTTCATCCCGATGATTATGGGATTCGGCTGCAATGTGCCGGCAATCATGGCCACACGCACCATCGAATCGCGCAAGAGCCGCCTGCTGACGATTCTCGTGATTCCGTTCATGTCATGCTCCGGCAGGCTTCCTGTCTATATTCTTCTGACAGCTGCATTCTTCCCTCACCACGCCGGACTCGTCCTGCTTGGACTCTATGTTCTCGGCATTGCGCTCGCTGTTATATGTGCACGCGTGATGAGCCATTTCATCAAGGACGACGACCTCCCATTCGTTATGGAACTTCCGCCATATAGGATTCCGACTGCAAAGGCGGTATTCAGGCACACTTGGGAAAAATGCAAGGAGTATCTGTCCAAGATAGGCGGCATAATCCTCATCTGCTCGATTGCAATCTGGTTCCTGAGCTATTTCCCGAACCACGACAAGTACCCTACAGCGGAGGAGCAGCAGGAAAACTCCTACCTAGGATATCTCGGTAAGGCCGTGGAGCCAGCGCTTGCGCCTCTCGGATTTGACTGGAAGATGGACATCGGCATTCTCTCTGGAATAGGTGCCAAGGAGCTGATTGTCAGCACGCTTGGTATCATGTATAGCGAGGATGATGCGGCGGAGGGAATCTCCGGAAATGGTACTGGGAACAACACCGTAAATGGTGCTGGAGCCATGGAGGCAGGCTCCTCCGGCGAAAACATAGGCAAGGCTCACACCGAAGCCGTCGGCACGGAAAACACCGCCGAAGCGGACACAGAGAACACTAGCCATCTCCAGAAGGCACTCCAGAGGCACACGACCCCAGCAGCCGCGCTCGCCTACATGGTGTTCATCCTGCTCTACCTCCCATGCTTCGCGACCTTCGCGGCCATCCGCAACGAAGCCGGCGGCTGGAAGTGGGCATTTCTCTCTGCGGCAATAACCCTCGCCCTCGCCTGGATTCTGTCCTTCGCGACATTCCGTATCTTCAGCCTGATATTGTAGCTCATCAGAACAGTTATAACTCGCGGAATCGGGCAAAAATCCTGTGATTCCGCGAATTATTTTCCGATAACGAACTTCTTGAGATAGCTGTAAACCTATCCAGAGATGATGTGAAGAAGAACTGTTAAACAACCTCAAAAGTGTCGACCATTCTTCAGGAAAGGTCAAATACGGGGTATTGAGAATGCAAATTTCGCAAAACTGAACAAAGTACATGTATTTTTTGAAGAAAAATTTTGTGGAATGAGAAAATATGTCTACTTTTGCAGTCCCAATTCAAAGCGGATGTGGCGAAATGGTAGACGCGCTACTTTGAGGGGGTAGTGGGAGTTTTCCTGTGCGAGTTCGACTCTCGCCATCCGCACGACAAAAAGACGGCTGAAATTCAGCCGTCTTTTTGTTTTATTTTCTATCCAACACCTTCCAAGTTCCACCTTTCTTGGGACCGACTCTAATTATCTCTTCTGAGGACATGAGTTTCCGAACCGATTTCTCGATGCTTCTTTGTGAAATCTGCAGACACTCTGCAATTTGCGCCAAAGTAATTTCAGGATTCTCCGTCATCATCTGTTTTATTCTATCTGATGTTTTTACCGAACTTTTTACCGAACTTTTTACCGAACTTTTTACCGAACTTTTTACCGAACTTTCATTATCAACAATTCTCTTCGTCCAGAAGACAACAGATGTCCTGTCTATACCATTTTCTATTGACACATCATTTCCCGTAAGATTCTTCCAGCTCAAAAGTTTATGAATCCCAAAACCGACATTCTCAGCGACATCGGCGAGTCTGAACATCCTCGCAAGGGAAGGATTCCTTGGATTTGTATAGCATTGCCCGCTTATTTCATTCACCTTTACAGGCATCGCCCCTCCATTTATAAATTCTACACGATTGAGAAACACATGAATACATGAACGCACCGTATTGAATTGATCCGAATGCATGAGAAAGTTTGCCAACGCTTCGCGAATGATTTCATACTGAGACATATCTCCCACATTACGCCCTTCCGAATCCAGATGGAACGGTATGTTCACAACTGTTTGAAGGCGACGGTTTATAATCCTGAACGCGTCCCAAATGTTTTCCTGCTCAGGTATCCTGTAGCTGTATCGAGTCTCTGCAGTCTCCAAAGAGTCCCCCGGTATTTCAACATAATCCACACAAAATGTAGGAACATATCTCAAAACTGAGTTCCTTTTCCCGAACATAGTAAGTCCGGCATAATTCAAAGTGCCGTCCTTATCCATAACATGAATCTTATAGCAGAACTCCGAATCGCTGTCAGACTCAAATGTATGTTTGGATTGCGTTGAGGACAAATAACTCCGATAATCATGAAGTGTTGCCATATTTATGTCCTCAATGGATGTTCCAGATATAAACTGCTCTGACTTAATCCCGAACATCCGGTCTCTGAACATAGCCGCGATTTCCTCGTTTGTCGCACGTCTGTCTCCGGAACCGCTCCGTATAAACGTATTGTTTACGGTGCCGCCGAAATATACCGGCTTATCCGGAGATGGCTGAACAAAGAAAGCAAGAACATTTAATCCATTTATGTCAAATTTTCTCGCCACAGGGAAAATCCGGCAATTGAACTTTTGTCCGGAACGAAGCGTATTCAAGAAATCTGATTCGACATGCTCAACATCCGAAACCCCTTGTACGTCAAACTTCTTTCCTGCCTGATTTACGCCAAAAACAATCCAGCCTCCAGCCGTATTGCTGAACGAGCTCACGGTTTCCCAAACATTGGCAGGCACCTTACTTTGGGCTGACTTACATTCAAAGTCATCCCATTCGACACCTTGCAATTTTTTCAGAAGCTGCTCTTTTGTCATGTCATATATCTATTTCAGAGTTCCTTCGACTACAGCAGTTGCGAATTAGGCGGGAACTGTTGTCCGGGTTGTATCAACAGGAGCAGCCGTCTCCTGCGCCGGGCACTCGGTCTGGGACTTAGGCTGCGGCCAGAACGGACGGATGTTCTTCGGGAGGCAGAAATAGACTCCGATGAGGATGCCGAGGATGAGGGCTATGCCTATGACTGCCTTTTTCCACTTTGGCATCTTCTTATCCGCGAACGGGTCATTGCCGATGAAAACCGGCATCTTGGCCATGCCTGTAAGGGTCTGACCGAAGCGGACGTTGACAATCACCTTGGAGTTCACAGCCCAGCCGTTGGCGTTGAGAATCGGCGCGAGGTTACGCTTGCGCAGGCTGAGCCAGGACATAATCATGGACGGTCCGGAAATGATGAGGATGATTCCGGCAATCGAGCCGACCATCCCCCAGAAACTGAGGCTGACAAAAGTCGTATATAGACCTCCGAGGAAAGTTCCTATTGAACCGAGGGCCATTCCTATCATAGCGAAGATGCCGGCAAACTTGGCGACGTCGAAAGGCTGTGCCGGAGCGGGAGCCGTGCCTGCGGCAGCCGAGGCTGCGACATTGGTTCCGGCGGCTGAAATGTCCGCAGTGGCCTTCTCAAGCACCTTTGAATCCTGCTTTGCCGCTATCTTGTTAATCTGCGTCTCGACGAAATTCCCGATTTTCTTGTACGGCGACCAGAAGGCCTGGCGGACGCTTATCGGGTTATCGACTATCTTCGTCACGACGGCATCCCAGTCGTTGCCGGCGCGGTCGTAGAAGACGGCGTTGCAGCCGACCTTGAGGTTGTTGATGTCGCCGTCGGTCATCACCGCGACGATGGTCATCTTGGCGGATGTCTTCTTCGACGTGCAGTCGCAATAGAGCAGGAACATCCCGCTTGCTCCAGCCATAGTGCCATGCTTGCCCATGTCCGTCACCTTTATGCAAAGGTCGCAGTTGCGCTGGTCGATGTAGAGCCTGCCGGCCTGGAACACGGAGCTCATCGTGTCTTCAGTCGAATAGAAGTCGGAAAATGTCACATAGTTGCGAAGCAGAGTGTAAAAGTCGCGGCACAGATGAAGCAGCTTGTTCACAGTCTGAATCTCGTTCACCTCTCCTTCGAGAGCCTTGTCCTCCGCTAGGAGCGCGTCAAGTTCAGCCTTGCGGTCTTCCTTGAGAATTGCCCAAAGGCGGTCATAGCCGAGAGCCTCGACCTCTGCGCCGGCCTTCGCCCCGCACCATGCCGTGTAGGCGTCGAACTTGGAGAGAATGCCGTTCCACTGCTCTTCCGTGAGGTATTCCGCCGAAGGATAGTCCGCATCGACTACCAGAGCCTTGAACTTGTCGAAGACCGCCTTCCACGCCGGGTTAATTCCCGTAAGCGGAAGACGGGCGTCGGCATTGACCTTGGCAAGCGGGTATGCCGCAATCTCGTCCGTGCAGACGGCCAAATCCTTGGAACTGATTTCGCCTATCCGCTCGGCACTCACGTCAAGAACGGCGGCGCTGTCGGGATTGAACGCTGCAAGCTTGCAGCGCATGAAGAAGTCCGCTACCTTTTCCTTCAGAGCCGTGCAGGCGGCAAGAGCGTCAGCCGTATTGTCGCCGTAAGGGAATATATCCTTCACTCCGGCATCCTTCCACGCCACATAGTCCGCCGCTGCCTTGTAGAACGCAGCAATCCTATCCGCATCCACGCCTGGGTCTCCGCTTCGATCTTGAACCGCACCGAAAGAGGCGATGCACTCCTTTATTATATTCTTGAGTTCCGCGTCATCAGTAGAGTTCTCCGTGATTATGCCGTCCCCGTTGAAACGCGTTCCCGCGAATATGGCGATGCTGTTGCTGACATCGGCTATCGAAATCGTGTCCTTCTTCAGACCGAGATTTTCGAGAATCTGCCTTGCGCAGGCATATATTTTCGCGCCCTCTTCAGTCCCCGTGTTTATCGATGACAGCGGGAGTTCCGATGGTCTGTCTATGAGCACGTTCATGTCAGACAGACGGGACTTGAGCCAATCCACAGCCGCAAGCACCTCGTGCACACGAATCTTTCCATCTCCATCGAGATCAAGCAGCGCGAGCGTGTCCGGATCCATCTCAAGACCGGACGCCGGACAACTGAGCACCGTCCAGAGCTTCTGGTCAAGTTCGCCCAGATGGGCGATGTCCTCACCGGTGCTGACATTCACGCGGGTCACGCCTCCGAAAGTAGAGAACTTCCACTCATAATCACCGTTAGACTTCATTGTGCTCACCGGTGAAATCCGCTTAATCTTCTTATTCATATCTTCTTCACACACAACAAGAACCGGCATCACCGGTTCTTGAATAATTCTTAAATAACTTCGCTTTCAGCCAATTTCCCGGATCTATCAAAGCAGATACATTTCAACAATCTGTCAAAGTTGCTGAAAGAGAGGGGATGCATAAAAGGATGAAATGCAAGGCGGACGGTGAAGATGAATACCGCAGCAACCTGATGGTTGTGAGGATTTCATCAAGACGCCCAACGCAGCAGTTCGCCTTTCAGGCGCCCCGTCAGACGGTCAATATGTCCTTTTCCTTTGCAGAGACCAACTCATCAATCTTCTTCACCCATGAATCGGTAGCCTTCTGCACCTTATCCTCATAGTCCTTCTGCATATCCTCCGCAAGACCATCCTTCTGAGCCTTTTTCAAGGCCTCGATGGCGTCACGTCTTGCATTACGGACAACAATCTTGGAACTCTCGCCGGCAGCCTTAGCCTTCTTTATGAGCTCCTTGCGGCGTTCCTCAGTGAGAGGCGGAACGGTGCAGCGGATGGTCTCGCCGTTGTTGGACGGTGTGAGGCCGAGATTGGCGTCAATGATGGCCTTCTCAATGGCAGGTATCATTTTTTTCTCCCACGGCTGGATGGCGAGGGTCTTCGCATCCGGAGCAGTCACTGAAGCCACCTGCGGAACCGGAGTCATGGCCCCGTAATAGTCAACGAGAACGTTGCTGAAGATTGTGGGATTGGCCTTGCCCACCCTGTAGGTCTTGAGGTCTTCCTCGAGGAACACAACGGCGTCCTCCATATTCATCTTGGCTTCTTCCAGGATTTCGTTTGCCTTTTCAATCATGATGATGGTGTTATTTAGTTTTATATCTTTTTATTCCATACGTGCACCCCGCTTCATTAGGGGCAATTTGCTAAACATGGATGAGTGTTCCAATCTTTTCGCCATGCACAAGTTTGAGAAGATTGCCCTTGCGGTTCATATCGAACACGATAACCGGCATGTCACCTTCGCGGCAAAGTGCAAAGGCCGTCTGATCCATTACCTTCAGATGTCCTTCCATAGCCTTGTCAAAAGTCAGTTCATCGTATTTCACTGCAGCAGGGTCCTTCTCCGGATCAGCGGTATAGACCCCATCGACACGGGTGCCCTTAAGCAGAGCATCGGCATTGATCTCAAGAGCGCGTAGAGCGGCGCCGGAGTCGGTCGTGAAGAACGGGTTTCCTGTGCCTCCTGCAAGAAGAGCCACGCCACCCCTTTCCAGCACACCCACAACGTCATCCCGCATGTAATAGCGCGCCACGGGCATCATCGGAGTCGCGGTAAAGACTTCCGCCTCAACACCTTCAGAACGCAGTGCCATGGCCAGCCCGAGCGAATTGATGACAGTTGCCAGCATACCCATCTTATCCCCGTTTACTCGGTCAAATCCCTTTCCAACACCGCTCAAACCACGGAATATGTTGCCTCCCCCGATGACAATCGCCACCTGGAGGCCGCCTTTCACGGCCTGCGCAATCTCATTAGCATACTCGGACAGACAATTCTCGTCAATCCCCTTTCCCACAGGTCCGCCAAGGCTCTCCCCGCTAAGTTTCAACAGAACTCTTTTATACATAATAATTTAACAATTAGCAAACACCCGCAGTCCAACACGATATCAGAGGATTTCATCTGCGGCTGACATCGAGAATTTTGGCCATCAGCGTTTTTTCGGTGCAAATATAATTGAAATTCATCACCAAACGAAAACAAAAGAGGTTGGAGACAACAAAATTTCCGAATAATTATGAAAGTTGGCAGAAAGAATATATCTTTGCACCGCTAAAGCCAAGTTTGGGCATTTGAAACTTGAATTATTGATTATCTATGGCTAACATTTTGACATCATCAATCGGAAAGAAGCTCATAATGAGCATCTCGGGGCTTTTCCTCATCCTTTTCCTCCTGCTTCACATGAGCATCAACCTCTTTGCCGTAATTGACCTCTTCACCGGAAAATACGGTGCATCCGACGGGCTTTTCCAGCTTGGCTGCAACTTTATGTCACTTCCGATTGTGACGGTGATGGTGCCTGTGCTCGCGCTCGGCTTCGTCATCCACATATTCTACGGCTGCTACCTCACTTACACGAACCTCAAGTCGCGCGGAGGTTACTGCCGCTATGCCGTTGCAAGCAAGGCAAAGACTGACTCTTTCGCGTCAAGGAACATGATCGTCCTGGGAATCATCATCCTCGGCTTCATCGCGTTCCACCTCACCCACTTCTGGGCTGACATGCAGCTCCAGCACTTCACAGGCGGTGAGGAGTCAAATCCTTATGACCTTCTTGACGCCACCTTCGGACGATGGTGGATCACGGTGCTGTATCTTGTCTGGTTCGGAGCGATCTGGTTCCACCTCACTCACGGCTTCTGGAGCGCATTCCAGACCCTCGGATGGAACAACGCCATCTGGCTCAAGAGACTCAAGGTCATCGCCTACATCTTCGCAACTCTGATTTTCCTCGGCTTCGCGACTGTTGCAGTTGCAGTGTGCATCCACAATTACTGCCCATGCCTCGCATAACGATGAAAACATAGAAACCGAAAGCGGTGACTCTCACAGAGCCACCGCTTATTTTTTTGTTATCCGCGAATATGGAAACAAAGATCCCGACAAAAATCAATGAAACCCATAACAAAATGAAACAGAAAAGATTCTTTTTGCAGGAGAATGAGATTCCGATGCAATGGTACAACATCCAGGCGGACATGCCGCACAAGCCACAGCCTATGCTCAACCCGGGGACGCACAAGCCCGTGACAGAAGACGAAATGTCGGTGCTGTTCTGTCGCGAATGCGTAAGGCAGGAATTGAACATGAAGGACCGCTGGATTGACATTCCGGAGAAAGTCCGCGAGATGTACACCTACTACCGCTCCACCCCGCTTGTACGTGCATACGGGCTGGAGAAGGCTCTGGACACTCCGGCGCACATCTATTTCAAGAACGAGAGCGTCAGCCCGGTGGGCTCGCACAAACTTAACTCGGCCCTCGCCCAGGCTTACTACTGCAAGGAGGAGGGAATAACAAACGTCACTACGGAGACAGGCGCCGGGCAGTGGGGAACGGCGCTCTCATACGCGGCAAAACTGTTCGGACTTGAGGCCGCCGTCTATCAGGTGAAGATTTCCTACGAGCAGAAGCCTTACCGCCGTTCTATGATGCAACTTTTCGGAGCGCAGGTGACCCCTTCTCCGTCAATGTCGACACGCGCTGGGAAGGACATCCTCACGAAGAACCCTTACCATCAGGGCTCACTCGGAACTGCAATTTCGGAAGCCGTTGAACTTGCAATGACGACTCCGGAGCGGTGCAAATACACCCTCGGTTCGGTGCTGAGCCATGTGAGCCTGCATCAGACCGTCATAGGGCTTGAGGCGGAGAAGCAGATGGAGATGGCCGGTGAATATCCGGACATCGTGATAGGCTGCTTCGGAGGCGGTTCAAACTTCAGCGGCATCTCTTTCCCGTTCATGAGGCATAATTTCTTTGACGGGAAGAAGACCAGATTCATCGCCGCGGAGCCGGCAAGCTGTCCGAAGCTCAGCCACGGCAAGTTCGAGTATGATTTCGGGGACGAGAGCGGGCTCACGCCGCTGATTCCGATGTATTCCCTCGGGCATGACTTCATTCCAGCGAACATCCACGCAGGCGGCCTGCGCTATCACGGAGCCGGGGCGGTCGTGTCGCAGCTTTTGAAGGATGGGCTAATGGAAGCAGTTGACATACAGCAGCTTGACTCGTTCGCAGCGGGCGTACTCTTTGCAAAGGCCGAAGGAATTATCCCCGCTCCGGAGTCATGCCACGCAATCGCAGCGGCCATCGATGAGGCCAACAAGTGCAAGGAGGAGGGCGAGAGCAAGGTCATACTCTTTAATCTGTCCGGACATGGGCTCATTGATATGACGGCCTACGACCAGTATTTGTCCGGAAATCTTGTCAACTACACAGAGTAATTCGGGAGCTGACGGCTCAAGGCGAAAACGGGAAACCCTCCGCTCATGAAAAAATCGCATCGGGTTTCCCGTTTTTTCGCATTCTTTCGACTTCCGCACATTTCTAATCGTGTGTTGGAGAGGAAGTGATTATCCCACACAAGTCTATGTCTCTTAATCGTGTTGGAGAGGATGTGATTATTGTAGGGGCATTGTTTTTAGGGAGAGCCATGCGGCTTCCTCGGGAGTCATCCTCGGGGCGAGGCGGTCATACACGGAGGCATTGTAGGCGTTGAGCCACTCCCTCTCATCGGCGGTCAGCAGTTCAGGTATGACCGCCGATGTGTCTATGTGACAGCAGGTAAGGGTTTCGAAACGCAGCCACTCGCCGAACTCATTGCAGCCGGTAGGATTAATTCCCGGAATGCGGTCGTGAATGGTAAGGAGCACATTCTCGTGACGGATGCCGTGCATGCCCTCGCGATAGAGCCCCGGTTCATTGGACGTTACCATGCCAGGGAGCAGCGGCTGTGGGTTGAAATTCTGACGGATGTCCTGGGGGCCTTCGTGTACGCCGAGATAGTAGCCGATGCCGTGACCCGTGCCGTGACCGAAATTGCGCTTGGCTCTCCACAGCGGTTCACGGGCAAGGGCATCTATCTGACAACCGGCTGTCCCCTTTGGAAATACCGCCATTGACAGGTCGATCATTCCCTTGAGAACAAGCGTGTAATCCTCCCTCTCAAGTTCAGTGCACGGTCCCATAGGGACTGTTCTGGTTATATCAGTCGTGCCGGTGAGGTACTGTCCGCCGGAGTCCACAAGGTAGAGCCCGTGACCTTCGATAATCCTCGATCCGTTTGCAGGAGTCACATAATGAGGCAGGGCAGCGGACGGGCCATAGGCGGATATATTCTCGAAACTGTCTCCCCTATATCCCGGGATTTCGGCACGCAGGGAGCTGAGTTTCAGCGAGGCATCCCATTCGCGCACCGGCTCCGCATCTCCACGTTCCGCCGCAGCTAGGCTTTCCTCAAGCCATTTGAGAAAACGCTCCACAGCAAGCCCGTCCTCAACGAATGTCTCGCGAAGGCGTTCTATCTCAGAGTCTTCCTTGACGGCCTTGCGCAGAATGACTGGGGATTTATCAAGGAGAAGAAGGGAGGAAACCGCGGTGTCTGGCGTATACAAGTTGTTCAAAAGACTGTAGAGTTGCCAGTTGAGCGATGAAGGGTCAGCAAAGAGCGATTCATCAGAGCCGAGTTCCCCGAGAGCCGACTCCACAGCGCTGTAATCCTCAATGCTTATGTCATCCGCCGCGAGTTCCTCGAAGCTGTCGGCGGTGTCGCTGTCGTCATATCCGTTCTTCTTCACGAACCAACGCACATTCTCCTGTGAGACAAGAAGATAGGAAATGACGTACGGATTGTATTCAATGTCGTTTGCACGGACATTAAGCAGCCAAGCTATCTCGTCAAGCGAGGTAAGCAGGAAATTGTCCACAGAACTCCGAAGCATCCACTTGCGCAGCCACCCGATTTTGTCAAGGCGGCTCTCCCCGCCGGAAATCTCGATGTCGAGAGTCTGCACCGGCGTTGTCGGAATCGCGGGACGGTCTGTCCAGAGCTGCCCAAGAAAATCCGGTCTGGAAATAATCTCATAGCGAAATTCATCGGAAGAAGTGGCTCCGGAAAGTGCGGCGTCAATGTCTAAAACTTCCTCCGCGCTCCAGCACAGGCCATCGAGGACAAGGGACAGCTTGCGCGGGCAGGCTCCGTTCCCGAGCCAATAGGACGGGGCTGAAGGTGCACCTATTATATAATCAACATTAGCAGCAAGCCACTGCGGAATAGGGACGGAATTCGGAACACGAAGTTTATGAAGTTCCACGCCCGTGCCTTCAAGTTGCTCATTTGCCTGAATGAAATAACGGGTGTCGGTCCAAAGCCCTGCGTGATTGCGAGTTATGACGACACTTCCAGCCTCACCGGTGAACCCTGTCAGCCATTCCACCTGTTTCCATCGGGCGGCAGGATATTCGCTGCAATGAGGGTCAGACGCTCCGACAAGCACTGCGTCCCAACCATTTTCCTTCATAAGCTCCCTGAGAGCCTGTATCCTTTCTGCGTGAATGTTTCCCATGATGTCTGACTTTAGTTCAAGTTATTTTACACAGCTTCTTAATTGGCGCTAAGTTAATTCATATCAACATAATATGCAAATTGACCTTTACCAGATGGCGGATTATCCCAAGAGTTCCGATATTATGTTGTCCGATATGAAAAAGTATTTTTCGGGGATACGGTAATATGACGTTGCGCTGTCACCTTTCCGGACGGAGGGTTCAGAATTGTCGGGGACAGGAATGAGTCGTCCGGAAGAAATTGCAGAATCAAGGCAAGATTTGTCGCAGGCGGAACAGAGCTGTGACAGAGGGCAGCCACGGGAAGTCCTCAGGCCGAGCATGATGTTCTCGATTCCCATCTGTTCCGGAGAAAGCGTCTCGCTGCCGCGTGCCCGCGAAACCATTCTTTCGTGCCCTCCGCTTCCGTTTGGTGATGAAGGCGCACGCCTCCTATCTGGAATGCCATTGTTTGCAGATGCTTCGAAAGTCTCAAGATAGAGCTTCAGGTCAGGACTGTTCCAGCTGCGGCGCCGGCGACCGTCCGGAAGAATTGACAAGGAATGCGCCCCAGGGCCGAGGCCGACGTATGGAACGTGCCTCCAGTAAGCTGAGTTGTGGACGGCCTCACGTCCAGGAAGAGCAAAATTGGAAATTTCGTAATGATGGTAGCCGGCTGCAAAAAGTTCCTCACACAGAATCTCATACTGCCTCGCACAGGACTCGTCCGAGGCCTCACGGCAACGTCCGTTGGCAGCCATTCTTTCCAAGGCAGAATCAGGCTCGACCGACAGCTGATAGGCCGAAATGTGGCTCGGAAGCGTGCCTGAAGCGGAAATATCAAGCGCGCGCAGAATTGTCTCGCGCCATAGCGGTTCATCCAAAAGCGGGAAATATCCGTCTTTTTCACGGTGTCGGGGAAGAAGTCCAGGCTGCGAACCTGCCAGAAGTTCAGGAAGCCCGAAGATAAGATCAATGCTGATGTTCCGGAAACCGGCACGTTCAAGAATCCGGTATGCCTTCACTGCCGTCTCCGCGTCATGCCGGCGGTTCATCCAGCGCAGAATCCCATCGTCAAAAGACTGCACACCCATGCTCGCACGCGTCACACCCATCTCCAGGAGGGCTTCGGCATACGCCTCGCCCCGCTTAACGACATCCTCAGGATTAAGCTCAACCGTAAACTCCTCAGAAGCCGAAACTCCAAACGCTTCCTTCAGCGCCCCGACCACACGGCAAAGCAAAGGCAGCGGCATCACCGATGGTGTGCCGCCGCCTATATAAAGCGTATTCACGTCCCTTGTCGCCTCAAATTCCGGTTTTCTGCAATTAATCTCGTTCAACAATGCCTCGACATAGCGGTCATAACAGACCGAAGTCTCGGAATAGAATCCGCAGTAGGTGCAGAAAGACTTGCAGAAAGGAATGTGGACGTAAATCACTGTCTGAACTATTCTTTGGGGAGACGCCCCAAAAGACGCCGTAAAGAGACGTGAAACACGAAACTATCGAAGAAGAAGTTCCGCAGTTCCGAGAGAAGACTGTTCAGTGTAAGCCTCAACGGTGTAGACGCCTTTCACGCAGTCTTTCACGTCATTCACATAAATCACGATGTCTGTCTCCGTCCCCTGGTAGTCAACCTCGCGTGAAGCCGAACTTGCAAGAGTCTCACCTCCGAACTCGAAGGCTCTCTGCTCCGTGCCTGCAATCAGCACGCCGTCAGGATCTTTCACGCGTATGTAAATTCTTATAGGTCCCTTTGGAGCGAGGTCGTTCTCGACAAGGCTCAGGCGGGTCTGGAACTGAGCCACCCTGCTGCTGCGGTCCGTAACCTTCCCGGATTTGTTGTAGCCGGCAATCGAAAGCCCACGCGCCTTGATGACAGAGCCTGTCGCAACCTGTGATGAAAGGCTTTCAACCGTCTTTGAAAGCTCCTCCGAACGTCTCTTGCTCTCGGCGGCATCGCGGCGTGCTGCAGCGGCATCGGCAGTGAGTTTCTTGTTGAGAGTGTTGAGGGAGTCAATCTGAACGATGTAATTCTTCATTATGCTCCTCAGCGTTCCAAGTTCCTTCTCGTACTGACGTATCTTCCTGCGGTTGGTAGCATCCGTCTTTTTGATACGCTCTATCAGCTGGTTGACCTCCTCGCGGGACGAATCGAGCTGCGAATTAATTGTGTCATAATCGGATGAGAGCGTCGCATAGTCGTTCTGAAGGGCGAGCATCTGCTCCGTCAGTTCCTGTTTCTCCTCCTTAAGTTCGCTCACGAGCGAAGACTTCTGAATCCAGATATACGCCAGGACACCGGCCAGAATGACCGCCACCGCAACGAGGGCGTATGTCACTTTCTTAAGACTGTTCTGTTCCATAATAATTCCCGTTTTGTTGATACTACGTTTCGTGTTTTCGTAACAATATAAATGCGAATTTACGCAAAAATATGCGAATTTGCGCTATATTTGCGGACGTCAGAAAAATATAAGAACATAAAATTCCATCAAAAATGAAACCTGCTGTAAGATATATCATCCGTGCCGTCAAATATTTCTGCTGGTTCGCGATTCTGTTCACACTGATTATCAGCGCACTCGCATTTACAAAGTTCGTGCCCACAGAAAACGGGGTGGAAGGGCTGTTCATCCACGGCTGGAAGTCAATCCTCGAAATATGCGGCGTCTTCCTCGTATTCTCCGCTCTATATCCGAAGTTCGGCTACCAGAAAAGGCAGGTCAGCATCCCCGGCGAATGGAGCGAGGTCTCCGCTGAGGTAAAGGAATATTTCGCCGACCGCGGAGACTACCTCCTCGAAAGCGAAACTCCGGAGAAACTCTGTTTCCGCGCCCGCCGCGCAGGCCTAAGAATCGCCCGCATGTGGGAGGACCGCATCACCGTCACCCCGGCTTTCGGCGGCGTCGAACTCGAAGGACCGGCGAAGGATCTTGCACGCATCGTCTCCCACATGGAATACAAATTACGGGGCGAATAAAAAGCGGTCTGCGGCGTTGGACGCCTTGCATCCCATCTTTTTCTTCATCCCCTCTATCCAGGTCATTTTCGGATAACCAATCAGAAACGCACCTCCTGCCGGACATTTCAACATAGGTCTCCATTGTCATCTCGAACAAAAATCATCCATTCAACTGTTTGGCGGCGGCTTCAAGGGCGGAGTAAAAATCCTTGCCGAAGAAGTGGACGAGAGGAGTTTTGAGGAACTGGTAGACGCGAATTTTCCTTCGGCGGCCGTTGGTGAAGGCATCGCGGCAGATGTCCCAGCGGTGGAGGTTCAGGGCGGTCATGCCGTTGGAGAGCGTGGAAAGACGAATCGGGTAGAGACGGCAGGAGATGGGCTTGCAGAAGTCGCCGTTGCCCTTGTTCCACTGTTCCTCAATGGCGCATAGGCAATTGCCGTCCGGATCACGCCGGCAATAGGCACATTCCTCGGAGCCCGGAACAAGCGGAGTGACAAGGTCGCCGTCAACGTCGATTTCAAAGAAGCCCTTTTCATCCACCGCCCTGCGCCCCTCGTTGGACATCGCCCGGCAGAAATGCACATAGTTCTTTTCAAGAGCCGGCAGCTCGCATTCAATCAGCGGTGCTCCGCTGTCGCCTATCACACAGCAGATTCCCTTGCATTTGGCATAGTCGCAGGCAAAGTATTCGGTCAGGATTTCTCCTGAGACGAGGATGTCATCTATCTGGATTATTGAATTGTAGTCATTCATCATTTCATCACGACATATTCAACACGGCTTCCTTCGACAATCCTTTTCATGACATCCCGCACGTGGTCAGCGGTCACCGAGTTCATTCTTTCATTTATCTTAGTACTGAAGTCTCGCCCATCGGCATAGCGGGTCACGAGCGCATCACGCCAATACTCCGCAGACTTCACCACGGCATCTTGCTCATTGCAAAGCCTTGACTTATATGCATTCAGGACGGCCTCGGGCCATTCTACGTCGACGGCATCAGACAAAGCCGCCCTCACACAAGACAAAGCATGCAGGATTTCGGTATCACTCAGACTCCCGTAGGCAAATCCTATCTCGGGAATGCGGTCAAGCGAAACCAGCACGCTGAAACGCTCTTGAGGGTACAGCAGAAACGACGAGATCACGTCTATGTAAAATCCTGTTCCAACGAGCGCATCCTGCAGATGCTCCTTAAGAAGATGTACGGCAAGGCGTGAAGTGCATAGATTCGCAGCATTCATCGGAAGTGCCGCAGAAAGTAGGACGTCAATGCTCTCCTTTTGACCATTCCTGAAACTTGTGGACTGCCCGGAAACCGGCTGGAAACGCACACGCGGACGCTTTTCAGTTCCCTTGCCAATCGGGAACTCCTCGGCATACCACACGAGACTTTTAAGAAGTTCCGATGGCTCCACATCACCGCACAGAACAAGAAATCCATTGCCGAGATCAGAGAACACCCCAGCAAACAGTCTGTCTGCCTTGGCAGCTGTCTCCGGAGAGAGATTATCATACACCAGCACATCAGAGTAGGGATTTTCCGCACAGATAAGACTGTCTATCCCGGCAAGTCTTGCGTTGCGCCCTCCGGTGGCCAGTTTCCGCTGAACGGACGCGGCACGCATAAGTTCAGACACTGCGGCTGTGTCTGCTTTACTTTCGCGAAACATCCCTACAAGACCTTGAAGCACAAGATTCAGGCTTCGCGGTGTGGCTGTACCCTTGAGAGTCGTGGAATAGAGCGAAATGTCAGCGTCTGCGGTGATTCCCGTGGCCGTCATAATGTCTCTGAGGCTGCGGTTGTCAATACCGGAAATAGAGCGGCACTTCAGCAGTTCAGGCAGGAACGCCGCCTCGCCCGGAATAAGTCCTTCGGCTGAAGCATAGCCACGGTCGACATTTAGCGCCCAATAGAGCCGTTGCGCCCCGGGAACTCTTTTATAGTAGACATTGAGCCCGTTGCGGAACGTCCACATCGTTCCATCCGACATGAGTTCCTTTTCTGTTCTGACTTTGGATTTTTTGGACGATGGCCCAGGAAGTAGCAGGGTGTCACGAAGGTCAACAGCGCGTCCGCGTACTGTCTTTCCATCGTTCCATCCTGCGCAGAAAGCCTCGCAGCTGTCATCCGGAGAAAGAAGAGCCTCGGAAAAGGTTCTCATCAGACGAAGTTGAAGCGTGTCCGGCAGTACCCGTGACTGACAGAACTCGCAGAGTTGCGCCCCTGTACTTAAAGGAGCGTTGTAAAGGAATGAGGCGGAGCACAGCCTCACATATTCGTGATTCTTGACTGAATGCGCCGAAGTTTCGAGGCATTTTTCCCCATACTGCTGTGACGAAAGCACTATGTCATCGGTGTTCATCTCTCCCCTGTCAAGCGAGCCGAGAACTTCCCCAAAACACTTCATAGCAGCATCAGCGTCTTCCTGCAGCACATTGAATGACAACGATATGGACTCAGAGCCAGAAACATCGGCACTGGAAATATGCCAGGACTCGACTCCCGCAAAAGGCAATCTTGCAGCGTTCAGAGCATCCCGCAGGCGGCTTTCAGCAATAAAGCTGAAAGTCTCGGACATCTTGTCCACCACGGCGAACTGCATCATCGGCATAAGTTCCCTCGGGATCCTCGGAAAATAAAATGACGTGGACAAACGGCAAACGCCTCCGACGAGAGTGTCAGCCACGACCCTAGCCCTTGGCACATCGCTTTCCAAAGTGGAAGAAGACACAGCGGAAGAGTCGCGGAGAACGGAATTTTTCGGAGTCATGAGGGAAAATATTCCCATCTTAGAGACCATGTCCTTGCTATTCACATCGCCTGAAACTATCACCGCCATATTTTCGAGAGGAAAGTGCAGGCTATCCTTCGTCGTCACGGCGTTTGCGGAGAGTTCATCGACAATTCCGAAAACAGCGAGCAGCAGAGAATCGGCAAGCGCAGGACTACGCTGAAGCATCACATCCTCGAAACGGAAGGTCACAGCATCGTCCGTGCATTCGGCATATCCCGTCCTTGTCGGAGCTATAGCATTGGAAGTCAGAAACTTCTGAAGACTACGCCCCTGTATACGTCCCTGATCCGAGAGTATTCTCCGCGAGACATCCACATAATCCCGAGCATCTGCTGCATGGCGGTAGACGAGGGCAAAGTCCGCGAAACCCTTTTCCGCCGGATTCGACACAACATACCAATTCATACCATTAGGGAATGTCCCAGCCGCTATCTTTGAGTCAGACGGCAAGGCAGATCCTCCCTGTGCCGTCGCCACTGCAGTCCCCAGCGTGACACACAGAGCAACGGCAGACAAAATCTTGTGAATCTTCATACTTTTCCGATTTTTATCCATTCGTAGACCGCACCGATTGGCAGGTCTGAAACTCCCCATGTCTGCAAAGTTAGTGCAAATTCCAATAAACGGCCCCATTTTGTACATTTTTAAGAAATATATGTTAAATTTGCAGTTCGTGCCTTCGGGCGTGGGAACAATCGAAATGCGGTCGCGTTGGCACGAATATGGAACTGAATAAACGGAGATTAAATTTTATTGTTATGAAAAAGATTTTGCTTATCGTTGCGGCGGTTCTCGCCGGTGCGGTTGCCGTTTCTGCGCAGGACATGGCGCAGGCGACCGAGACTTACAACAATGGGGCAATGGCCCTTCAGGCAGGCAATGACGCCGAGGCTCTCGAAAACTTCAAGTCAGCCCTCACGATGGCTGAGGCTTGCGGTGAGGAAGGCGCGGAAATGGTGAACAACTGCAAGGAGTACATCCCGAAGATTATGTTTTCTATCGCGAAGGAGTCCATCAAGGGCGGAAATTACGACAAGGGACTCGCTGAGATTGACGCTGCCGTTGCACAGGCAAAGGAATATGGAGTTACCGAGGTTGTGGATGACGCCGAGGACCTGAAGCCGCAGGTTCTGATGAACAAGGCAAATGATCTTCTCAAGTCGAAAAATCTTGACGGAGCGATCGCTGCCTACAATGACCTGCTTGCGTTGAACCCAGCCAACGGAACAGCTCAGCTCCGTCTCGGAATGGCTTACGCGCAGAAGGGCGACATAGCAAGCGCTGAGACTGCATATCTTGCAGCAGTTGCAAACGGCCAGGAGAAAGCCGGCAAGAAGCAGCTTGCAAACATGTATCTCAAAGTGGCCCAGGCAGCTCTGAAAGGTCAGA
>ERZ808252.1118-NODE-1118-length-21359-cov-28.036660_pt1 | contig 21359 bp, 11 predicted proteins | sample MGYA00521242_ERZ808252 | MGnify/ENA primary metagenome ERZ808252 (study PRJEB31516, sample SAMN03275581) | gut metagenome | biome: mammalia-associated habitat; material: feces | host: Papio cynocephalus | place: Kenya | collected 2012-08-07 ...
CAATATCGGCTGTGCGAGCCATGGATAGTCAGGGCAATCCGGTGAATGCCGACGGGACGCTGAAGCTTGAGCGAGTGTCATCCGTTGATGAAATCACGGATGCTGACTTTGCAGAGCCCAAACGCAATGTGCAGCTACCCGAGTTGCCGTATAGCGTTGATTTGGCCATCGGTGCGAACGGCAAGCCGGTGATAATCAAGAAGAATATCTTTGAGAAGAATCGGGATGCCCACAAATTTTCGTTTGCTGAAAGCCGCGATATATTAAAGGCTGCATTGTATGGCACAGATTTAGTCGGGCGTACGCAGCCTACGAAGAAGCCGCTTCACTGGGTTGTGATAAAATTGGATGAGAAGAGTCCGATAGTCGTGCTTGAGGTAAATGAGAATAAGGATAATATTGAGATTGTCGGGTGGTACACACTTGACGAGAGGAATCTCAATAGAATAAAAAGACAAGCCGAGAAGAACGGCGGCGAACTCGTTATGTTATCTCCAAAAGATAAGGTGGGAAGCCTTTCCACTCCTCTTGACGGCTTGTCTTCCGGTGGCAAAGGTAGTAATAAGTCGGCAGGTACGCAAATGAAGCAGAACAAGGCGGACGGTGCTGTTGCCGAGGGCGTGGAAGCGTCGGAGGCTGTGTTGCGAGATGCGGTAGTGGAGCGGTTGCGCGAGAGCGGCTTGGATGTGATTACGGACGTCGAGGCCGGGCAGAAGGTGTTGGATGAGGCGAATGGTAAGGATGTGCGTACTATGTCTTTCGGAGAACCGTATGACTATAGCGAATATCCGAGAGGTCGTGCAGAGAAAGGACTTGCCGACAAAAAGGTGGACGTGGTAACGGCTGATGCCAATCATGGATTTGCCAATTATAGGGAAGCCAAAGAATGGGCTAAACGGAATATTTCGCGGGTGTATGACAACGAGGAGACCGGAGGCAAGGGTGACGTGCGTATCAGCAACACGGCCATTGATAAGTACCTCTCACAAAGCGCCGTTAACAAGAGCGACCGCAAGGATGTACATTTGGCCGTACTGAGGGTGCTGCCGGAGGTACTTAAGACAAGTGTCGATGCTGAGACACATCCCGACTTTTTGAAAGGTGATGATGGTAAGCGCAGCGTGGAGAACGGCTTCAATAAAGATGTACTGGTGCATCGGTGTTATGGCGCTGTAGAACTGGACGGCGAGATGTACCGTGTGAAGATAACGCTGAAGGAAGATCCTCGAGATGTTTCTTCTCCGCATACAACGCACAGCTATGAGGCAACAAAAATAGAGCTAATCGCAGGAACATGGGAAAACCGAAGAGGTCCTTCCCCCAATACGAAAAGCTCTATTTCGGGCGCAAATTTACTGAAAGATGTCGAAATGTCCTATGATAAGGGCAAAAAACTTTTAGATGAGAGCAAAAAGCGAGACGAGACTATACGAGAGCATCGCGTATACCACGGCAGTGGGGCGGACTTTGACAATATCGAGAACAATGGGAGCGATAAGAATAATGGGAACGATGTGCGAGTCGGGCAGCTCGGTGACCATGTGCGTTTTTTCCGGACGGCCGGGGGCGAGGCGTACGGCTTCACTGTCGGTGGGAAGATATATATCGATCCGCGGATAGCGATGGCGGAGACGCCGATACACGAGTATGCGCACCTGTGGGCCGAAGCCTTGCGATGCGGCAATGCTGCGGAGTGGTCCAATGTGGTAGGGTTGATGAAAGATACTCCCGTATGGGCTGAGGTGCGAGAGCGTTATCCCGAGTTGGAGAGTGACGATGAGATAGCCGATGAGGTGATAGCGACATATAGCGGACGGCGCGGTGCCGAGCGGTTGCGTCAGGAAGCCAAGAAGGTCGCCGAGGGCAAAGGCGGCGTCTTTGAGAAAGCCGAGGCCATAAGCGCTTTGGCGCGAGTGAAGGCGGCGTTGGCACGCTTCTGGAAGGGCGTATGCGACTTCCTGCATATACGGTATACACGTGCCGAGGAAGTAGCCGACAGGGTGATGAAAGACCTATTGGACGGAGTAAATCCGCGAGATGTATTGCGCAAGAACAAGCAGAATGAGGTGATACAGCGGAGCAATCCGATGGGAGACGATTACCACACCGGAGTACGCGGCGTTGAGGATATACGGACGATGCGCGAGGCCATATCCGAGGCGCGTGCCGAGGGCGCAGAAGGCGGCTGGGAGACGTTGTCGAGTTATCCCGATGTGAGCAATGCGATGCTTGAGGAAGCGTTGCGCAGCGGACGAGTGAGGGTATACAGCAGCAAGCCCATAGAGGCCGGAGTGTTTGTGACGCCGTCGCGGATGCAGGCCGAAGACTATGCCGGCGGCGGACGGGTATACAGCAAAGAAGTGAGCGTAGACGATGTAGCGTGGCTGAATACCGATGAGGGACAGTTGGCGCCGGAGGCAATGTCGGAGGCGGGAAGTCGAATGACGGATGGGGTGCGTATGGAGGCAGCGCGGCGCCGCAGCGAAGAAGCCGAGCGGCGAGATAAGCAGCTAAGGGCGCAGGACATAGCCACGGCCATAGTGACCGGCAAGACCGAGGCGCAGGCACGTGCCGAGCGGCGTGAGCGCGAGCGCAAATACAAGGAAGAGACCAAAGAATTGTACGCAAGAGTTTTGTCGGGTGATTTTAATGAAGTAACTTTGCGGTTGATAAATGACTATCTGGACAAAGTAACCCCACTGAATTATTATGGACGACCTCTTTCTAAACGACTTCCAGCGCGAGCATTACGAAAAATGCCGATTGGAGAACGAACGGGTAGCATCGATGCACTATTCAGCCGAATATCTGAGAGCGCAGTCGGAGCGCATGAACGCGCTGGTGCAGAAGGAAAGAGAAGAATTGAGGAGAAAAAGAAAGAGCTCCTCAAAGGGTGGGCGATAGCCACCGGGCACTGGCATACAGATGTATCGGACTTTACCGATGATAAGAAGCCTATAGGCAGCGGCAAAGATTCCGATGTGTATCATAGCAGAGACGGCGAGAGTGTCATCAAGGTATCGAAAGGCAAGGAAGATATTAAGCGCCATCGTCCCGACATAGACAATATTGCGTTGTTCAACTATGTATTCCCGGGCAGCAAGTATGAGATTATAGGTTATGGCGAGATAGGCGGGAAGTTTGTACGCTTTCTTCGACAGCCGATAGTAGACTTCACCGACAGCAAGCCGCTGACGGTAGAAGATCGTGTGGAGTATATGGAGCGTCTCGGTTTCAGGCCGATGAATGCGGAGAAGACCGCGTTTACGAACGGCGAGATAGTGGCGTCCGATATACAGGGCAACAATATAGTTAAAGACAGTCTGGGTAATGTTCGCGTGATAGATGCCGATATGCGTCTTCACACAAAGGATGTCGGCGGCGAGTACACCTATGCGCCCGTGGAGAAAGACACGGAGATAATGTCGAATGGAGAAAGTCGAATGTCGGATGGGCCGCGGTTCCAGTTTATAGGCGAGAGAGGCGCGGAAGACATGGCGGCGGTCAATGCGCGGTTTAATGAGGAGTTGGAGCGTTATAAGGCCGGCGAGATGGATAAGAACGAGGTGTTGCATCTGGGCAAGCCGCAGGGTGTGATGCGTGCGTTCCTTCCCGAATTGCCGATTGTTATGCGACAACGTGTAATACGTAAAGGCTCGGAGAAGAAGCATGAAGTAGACGTGTCTGCTATTAAGGATATGCCGCAGCATCTATCATCGCCAATATTCGTATTCCAGCGCAGCGCTGATACAATCGGTGTGCTTACGGATATGCAAGATCGCAGCGGCAAAAACGTATGTGTTGCCGTTGAGTTGAAGCGACAAATGCAGCAAGGTACGGAATATCTTGAAGTTAACGATGTGCGTTCGTTCCACGGCAGAGAGTTCAAGAATATCGTAGAGCCGATTGCCAACAACAAGACATTGAAGTGGGTAGATAAAGAGAAAGGACTCGCTTATCTCTCCTCAGCGTCACAACCGGTTCAGCAGGAAATAGATAAGCGTGTCCTTGAAACTGCTGCAAAGGTAGTGAAAGAATTTGAGAATCCGAAGGTTTCGGGAGAAAAAGTTGAGGGCGTTAGCAGAGAAGCCGAGCGGGAGGCGATAGTAGCATCGGCCAAGGAGGCCGGCACGTATATGAAAGCGCCTAACGGTCGGGCAACACGTTTGACGGCAGATGAATGGGTCTCGGTACGCACAAAAAATTTCAAGCGATGGTTTGGAGACTGGGAGAGTGAGCCGGAGAATGCGTCCAAGGTTGTGGATGAGAACGGCGAACCGATGGTGGTATATCATGGACGTAGTGTGGATTTCAATGCCTTTGAGCGACATGAGGGAAGTCGTTATACAGTCGGGATGGAGCGCAGAGTTGTGGCAGAAGGGCATTTTTTTACGCCTGATGAAGAGTTTGCGGAGACGTATGCGCGCAATGCAGCCGAAGTACGTGGAGGTAAGGCAGATGTAATAGCGTGCTTCCTGAATATCAGACGTCCTATGGATCTTGTGGACAACGATACGTTTGACAAAACATATAAGGAGGTCACAGGTTGGAATTATACACTTGCAGATTCGCAGGACGAGTTGTGGAGCATCATGGATGAGGAAGGCATGTCGGATAAGATAAAGTCCAAGGGATATGACGGCGTGATTTTTGCAGAGGAATTGAACGATGCATACGAGCCGACAAAGATTTCGTATTGCATACTGGATGCAAATCAAGCAAAGTATTCCGAGGGCAATAATGGTGACTATTCGGCGATGGAAGCGGATATGCGTTATCGCACGAGTGGAGAATTGGATGCCGAGTATGGTCGTAGGTGGCTGGACGAGCAGACCAATAGTGACGGGCGTCATACCACGCAGGTGAAGAATACGCTGAGTTCGTATCAGAAATTCGGCGAGTGGGTTAAGCGAGAAGCGCGAGATCGCGCGGTTGAAGTGCTTGATGCGAGCAGCGGTCTTGGCATAGGTACAGAGTGGATGAGAGAGAACGGCATCAATGTAGATGACGTAGAGCCCTATCCATCGGAGCGGCGAGCAGCGCCGACTTATAAGAATTACGGAGACATCAAGAAGAAGTACGATTACATCATCAGCAATGCGGTGCTCAATGTGATACCCGATGACTGGCGTGCCGGGTTGCTGCACGACATGGCCGATAAGTTGAAAGATGGCGGACGCTTGGTGATAAATGTGCGCAGTGCCGAGAGCATTCGCAGGCAGGGCAAAGAAGGCGAGACCCGCATCACGCTTGACGATCCGTCAGAGATATTGGTATTGCGGCCCGATGGCAGCATCAAGGCCTATCAGAAAGGTTTCACGAAGTCGGAGTTGAAAGAATGGTGTGAGAAAGAATTGGGGGCAGGCTATAGTGTAGAAATCGCCAATAAGGGCAATGCCGGAGGCAGCTATGACACTGCGGTAGTAGTGACCAAAAATAACGAAGGCGGCACTGTAGGTGTCGCCTCCGAGACTGGCCGTCCAAGCAGGAGTGCCCAGGCCGTATCCAATGCGGGTGCAAAGATAGGCAAAAAATCCGAATATCGAAACAGTCTTGAGGAAATTTCCGAAAGGATGGACGAGAGAGGTATGGGAGCGCACGAATTTCTGTACAATATTGCCAAGGCCTTCGGGTTGAAGGGCGATGGGCTGCGTGCTTCCTTCTACCAAGACCTCGGCAACTCGGTGGGTATACGCATATCCGATCATACGGCAAATACGTATAATATTGCAAATAAGAACGGCAACAGCGAGGTGTATGGTCTTGTTGTGAAGCTTGGCGGACATCGTTTCAAGCCGAATGCGGATGCCGACTATCTGGAGTATGTGTACTATCCCGACCACTTGGACGGAGCGCGTCAGAGAGAGATTGTAGACGGGCTGAAAGGCTTTGTAGACAGCGGAGATTACACGTTGCTGCCGAAGCCCGACATGGTAAATCGTTCCGGCCGATTTGAGATGACTGAAACCAATTTTTCCGATGGGAACTATAGTAGTGCCGGGGCGAAAGGGGATGATAGAGACCCGGGGGCGATGGCAATGAGGGCGCGAGAGCTTGGCGAGCGGCTGCATACGTCGGTACGGGTGATACGTACTGAGGAAGAGGTAGCTGCGTTGCCGAGTGCGCGGCAGCGCGGTATGAAAGGCAGCTATAATACTCGTACGGACGAGGTGACGGTTGTAGTGCCCAATAATGCGGATGTGGCGGACGTGGAGAATACGGTGCTGCACGAGGTTGTGGGGCATGACGGACTGCGTGTGCTCTTCCCGACAGAGGAGAAGCTGAACAATGCCCTTGACGAGCTGTACCGAGTGAGTGACGATGGCATCAAGGCAGATATAGACAGCAGAGCGCAGAAGATGTCTGAGGGCGAAACATCGGCGAAGACGCGCGAGCAGTACAGGCGTGAAGCCACCGAGGAATATGCAGCAGACTTGGCCGGGCGTATCGGCGAGGGTGGTTTTGAGCGGATGAGTGCTGCGGAGAAGACCTTCTGGGGACGTCTGACGGCGATGTTGCAGAAGGCATTGCAGCGCTTGCTGGACGGCTTGAAGATACGCGGCAAGCGCAAATGGAGCGACAAAGAATGGGCGTTTGTGCTGCACGAAGCGTTTAAGCGCAAGAAGAATGGCGGCAACCCGACCGTGTTTGACGCAGCCGATACAGAGGTGATGCGGAGAAAGACCGGGTATGGAGAAGAGAATAAAGGCCGTGACGGAGGCGGAAATCAAAAAGAAACAGTAAATTTGCAATATGGAAAAAGACTTGGACAAGATAATAGTAACAAACATAATTCGGAGAAAAGATGGGATGACAGCCAATCAATGGCTGGAGACGCTTCCGGCAGACTGGCGTCCGTTGGCGACCGAGGCTCTGTTCGAGTGTTCGAAGAAGGACTGGCCACTAACAGAAGACAACATCTTGACGACAGCGAGAGAGATAGACGCGAAGCGGAATCCGAAAGGCTGGTAGATATAGCCAAGGAGAATGGGTTGTATATATCCAAGGAGCGTATCCGTGACTTAGGGCAGCGCAAGCATAAGCAGTCGCGAGAGAGCGAGGTATATATCAACAATGATGCAGGCAAGGTCTACAAGGTAAAAGACCCGTATGCGTCGGCGGCGATGAAGCTCGGAGTGCAGCCCGAGGATGCGATATACGAGTACCTTGTACACAATAAGTATTTCCCGGAGACAGCGTATACTTTTGAGGGCATTACGGACGACTTGGGAGATGTGCGCATAGTGCTGTCGCAGGACTTGGTGCGTTCGACAAAGCGTGCGAGTGCGCAACAGGTTGCGGATTGTCTTGCACAGAAAGGGCTGAGGCGGATAGATGGCTACCACTTCGGCAACGATGAGATAGAGATTACGGATGTAGAGGGTGACAATGCGTTCATTGATGAGAATGGCAAGGTGCGTATTATAGACCCGGTGATAGACTTCAAGAAACCTGTCGAGGAGATATTGGGCGATGAGAGCCGTGATGGCGGCATAAAATTCCGGGATGGGGATGATATTGTGCGTAGCGACAAGGCGTTGGCTCGGGCGTTGTACGAGCCGATAATACGGACGAGCCGTTATCAGATGACCGAGGCGTTCCAGGACAGTATGCTTGGGCTGAAGACGCTGTACAAGGCAGTTGAGAAGGCTTCCGGCAGCAATAGAGAGATAGCCGATATACCGGGATACGAGAATGCATACCTGGCCGAGAACCGCATGAGCAGTGTGGTGATGGAATCGCAGCGGATATATGCCGACAGGTATATGAAGCCGCTGACGGATGCTGTGGCCAAGTTGGCCGGAGGAATGCGCGGCAAGCAGCGCGTGATAGATTATATGATGGCCAAGTTGGCCGGAGGAATGCGCGGCAAGCAGCGCGTGATAGATTATATGATGGCCAAGCACGGGCTGGAGCGCAACGAGTATATGCGCAAGCAGGCCGCGGAGAACGGCGAGGAGACAGAGCGCGACTTTGCCGGACTGACGGCGTTGACGGGGCTTGATGATTGGCAGGCAGCCGAAGGAGCGGCACGCGTGATGGTCGATGACTTCGAGAGTGCGGAGAGCGCCGAGCAGGTTGAGGCGTTGTGGAAGGCGGTGAATGCGGCCACCAAGAAGACGCTGAAGACCTTGTATGACGGCGGCATAATCAGTCGTGACACCTACGAGCAGGTGCGCGATATGTACGAGTACTACATACCGTTGCGCGGCTGGGACGAGACGACCTCAGACGAGGTATATGCCTACTTGCGGCAGCGTGGCGGCAGCGGCAACGTGATGAAGAAAGCCGAGGGGCGAGCCAGCAAGGCCGACGATCCCCTTGTAGCGATAGCCGGCATGGCCGAGAGTGCGATAATGCAGGCCGAGAAGAACAAGGTAAAGCAGTGCTTCCTGAATTATGCTTTGTCGCATCCCAGCGACTTGGTAAGCGTCAACCGCCTATGGCTGCAGCACGATGAAGTTGCGGACGAATGGAGGCCTGTGACGCCGCATATCGACATCAAGGATAGCCCCGAGGAGATAGACCGTAAGAACGGAGAATTTGAGGCGCATATGCGAGCTTTGGCCAAGGCCGAGCCCGACATTAGAAGAAGAACGCTTGAGCCAAGTCTTTGTTTGGCGGCGGAGTTTTGCGAAGTTGTTTGACTTCATCAATCGTCAGAAATTCTCGTTCAGACTCAGGTTCTTTGAAGCGTTCGACACCGATTGTCGGGTTATGTCGTATTATTCCTTCATGCAATGCGATAATAAAGACCGAGCAGAGCTTTAGAAACATTACTGCTTTTGTGCCTTGTGATATTGGACGCGGCTCGACTTCGCGCTTGCGTGAATCAATTGTCCACTGCATTGCTTTGATGTCCATTTATTCGGCATACGCACGCGCAAAAGCCGAATAAAAATAAGAAACGCCCCAGATGCTTTTCGCTGACATGCTGTGCATTGTGGCACGTTTCTATGCTGCGTGTGTGTGAACTCCGGGGCTATCCATCTCGGGCTAAAATTCGCTTGAAAAATGGAACTTAATGTCGGGAAAGTCGTGCTGAGCCATCTGCAGGACGTAGTTTGAATCGGCAAGGAAGACGTCTCGACCTTGTGTGTCGGTGGCTATATACTGGTATTTGCGCTTCTTGAAGGCCTCCAGCGATGCTTCGTTGTCCGATTCAATCCAGCACGCTTTGTAGAGCGATATGGGTTCCCAGCGGCATTGAGCCCCATATTCGTGTAATAGTCGATATTGAATGACTTCGAATTGCAGTTGCCCGACTGTGCCGATGATTTTGCGTCCGTTGAATTGGTTAATGAAGAGCTGCGCCACACCTTCGTCCATTAGTTGATGTATACCTTTTTCAAGTTGTTTGGATTTCATCGGGTCGGTGTTTTCGATATACTTGAACATTTCGGGCGAGAAACTTGGCAAGCCTTTGAAGTGAAGCTCGCGCGAGCCCTCAACGAGTGTATCGCCGATCTTGAAGTTGCCGGTGTCGGGTATGCCGACGATGTCACCGGGGTACGCCTCGTCTACGATGCTTTTTTTCTGAGCCATAAATGCGGTGGGGGCGGCGAATTTCATTATCTTGCCTGTGCGCATTTGCTTGTAGTTGTGGTTGCGATGGAATACGCCTGAGCAGACCTTGACAAAGGCTATGCAGCTGCGATGGTTGGGATCCATATTGGCGTGTATCTTGAATACAAATCCACTGAAATCAGGATCTTCAGGTCTTACGATGATGTCCTCGGCAGTAACTACGGGACGAGGCGATGGGGCTATTTTGACGAAACAATCAAGCAGTTCTTTGACGCCGAAAGTGTTGAGCGCCGAACCGAAGAATACCGGCGCCATCTGTCCGGCTAAGTATTGTTCGCGGTCGAAGTCCGGGTATACGCCTTGTATCAGATCAAGGTCTTCGCGTAGTTTGGCTGCATCCACCGGACCTACGGCAGTATCTATAGCCGGGTCGTGGACGTCTGTAATTTCGACGCGTTCGCTGACTTTCTGCTTGTTGGGCGTAAATAGGTCAAGCGTGTTTTCGTAAATGTTGTACACGCCCTTGAAGTGTGCACCTATATTTATGGGCCAACTGAGAGGTCGTACTCCGATTTTGAGTTCGGCTTCGAGTTCGTCCAATATTTCAAAGGGGTCGCGGCCTTCGCGATCCAGTTTATTGACAAATATTATGACCGGGGTGCGTCGCATGCGGCAGACTTCCATCAGCCTGCGTGTCTGGGCCTCAACGCCTTTGGCGACATCAACGACTATTATGACCGAATCGACGGCTGTGAGTGTGCGGTATGTATCTTCGGCAAAATCTTGGTGGCCCGGGGTGTCGAGAATATTGATTTTGTATCCATCGTATTCAAAGCCCATGACCGATGTTGCGACAGAAATGCCGCGTTGTTTCTCGATGTCCATCCAGTCGGATGTCGCGGTTTTCTTGATTTTATTGGATTTTACGGCTCCGGCGATGTGTATTGCTCCACCAAAGAGCAGTAATTTCTCCGTGAGGGTTGTTTTGCCGGCATCCGGGTGCGAGATGATGGCGAATGTTCGGCGGCGTTGTATTTCGGTGTCGAGATCGGACATAAGTTATTGTTGGTGTATGGTCTGTATCGTCAGTGGTTGTGGAGAGATGTTATTGTAGTTGTTGTACAACCCGGCATAAGGCGGATTGCCAGTCCGGTATTTTGATGCCGAATGTGCGGCGTATCAGCGAAGTATCCAGTACACTGTAGGCCGGGCGTACGGCTTTGGCCGGATACTCGGCTGTAGTGATAGGGGTAATGGATGATTCATCAAATCCGCCTATGCGAGCGATAGCTGTGGCAAGATCGTACCAAGATATTTCGCCACGGTTGGCATAATTGAAGATGCCTGCGGCTTTTTTGCCGGAGATAATAATGTCGCGTACGGCACCGGCCAATGTGGTGGCTTCGGTGGGTGACATCAACTGATCGGCAACGATGCGTAGCGGCTTATGGTCTTTAAGTTTACCATAGATAGTGCGGACAAAATTGTGCCCCCAAGCGGCGTATACGCCTGCGGTGCGTATAACCAGGGCGTTCGGACATATTGATAGTGCTGCAGTCTCGCCGGCCAACTTGGAGCGGCCGTAGGCATTAAGCGGTGCCGGTGCATCTGTTTCGAGATAAGGTCGTCGGCTTTGACCGTCAAAAACATAGTCGGTGGAGAAATGGATCAGTTTCACGTCCCGGCGTTGACATACGCAAGCCATAGCGGCTACGGCCTGCCGGTTGACTGCATCGGCTTCTTGCGGATAGTCCTCGGCGGCATCTACGGCTGTGTATGCGGCGCAGTTCACCAGGATATCAATTCTGAAATCGGCGAGAATCCGGCTGACGGCTGTTTCGTTGCAAATGTCGAGGTCGGAATGTCCGCAGGCATACACGTCAAAGGTGTCATCATTGCCTAATGATGACACAAAAGCCCTACCGAGTTGCCCGTTGGCACCGGTGATAAGTACTCTATGCATTGTCGATCGCATATTTTCTGCAAAATTACAAAAAATCTCGGGATTAATGTGTACTTTTGCTCTTGCTTGGCAGGCATAAATGCCGGAGTTGGGACTTCATAACGTTATCGACAGCGGCGTTTACGGGATAAGCCTTACAGGTGTTATTTTATGGTTCAGAACGATAGAGTTGTATGAATGACACAGACGATGCAAAACGACATAAGATGAAAAGGTGTTTGACCGATAGCATGAATACAGTTAAGACACTATTGAAAAGGCAGTGGCAGTACTGTGCCGGTGGGGTGTGGAGCGACACGCGCGATACGCCGGGAGTTAAAGTGATCAAGACACTCAACCTCTCGGTCAAATCCTTTATGAATACCAATTTGCAGTCGCAGGCGTGTGCCATGACATATCGTACGTTGCTGGCTATAGTCCCGGCTTTGGCTATGCTTTTTGCCGTGGGACGAGGGTTTGGCATACAGACGTTTTTGCAAAACCAATTGTATGAAATGTTCCCGGGACAGACCGAGGTCGTGGGCCATGCTATGGAGGTCATAGATTCGTATCTCGGATATACGGGCAAAGGTGTATTTGTAGGGGTGGGCGTTGTATTGCTGCTATGGACGCTGATTTCGCTGCTGAGTAATGTTGAGGGTGCTTTCAATCGAATTTGGGGCATACGTCAAGGACGCAGTTTCTGGCGCAAGATGATGGATTATACCGCCACGCTGCTTATATTACCCATATTGCTGATATGCTCGGGAGGCTTGGCTTTGTTTGTTTCTAATACGTTGCAACATCTGTTTGATTATGAAATCGCTACCCCGATGATTTCGGTGTTGCTGGAATGTGCGTCCTGGTTGTTGACGTGGTTGTTTTTCGCTGCGGCATATATTTTGATACCCAATACCAAAGTGCGTATATCCAATGCCTTGCTTGCCGGAGTCTTCGCCGGTACGGGCTTCCGCTTGCTGCAATGGCTATTCGTGACGGGGCAGGTGTATGTGACGCATTACAATGCCATTTACGGTAGCTTTGCATTTCTGCCGCTACTTCTTATATGGCTTCAATTGACGTGGGTGGTCACGCTGAGCGGTGCCTTGATATGCTACACATCGCAAAGCATCTACCATTTTTCGTACAACGAGGACATAAAGCATATTTCGTGGAACTACTACCAAAAGATTGCTGTGGCAGTGAGTGCTGTGGTCGCTTATCGTTTTGACAAGGGCATCACTCCTCCGACAGACAACGACTTATCTCGAGTATACAATATTCCGCCGCGACTTGTGACAACAATTGTTGACGAGTTGACGCATGCCGGAGTTATCAACTGCGTCATAATCGATTCAAAGGATATGATTGTCGGGTATCAGCCGGCGCGGCCTACATCGGAATTGACGGTCGGACATATTGTAGATGTGCTTCATCAATATGGACACAATGATTTTGTTGAGGGCTTTGACACGGCTTTCTGCAAGCTTGGCACGGCTCTTGACCGCGTAAGTAAGGCCGCTAAAACGGCAGATACGAACCCCGTAGCTTCACTTATAGAGAATACAGATTACCCAAACCAATAGACGAAAGGTTATCCTAATCATCCATCAAATAAAATAGAATAATGAAGAAAGTAATTGCAACATCCGCCGCTCCCGGCGCAATCGGCCCTTACAGCCAAGCCATTGACACCGGAACATTCGTATACGCATCCGGTCAAATTCCCATCAATCCGGCTACCGGCGAAATTCCCGAAGGCATCAAGGCACAGACCAAGCAGTCCCTTGCCAACGTATGCGCTATACTCAAAGAAGCCGGTTTGACGGTGGACAATGTGGTCAAAACCACGGTATTCCTTGCGGATATGGGCGATTTTGTCGCAATGAACGAGGTGTATGCTTCGGTGTTCACCGCTCCGTATCCCGCTCGTTCGGCTGTGGCTGTGAAGACTCTGCCCAAGAACGTGCTTGTGGAGGTGGAAGTCATTGCGCTACGCTAAACCTTAGACCCGCGAGCAGGATAGCGTCTAAATTGCGGCGTCTTTCCTGCGTGAGGCAAGCATTTCGGCAACGACGAAATTGCTTCCGCCCACAAAAACAACAGCATCATTCTTGCCGTCGTTACAATTCTTTGTGGCGGCGGCAAGTGCTTTGTAATAGCCGTCGGAGACCGAAGTGCAAACTTCGCCGGGTATGCCTGCACGTGCGGCGGCGGCAGCTACATCGGCGGCGCGTGCTGCGCGTGGCGTGTCTGGCGCTACAAAGAAATAATGAGCGTCGTGCGGTACTGTTTTCAGGATGTCTGCATAATCCTTGTCTGATGCAAATCCCATGACAATGAACAATTTGTGCGGATCTATAGCAGCAAGCCGAGGTGTGATATACTGCCAGCATCCGGGATTGTGTCCGGTATCGCATATTATGGTGGGATGGCGTTGCAGTATACTCCAGCGGCCTACAAGTCCGGTGTCTGTCACGTGAGCAAAGCCGTGGCGGATGGCCGCCTCGTCGATATGCCATCCGCGTCTTATGAGGGCTTCGATGACGGCCATAGCCGTGGCGGCATTTGCTTTCTGACATTCGCCGGTGAGCTGTCCCCTGATATCTCCCCAACGTGTGCCGCGGTAGATGTACGTCCCGTTGTTATCGGTGTCTATGTGCGTCCAAAATGGTGCTGCAATGGTGAGCGAGACGCCGGCAGATGATGCGGCTTTGCGGAATTCGGGCAGTATCTCGTCATCCGGTTCGCCCAGAACGGCATCGGCGTCGGGCTTGAATATCCCGGCTTTTTCGGCTGCTATGGCTGCACGTGTATCACCCAGGATGGCAGTGTGCTCCAGCGAGATATTGGTGACGGCCGCCACTTCCGGGTTGATGATATTGGTCGAATCGAGACGTCCGCCGAGGCCGACTTCGATGACGGCGATGTCTACCTTCTGTTCCTTGAAGTACTCGAAAGCCATCACTGTGGCCAGTTCGAAGAAAGACGGGTCGCATTCGTGGATGTCCATGGACATATAACGTTGCACAAAGTCGACTACGTAATTATGATCGATAGGCGTGCCGTTGACTCGGATGCGTTCGTCAAAGTCCATAAGATGGGGGGATGTGTATAGTCCGGTGCGGTATCCGGCGGCCTGAAGTACGGCGGCGACGGTATGTGCTGTGCTGCCTTTGCCGTTGGTGCCGCCGATGTGCACGCATTTAAGGCCTTGGTGCGGATTGCCGAAGGCGGCCGAAAGGGCACGTATGTTTTCAAGTCCCGGATTGTAAGCATTCTGTCCGATATGGTGGAATGTCTTAAGTCGTGCGTATATGTATTGTAGCGTCTCGTTATAGTCCATAGATGTCAAAATATTAATAGACCTGCGATGCCGGCGGCCACGATGGCCCATATGGGGTGTATTTTTGTGAAAAATACCACGCAGAAGGACGCGATACAGATTGCGATACTTGCCACGACGTCATAGGTCTCGGTTCCGAAGTTGTCGCTATTCATAAGCAGCAATGCCGCTGAGGCTATCAGCCCCACCACTACGGGGCGTAGGCCGAGAAAAATGCCTTTGATGTACTCGCTGTCGCGATGGCGTATGATATAATGGTTGAGACGCGACACGAGCACAAATGACGGAATCATCACGACCAAGGTACATAGCAGTGAGCCCAGTACGCCCCACCACCAGCCGTCGAATCCTGCGACTCCCGGAGCCGTGTAGCCGATATATGTGGCCGAGTTGATACCGATAGGACCGGGAGTCATCTGCGATATGGCTACGATGTCCGTGAAGGTCTTGTCCGAAATCCATCCCGGCTTGACCACTTCGCTTTGTATCAAGGCAAGCATGGCATATCCGCCGCCAAAGCCGAAGAGACCTATTTTTAGGTAGCTCCAAATCAGATGCAGGTATATCATCGGGCGTGTCCCTCCTCTGACTTGGAGACATTATGTATACTACGTCTGAATGCAAAGATACCGCCAACGGCGCCGAGTACAATCCATAGTATGGGATTGGATACCACGGGTAATTTGGACCATATCAATAGTGCCACGCCTATGGGGATGCCGGCTGTGCGCCAGTCGATGTGTGCTGCGCGTGCCGCCGATATTACGGGCGCGACTATCAGTGCGACTACGGCCGGACGTATGCCTTTGAAGATTTTGACGAGCGTGGGATTGTTGTTGATCAGTTCGGGAGTGAGAAATATCGCAATGGCCAGGATAATCAAAAATGATGGCAGTATAGTGCCCAGGGCGGCAACGATGCTGCCTCGGCGCATAGCTACGCGATCGCCTACGGCTACGGCAATATTCACGGCCAAGATGCCCGGAAGCGACTGGGCTACGGCCAGCAAGTCAAGGAATTCTTCGCGGTCTATCCAGCGGTGATTGGTGACGATTTCGCGCTCTATAATCGAAATCATAGCCCATCCGCCGCCGAAGGTGAATGCTCCTATCTTGAAGAACGTCACGAACATCTGCCAAAGTAGGTGAGCGGACGCGGGTGTATGTGTCTCGGTCGAATTATCCATTTTTGGGCGTGGTGTACTCGGTTTGTGTCCGCAAAGTTACGCAAAAAGCGTCAGACAGCATAACCGCGGTTGTGCTGTCTGACGCGATGCCTGAGTCCGTCGTGGTGTATTTTGCCCTACTCGGCTTATCGTACAAGGAATGAGGAAGCTGTTTCCTCGCGCCTCAGAAGTCTACCGAGAGACGTACATTGATTTGACGTCGTGTCAGGTAGTTGGGCACGGCGTATTGCAGATTGTTGACGTCAGTTACCCAGTAATACGAGCTGACATTGCTGATATCCAAGAGGTTGAAGCAGTCAAGGCCGAGCCATACGCTCTTGATGTGCCGCAAAAAGCCTGAACGTTGTCGGCCGTCGGCCAAGGGTGACAGCAGAGCATAGCTCAGGCCGACGTCTACGCGTTTATAGGCCGGCGCTCGGAAGTATCCCTTGTCACGCGACGAGCGCGGAGCTGTGGTGGGCAGGCCATCGCTGAAGATGCCTCGGAGGCTGAATTTGAGCTTAGGCAGTTTTGGAAAGTAATCGGTGAAATAGAGCGCAAAACTGTAGCGGCGATCGGTAGGGCGGGGTACGGTGACGCCGTTGAGGTTTTCGCGCGTATTCATCAGCGAGAAGCTGATCCAAGAGTCGCTTCCGGGGACGAATTGGCCGAAGAGTTTCATATCCACTCCCGCTGTCGAGCCGGATGTCGAGTTGACGCCCGAATATGTTATCTTGAGGTTGTCAATCTCGTATGGTATCAGGTTGCCGAGGATTTTGTAGTAAGCTTCGGCGGAGAGCTTGAACGGACGGTCAAAGGCGCGGAAGGTGTAGTCGCTGCCGAGAATAAACTGGAAACTGCGTTGCGACTTGATGTCGCTGTTCAAATGTATGGTGTAGTTGCCTTTGTCATCGACTACTGGCTGACGGAATTCTTTATAGAAAGGTGTCTGATAGTATAGGCCGGTGGCAAAGCGGAAGGTCCATCGCGGTGCACGCGTGGGGACAAATCCGACATTGAAGCGCGGGCTTACGAGAGTCTCTTTATTGAAGTCCCAGTAGCTGAGACGTATGCCGCCGTTGACGTTGAAGTAGCCTATGGACGAATTGATGCGCCACGTGTCTTGGACGTAGGCCGACAGGCGGTTGCTTGCGATGTCCTCGGCTGACTGTAGATTGTAGACTACGCGGAGTGCATCGGGGTCGAAGGGTAAGGAATATCCGGCCGAGTCGCGTCGTTCCCATTCGCGTGTGCGGTCGTGGATTTTTTCGTGGTTGTAGGTGAGGCCGTAGGCTATATTGTGCCCGGCGATGCCGTTGGCGCCGCGCAGCGACAGCGAGAACACCGAGGCCTTGAGGCGGTTGCGCGAGTGCTCAAAGTAGCGTCCTATGCCCAATTCGCCACCTATGCCGCCATCGTTGCCCGATCCGCCGGTGCCGGCTTGGTCGAGCCAGTATTCGCCGGAGATGTCGTAGGATACAAGTTCGTTGGTGAGGTATCCGGAGGCCAGCAGTGTGTATTCGGCCTTCTTGGACGGCTTAAAGGTGATGTTGCCGGCGCCGAAGAAGGTCTCGAAGCGGTCTTTCTCCTGTCCGTCAAAATAGACCTTGAATTGCTTGGCATCGGTGGAAGTACCGAAATTGGTGCTGCGGTCGTGAGGTATGAATTTGTAGTTGTTGATGCTGATATTACCCAGTACCGAGGCGGTCCATTTGGGGCTAATTTTCAGCGTCATATATGTCTGATAGTCGAAGAAGCGCGGGTCATACTCGCCTTTCTCGTCCATAGAACTGAGCAACGAAGAATTGCTCTTGTATCGCACGCCGTGCAACTGGCTGAAACGTTTGCTTGAGGTGCCTATTGTGAGTCCGCCGCCTTGGAGGCTGAGGTTGAGCGAGCCTTCGAAGGCTTCGGGCTGACGATAGGTAATGTCGAGCACTGATGACATGCGGTCGCCGTATTGGGCGGCAAATCCGCCGGTGGAGAAGCCGATGGCGCCCACCATATCGGGGTTGATGATGGACAGGCCTTCCTGCTGGCCGGAGGATATGAGTTGCGGACGATAGACTTCGACGCCGTTGATATACACCAAGTTCTCGTCAAAGGTGCCGCCGCGAACACTGTATTGCGAGGACATCTCGTTGCTTTGTGTGACGCCGGCCATAGTGGATATAAGGCTCTCGACGCTGCCGCCGTTGACATCCGGCGCCAGACGGTAGCTGTCTGTATTGATGCTTTGGACTGTGCCGGTTTGTTTTTGGTAATCGGTGACGGTGATGCCTTCCAGTGTGATGGTTACGGGCTCCATCTTGACATTGAGCGTGGTCTCGCCTTTGGCGCCGATGATGCGTCGTGTCACTTCGTGGTAGCCGATGCAGGAGAATACTACGCGTATGGTGTCCGCTGCCGGGGCTGTCAGCGAGTATGTTCCGTCAAGTCCCGAGGTCGCCCCTATGGCAGTGCCGCGGACGTGCACGCTGACAAATTCGAGCGCCTCGTTTTTCTCGTCGGTGATTTTTCCGTGTATTTTGACCTGCGCCGTCGAGACGCCGCAGCCGAGTACGATTGCAAGTATAAGCCAAATAGCTCTATGGATGTGCGTATTACGCATTATTGTTCTGTGGGTTTAGATATTCTATTACCCTTAAATAACGCGAAAATCCGCTCTAAATTGTACGACGCCTCCCGAAACTGCCCGCCCATAGTCTTTGCCGAGCCAAAAAATAAGTGTCCCCTGCACGTGCGTGGGCGTGGCGTGCAGGGGACGGGGTGATATACTTAGATAGGTTTTAGGTATATCAGATTTTCACTTTCTTACGGCCTTGCGGCGATACGAGGATGTAGATGCCGTGAGACAGCTCGGACAGTTCCGCCTTCGTGCAATTGGCACGTACACGGATGCCTTGCAGGTTGTAGACGTCAAATTCTGACAACTCTGTCGGGTCATCGGCCATGACGTCTTCCACGCCGTCGAATTTCTTGACAATGACTTTCATCGGAGCGGTGATGCCGTCACAGTATGCCAGGACGGTCACGCCGCCTTCGGCCATACCGGTCACTACGCCATCGGTGGTTACGGTGGCAATCTCGTCATCGAGGCTATACCACTTGACAAGCGACGTGGTGGCAGACGCCGGGGTGACGGAAGCCGATACAAGGATGGACTTGGTACGGTCTACCGAGACCTTCTTGTCCTTGACGACAATTTGGAACGGAAGCTCTTGGATGTCCTCGAATTTGCTCCATCCGGTAGCGGCCTTATAGGCGCTCACGCTGCCCTGCGGAACATACAGCGTGGCATACGTATATGTTTCGCTGCCGAAGGTGGCAGTACCTATGCTTGGCGGCGTTGCGGCATTGCTGTATACCTCGAAGAGGTTCTTATTGTTGACGAAAGTCTTGTTGGGTATCGATGCCGTATTCTCGCCGATATACAGCGTCCTGAGCTGCGTTGTGCCGCTCAGCGCCATCTTGAAGTCCGCGCCCCACTCATACGGCAGCACAAGTGTCTCGATGGCGTTGCAGCCTTCAAACGTGCTTGCATCCACCTTGCTTGCCTTCAGGATACCCAGCGACTTCAGGCCGCTACAGTTCTTGAAAGTGTTTGTTCCAAGTTGCGCAAACTTGTTCAAGTCAAGCTCCGTAAGCCCCGTGCAACCTTTGAATGCGCCATTGCCCAATTCGGTCACGTTCTTGAGGTCGATATCTTTCAGCGCGGTACAGCCGCTGAATAGGTAATTACCCAAGGTCGAGGTCTCGCCTAAATCAACGGTCTCAAGACACGTGCAGTTTATGAACGCCGAGTTGACGTAGTCGCTGTAAGCCGATTCGTATGTAGTGTTCCAGGTGTCCACCTTGCCCAATTTAACACTCTTCAATCCAGAACAGCTGGAGAAAGCGAAGCACCCCAATGTCGTCACCTTATTGAGGTTGATGTTCGTCAGTCCGGTGCAACCATAGAAGGCGGCACGGCCAATTTCATCGACGTTCTTGAGGTCGATATTTGTCAGACCTGTGCAATTAGAGAATGCCTGTCGACCTAATGTTTTTACGCTACCAAAGTCAATATTAACCAAGCCGGTGCAGCCGTCAAATGCGTATTCACCGACTGTAGTCACTTTTTTCAAGTCGATATATTTCAGACTTGTGCAGCCGCTAAACGTGTAATCGCCGATTGATTCTGTATTGCCCAAGTCAACGCTTGTCAGGCTCGTGCAACCGGAAAAAGCATAGCTACCCCAAGAGGTCACATTGCCGAGTACTACGCTCTTTAACCTGCTACAGCCGCTGAATGTCGAACCTCCCAGTGTGATAACATTCTTTAGGTTGATATCTGTCAAATTAGCACAGTGATAGAATGCCCCATTACTTATCGACGTCACCTTGCCGAAATCTATGGTTGCGAGGCTTTTGCAGCCCTCAAACACCGATCTGTTGATTGTCGTGACATTGCCGAGGTTTACGGACTTCAGTCCGGTGCAGTTCCTGAATGCGTATTCGCCCAAAGATGTTGCTCCTTTCAAGTCAATACTCGTCAGGCTCGTGCAGCCGGAGAACGCATAGTTGCCCAATGACGAAATTGCGCCAAAGCCCACACTCTTTAACCCATTACAGACGCCGAATGCCGAACTGCCCAACGTGGTGACATTCTTCAGGTTGACATCTATCAGACTGGCACATCCATAGAATGCGGCATCACCTATCGATGTCACCTTGCCGAAATCTATGGATGCGATGTTTTTGCAGCCCTCAAACGCCGACCTGTTGATTGTCGTGACATTGCCGAGGTTTACGGACTTCAGTCCGGTGCAGTTCCTGAATGCGTATTCGCCCAAAGATGTTGTACTTTTCAAATCAATGCTCGACAAGCTCGTGCAGCCGGAAAAAGCATAGCTGCCCAAAGATGTGGCTATGCCAAGGTCTACACTCAATAGATTCGTGCAACCAGAGAAGGCATAATTGCTTACAGATTTCATATTTCTAAGAATTATACTCTTCAAAGATGTACTCCCTTGAAATGCATTATCATCCATAGACGAGACTTTGCCGAAATCAATAGTCTCTATGTTTCGGCAATTCTCGAACACGCTCTTACTCAATGAAGATACGCTTCCGAGATTAACATCTTTCAGCGCAGTACAGCCACCGAACGAACTATCGCCCAACTTCGTAACATTCTTGAGGTCTATGGCCGTTAAACCGGCACATTCATAGAACGCCTTCCGGCCTATCGAAGTTACGTTCTTGAAGTCGAGGCTAGTCAGACCCGTGCAGCCGCTGAAAGCGTCACCGTAGATTGATTTCACGTTCTTGAAGTCGAGGCTCGTCAGTCCCGTGCAGCCGCTGAAAGCGTCAGCGCCGATTGAAGTTACGTTCTT
>ERZ808252.1120-NODE-1120-length-21327-cov-8.326580_pt1 | contig 21327 bp, 21 predicted proteins | sample MGYA00521242_ERZ808252 | MGnify/ENA primary metagenome ERZ808252 (study PRJEB31516, sample SAMN03275581) | gut metagenome | biome: mammalia-associated habitat; material: feces | host: Papio cynocephalus | place: Kenya | collected 2012-08-07 ...
AGAAATCCGTAGACTTTTTTAGTTCATCTCAGACACACTTTTTGAAACAGTATCTGGATACTGCACGAAGTTCTCATTGTCATACCCCTCCTACTTGTAGATTTTTTCATCGAACGACCTAGCCATTTTGGTTGTAGTGCTTTAAGCATGAATGCGTAGTTGATTGTTTGAGCTTCTTTCATCTTTGACTCCGCTTTTGTTCGAGACAAAGATGATCAGACTTATTATGAACTCAATGCGAAAAAGTGGAGGCATCCCGACGGAACGGATTTTACCCTATAATTGCCAGAGCGCCCTCATACACCTAATAACCATCAAAAAAAGGGCATTCAAATGATATTATTTCCACCATCATGGTCTTGAAGCACTTTTTCTTCTGATTGCACATATTGGAGGTGAGTTCCTCCACGCCTCCGAAAGAGTCTTTGACGGCATACGACTACTTAGTAAATTCCAATAATTGTAATATGCAATAAATGACTGTTTCATTCGCTCAAATTCATTTACTGAAGAAATTTTCATGCTTCCATCTTCTTTATGCAATATCCTTATTCGCGGTTCGTAATAGGTTCTTACCCCATTTAACGCTGCCAATCTTCCTAAATGTTCTTCTTCATTGAAAAGGAACATATCTTCATTATATAAAGGGTATAGACTTCTTATTACCGAATAAGGGATTATAACAAAGGCGCCATGAGCCGAGAAAATGCGTCTACTAATCCAACTTGTACAATGAAACACACTCTTTCTAATTCTCGACATAGCAAAGTAAAGCCAAATTAGTCGTGTATGGTCACCTTTATACAGCCATAATGCTATATTCTCCAAAAGTTTTCCTGGTTTAAATGGAGATGAAGGATTTTGATTCTTACCTTTAAGATTAATAATTTTAGGAGCAATAATTGAATTTACATAATTGTAAAGTATAGGCTCACAAAACTGTTCTATTATTACATCAGCATTGGAAATCACTAAATAATTAAAATCGTAATGTTCCAAAGCGTATTTGCATCCTTTATTATTGCCAGCGCCATAGCCTTTGTTGGGTACACTGATGAAATCGGAGCTATTGGCCTTGGCTATAGACTCAAATTCTAAAGTACAAGACTCCGAATAGAAACTTTCAACCACTATAACTTTTGAATTTTCGACCATAAAGTTCGTAAAGAAATCTCTTAAGTCTTGGGTATTTCTATATACCAATACAACAAAAACAATATTGACACGTTCTTTCATCTTGTACTCATTATTTCAAGAATTTGTTTTGTTCTCGCTTCCCACGTGTTACATAGAGCAAAACTCTGCATCTTTTTTTTGTCAACATATGAATCTGACAATACTTGATTACGAATAAAAGCACTAAATTCCTGATAATTAGAATACAGCGTTACATATTCTGCAAAGGGTTCCGACTCACCATACCTTGTTGCGAGTATTGGTTTGCCCGAGTATATATACTCGTAAAGTTTTACAGGATTCACTGACTCAATAAGTTCATTCAATACAAATGGCATAAAAAGTCCTTTTGCTTTATCCATAATACTTAATATATTCACATGCGGTGTAGATCCTCTAAACTCTAGCCTTTCATGCGTAGGAATACGTTTCATACGTTTGGGTCCATATAGAATAACATGCAAATTCTTATACTCATCAAGAGCTCTGAGTGTATTATTGAAATCGAACCATTCTGAAATTGTGCCTATGTAAACAAGAGAATTATCAGGTAAACTAATACCATCAACATTGTTGTTGTAAGTCGTAATGTCATTGGTTATTGCATTGTTTACGATATTATAAATTCGCTTTATCCCAAACCTATTTTGTAGTTTTTGTTGTAAGGCTTTTGCAGAACAAAAAACGAAATCGGCTTCTTTAATAAGCATTTTTTCATTATTCTCCTTAAACAATTTATATTCTGGGTACTCATCCATATATGGAAAGGCCGAATAATCATCCATGCAATCATATATTACTTTAGTCTTCTTATGATTAATTTTATCTTTAAAGGCCCACCATAGAATAGGGTCTGTAACCCAAACATAGTCATAATCATCTATGACAATCCCTATGGCATTCCATATCCACTTATTTATCCGATAAGATAAAGGCAAAGGTATAAATTTCAAACGCTCCAATGGCCAATTTCTAAAGCCTTTAACCCGAAGATTTCCTACCAGCAAATGTGGGTTCTCCCCTTCTTTGTTATGATTTGATTTTCTGTAAAAAACATCGACCTCGCATTTCTTAGCTAATTCTTCAGCAATAAATTGAGGACGTTGTTTAATCCATCCCCATGGAATATGCATAACATATAATATTTTTATCATTGTTATATTTGATTTTCTATTAATTCATTTGATTTTAACGATAGTATCAAGAACAGAGCCATAGTACTTGTCATATAAATTGCAGATATAAAACATAATGCACTTAAGCATAACACCAATGATTTTCCAAGGTAATTATTACCTCTCCAAACAGAAACTAAAAACGAAATAAAAATAATCAACCCTATCACACCTGTTCTAATCAGAATATCTTGAACAGCATTAAAATACGTATCACTCGCGTCAAACATAAAACCAACCTTTGACGTTTTAATTCTTTCTTTCAACGTAGAGAAGTCATTAACACCTATTATCTTTTCTATTGGCTCAAGATTATCATAGACATAATATCCTCGATATATACGTAAAAAACCAGACTGACCACTTTCATAGCTAGTCAAGGAAAGCTGATCTTCGCGTGCCAACAAAGCCTGACCTTTCTCTGTTGACAAATAATAGCCTCCCCCGATAACCACACTGCAAAAGGTAATAATCGTACCTATAATTGTGGATGTAGACCTACTTTCTGCCAGTCTTTTTATAAAAAACATAATTCCAATGACAGTCAATCCCAGCATCGCATTTCCTGATTGCAACAACAATAAAGTTATAACCACAACTAGTGCTCTAATTCTGTGTTTCTTATCATTACCTCCGAACAATTCTATGGACAGTAACGGTAAAAGAAACTGAACGAAATGAGCTGGTTCACTAAAAAAAGAGCTCGAACGATTGCCATGCATTTGGGCTTGAACAAATTCCGAAACGTTTCCGAAATCGCTCACAATACTAAGGCCTGGTATCAACCCCGAGAAACGAACTCCTGTCGTATAAAAAGCAGCCTCCTGCATAAAGAAAAAGCCAATACAGACAATTGCGATAATCCTATAATAATGTAACAACAACTGTGTTTTCGTTTTGTCAAATAGCAAGACATAAAACAAGTAGGAATGTACCACTCCAAGAATTGGTCGTAAGCCATTCAATCCACTCCATACTGATGAGACGACAATACTTACAATCCAAAAAACAAAATATACATTCAATCTTCTTGGCAGAGCTTTTTTGTTTAGCCCACATCTTATCAAATAGACAAATATCAAAAGATAATCTGCCAAATCAGACATTCTTATGCCGAACAATTCATAAGTTCGAAGTATTGTGTAAACTAAAAATAATATACACACTGCATGAGTTAGAGTGTCATATCTTATTTTCTTTTGTTTTTCCATTCAATTATGCGCTTTATTAGTTTATACTCAGATAATTTGCATTTAATTAGAGTAGAATAGTAATTAGGCGTTCGAAATATTTTTTTTGCTATAGCTTTATATCCTTGTTCCTTTATATCATGATATATATGTGTCCTACAGGAATGCATTTCAGATACATGTAAAATGTTTCCATTATGTTTTGCACCTTCAGAAATCGTAGAAACTCTCATATCACATTCGACTTTAATCTTTTCAATGATATCAAAACCTTTTTCATTATTGACGAGCACCAATGACACGCCGTTGGTACTATCTATATTAGGAAAAAATTCATTCACCCCCCAAAAATCAGCAAGCGTAATGTCGCCTTGACGAGGAATTCGTGCAAATCTGCAATCATAGCAAGAATAGCGATAAGTCATTGCATGCATGAAACTATATAGGTAGGGACTTAAATTGTAAGACGGCAACTTATAATGTTTCACTTTCCCTTTACTGTTTGTTAGATTAAAAATCTCACACCCACCCCATGCTTCATTATCTCTAAACAGATAATCAGAAACTTTACCTGAATATTTTTTCTCAATATATTGTATGTGTTGGTCAAAAAGCCATTGACTCGGAACACCATGACATACCAAGTCCGAAGTAAGAAGATTGTCGCAATCTTTACGAAGGAACGATTTTAAACCCGCTACTTGACAACCCGTTCCGACAAAATAACACCATCGTCCGTCTTTAAGTTGTTGCCTTATATCAGTAAATACATCTTTAAGATTACTTTGGACATACTTTGATCCTCTGAGTTTGTCCAAATCCTTTGTGGTTTCCACTCCAATATGTTTTACTTTAAGGGCATCATCCATAGTGGCACCATATACTTTACCTCCTTGCTGTATAATCCAACTAGCAATGGAATAAAATATGCCACCGCTGGAACTCTTTTTGCGTTGTTGTACATCTTTCACCATCGCAGCATATACTGACGGGGATTCTGTATTACTATAACTCGGGGTCTCTATTGGACAGACACGCGCACAAAGTCTACAGTCAATACATTTGTTCTTGTCAATATTTGGATATATAAAGCCCTCCTCGTCTTTTACGAATGAGATAGCTTTAACAGGACAAGCGTGTTCACATGCAGTACAAGCGCAGCATTCGAATTTTGATAGCGTATTAAAATACATTTATTGTAACGCTTTAGTTAGAAAATGGCATGCCTTCTGACGTTCTTGCTGCAAAATAGTATTTGTTTGATTATAATTGATGACTTCGTCAATTTGGCAGTCTGAAATTATGTGTTCCAGCAAACGGTCATTCAATTCACAGAGATCTAAAAGACTCGTGATACGAGTGGAAAACTTCGAAGGCATATAAGTCCAGAATTGCTTGTTTAAATTGATAGAGAAAGCCGTTCCATGGAAAGAGTTTGTCACCACCACCTCAGCATTCATTATAAGTGAAAGTACATCGCCAGGTGTTACAAAGTAAATGGTCTTATCGGCATACTTATCCTTGATGATGTTGTCTGAATACGAAACTATGGTTAGCTTCTTCTTTTGGGCAATCTTATGTACTGTCTGATATACCAAATCTTTATCCTTGATATTATATGGTAGATAGACAAATAGATAATTCTTCTTCACAATGCGTTTTGACGCGAATTGAATCCATTCATTTTTATCAAGCATAAAAGTAGGATCCAGCACTTGGATTGATTCTATCCCCATTCTTTTAAGTATCCCAACGGCAGAAGTTTCGCGTACAGAGATAGCCTTGTAGTCAGTTAACTGCTTCTTCATGTATCTAGCATATTTCTCTGGAAGATAAGTCATACCAATGGAGGAAGCAAAAGCAATCTTCGCCCCCCTAATACCATCGAAGAAGTAGTGAGTATCTATTCCTTCATTGTGTATACTGTTCCAAAGCTGATCGCTTCCTGATACATAAATATCTGCTTTAGGGCATTTTGATATGAAATCATCCTCTATACAAATAGGAGCAGACATCTTGCAATATTTTGCCAAATATCCATCAAAATTGCGTTCTGTTACCAAATGTATTGGATAATAGATAACCCGCCACATGAATTTCATTGGACTTTTTATTGCTGTTTCCCAATATCTTCTATGGGTTACACGTGGTGGGATATAATTTACACATATTGGGTTAAGACCGATTTTCTTTAAAACCTCGAAAGTCGCTATTGTCTGAAGTTTCGATCCTATATTAAATCCTACATGTATTGTAATAAATGCCGCCGTTTTCATCTCTTTATTAATGATAAAATATATATTTCAAACTCATGAAAATAAAAAGATAAGTTCAAAAGGAATATAGCGACTATAGGAATATGTGAATACCTTTTATAAAACAAAATTCTTCCTTCATGAATTAACCGACGTTGCCTTTTTGCAGAAGCTTCGCCGTTTATTGTTTTTGAATGCTCATGTAGATAGGAAATATCTGTTACAATATAATTTGACAACCCTGCTTCAGCAACAGCCTTCCCTATAAAACGTTCCTCACAAAACAAGAACGTGCATTCATCGAAGAAACCGAGTTCCTCGAATGTCGCATATTCTGTAAACAATAATGCGCCAGGTATATAACCAACCTTTTGAATATTTCCCCATTTTGTATTCGATTCATATTTATGTTTTGAGGGCTGAAATAGCATCGTATTCATCCTTAAATCATAAATCAAATTCGGCACTTTTATTAGATTGGGGAAAACTGCTTTTATATTGTATGAAAGAACTTGTATTGGAGCTATCAAGGCTGGTTTTTCAAGTTGCTTATAGGTAGTACATAATTTCTCTACTACTTCCCATGCAACATGAACATCATTATTCATTATACATACAAATTGGGGAGCATAACGCTTTGCATATTTTAATCCATAATTATTACCTTTTGCATATCCACCATTTATGGGAGACTGTATTATCTCAACTCTTTTATTCTCACAAAAAGCCTCAGACATCTTTGAGTATGAACCATTAGGAGAAGCATTGTCTACTATTAGAATTTTTGAATCATCTGTACTTTCCTGCAAAATTTCATTTACTACTTTTATAGTGTCTGTATATGTTTTATAATTTAATATTAAGAACAAAATTCTCGTCATCGTTTTTTTAATTTGCTTTTTAAAATATCTATATTACTAAGTATCAGCTCATTTTTCAAAACAAATATTTCAACCATAGCACAACCCAAAAAACTAATAAAAGCGACAACACACAATACTCCGATACGGGATTGAATAAAATGTGTAGCAGCTAATGAAAGCAAAAATAGTGGAAAAGCAAAAAATAGTCTTTTTGCGAAAGCTCTTATTGGCATTCTGTACTTTAGAAACTTATTGACATAATATTGTGCTGATAGCATTACAGAGATTTCACTAAATACCCAAACTATAGCAGTGCCTTTTGACGCATAACTTGGAACAATAGCAATATTGAGCCCCAATGCAACCAAGGCTCCGAATAGTGAATTTTTCAATATAGCAGTGTCTTTTCTCATAGGTGACAACATTTGTAACACTAAAACTTGTTCATACCCTATTACGAGCATTAATGGCATAACTATTCTCATTGGAGTTATGGCACCTTCATATCCCGCACCTGCAATAACGTAAACAATGTCAGAAGCGCAACATTCTGCAAAAATTATCAGTGGAATGGCAAAAGCAAACAAAACTTCAACTGACTTTTGGGCCATCCTTTTGAACTCGGTGATATTATTTTCTTCAAGTAACACACTCATTCTAGGCATCATGACACCGGTAAATGCTGTATAAAAAGACATGATGATGCCATATAGTTTTATCGCTGTTGAATAATATCCCACCTCAGTTGTATTTGAATTAAAGCCCAAGAACGCAACATTAAAAGTAGTATACATTGATGTTAGGAGATTATAAATGCCTAAAGTGACAAAAGGAGAACAATAATGCTTCCATTTTATATCTATAAAAGAAACTGTTACAAACTTCCTGCTATACAGCAAATTGATTGTTGCATTCCCCACTACCATGAAAGAAGTAAGTGCAAAATATATAGTGTAATCCTCTGGTTTATGCACTAATAGAAATACCAATACTACATACAAACCACGTACTATTATTGTCCTTATGGTTATGTATTTAAAATCTTCAAGACCTTTAAAAAGCCATTCTATTAACAATGTATTTGCTAAAATTTTAGCTGATCCTATCCAAAATAAGAATCTATATTCTCTTATTCGAGGAATGCAAAATATACAAACTGTCAATATGAATAACGCTATTATCGTGGTAAGTAAATTCAACGATAATAAACTACTATAAGTCTTTGATAATAGCTGCTGATTACCTTTACTTCTTGCGATCTCTCTTATACCGACAGTTGTTATTCCCATCATAGAAAAGTAAATAAAGTACTGTATTATGCTATCCACGAAATTACAAATACCAATATTATTCACCCCTAAGACTCTTGTTGTATACGGAAATGTAAGTAATGGAAAAAGATATCCAGATATTGTCAATATACTGCTGTATACTACATTCTTTTTAATTGACGACATTATGGAAAACTATTCGAAAGATCTCTGATTCAAAAAACTCCTATTAGGTATTTTCGACTAACTAACGCATAAACTATTACTTAAAACCCTCACAATCCGTTCACACGCCTTACCATCGCCATAAGGATTAATCGCCTTTGACATTTTATCATATGCATCCTCGTCATCAAGCAAGGTGCTTACCTCATTCATAATTTTGTTATAGTCCGTACCTACAAGATGAACTGTTCCGCTTGTCAAAGCCTCGGGGCGTTCTGTGGTATCACGCATTACAAGTACTGGTTTGCCAAGTCCTGGAGCCTCTTCTTGTATACCACCAGAATCAGTAAGTACAACATTCGCTTGGGACATGAGATAAACAAACTCTAAGTATTGCAGAGGCTCAATGAAGAACATATTGCCAAGGTTGCTCAAATCCTCACCAAACACTTCATGAATGGGTTTGCGAACATTGGGATTCAAGTGCATAGGATAAACAAAGTCTACATTCTGATATTTGTTCTTCAAATCACGTATGGCCGTTACCATATGGATAAAGCCTTCTCCAAAGTTCTCTCGGCGATGTCCAGTTATAAGCACAAGTTTCTTTCCGTCTTCAAGTCTCCTTATGTCATATCCTGCTTTTACCAATATCCTTGCCTGTTCATCAGCAAGATCTCTGTCATTTTTCAACTTTTCCACTACCATGTGTAGTGCGTCAATAACAGTATTACCAGTGACATAAATATTGCCATGAGCCTTTTCCTCAATCAGATTTTTCTCGGACAAATGTGTAGGTGAGAAGTTATAGGTCGCTATACGTCCTGTAATTTGTCTGTTAATTTCTTCCGGCCACGGACTATATATATTATACGTACGTAATCCTGCTTCCACATGCCCAACAGGTATCTGCTGATAGAAAGCCGCAAGAGCTGCTGCAGTTGATGTAGTGGTGTCGCCATGGACAAGCACAACATCAGGCTTGCACACTTTGAAAACATCACGCATACCAGTAAGTACACGTGTCGTAACATCAGTCAGGTCTTGACCTTGCTTCATGATGTTAAGGTCGAAGTCAGGTTTCACACTAAAAATATTTAATACTTGGTCAAGCATTTCACGATGTTGACCTGTAACACACACTACGGTTTTAAACTCATCCACGTGTTTCTGGAATTCATTCACCAATGGGCACATTTTTATTGCTTCGGGTCTTGTGCCAAAGACCAACATTATAGTTTTCATTTTTCTAAGCATTACTTAAATACGTCCTTTCTTTGCCAACAATCATTAGTGTCCACTAAAACAAAAATTAAAGCTCTTTGAAAACACTGATAGATAGTTATACCTTATTTCTCTGGCGAACGATTTTGATTTGTAAATTTGTCTGCAAATCAGACATTTATGCATAATCCATCATACGTTTTTTGCAATTAGTTTCATACCTGAACGCAGCAAGTTCAACAGGCTTGTCGCCAAGTACAAGGGAGACAGCTACATAAAGCATTTCTCGTGCTGGAATCAACTTAAAAGTACTTATGTTCGGACAACTTTGTCGGTGCGACAGCCTTCGGGACTTGATCGTTGCGGTTGAAGCACCTGGCAGAAAGTCCAAGTTCCTCGGATTCGGAGACTCTGTTACTCGCAGCAATCTGGCGAAGGCCAACCGGAACAAAGACTTCCGCATATTTTAAGAATTTGCCTGTCACATGATGGAGGAGGCTCGTAGACAGAGAGATACTGACATCTTTAATCTCGGAGGGAATGTCTATGCATTCGACTCCACCACCATTAAGCTTTGCCTTTCTGTCTTCTGCTGGGCGAAGTTCCGCAAGCGAAAAGGAGGGATAAAAGTCCATACTCTGTATGATGTGGAGAATCAAGTTCCTTCGTTCTTTCACATAATTACGGCATCCGTGCATGGACACCAAGGCGATGAAGGAGATTCCTATCGAGACCGGCTCTTACTACATATTTGACAGAGCCAACAACTTATTTGAACATCTCTATCGGTTCAATTGCGCAGGAGCATTCTTTGTCGTAAGGGCTAAGAAGAACCTTCGGTACAGGGCTGTCACATGGAAGCGCAGGATGCCTAAAAATGTGCTGTCAGACTCAGTTCATAGAACTCACGAATTACAAAAGCGGCAAGGATTACCTAGAATAGTTCAGACGAGTGGAGTACCATGACGAGGAGCAAAAAAGGGACTTCATGTTCCTTACCCCTGCAATGAACATCACCGCATTAGAAGTTGCTCTACTTTACAAGAACCGCTGGGCCGTTGAAATGTTCTTCAAATGGCTGAAGCAGCACCTGAAGATTAAGAAGTGCTGGGAAAACTCCGAAAACGCTGTTCGCATCCAGATTTACTCCGCTGTCATCGCATACCCCTTGGTTGCCATAGTGCATAAAAAACTCAGCATAGAAAGAAGTATTTACGAAACGCTTCAGATAATCAGCATCTCTCTGACAGACGCGACTCCGCTTGTCGAGCTTTTCTGCAAATCTAACTTCAGTATTGACAATGAACTTGATAGGCCCATGAACCCACTTTATTTGATTTTTAATTATTAAAATTTATAAGCTCGTCCACTTTTAGTGGACAGCAATATCTTTGTCATAATAAATACTTGTCAGAATACATCTTCTCATAATACCTCAAATAATCCCCACTAGTTACATTCTCCAGCCATTTTTCGTTATCAAGATACCATTTCACAGTTTTCTCAATGCCCTCCTCAAATTGGAGACTCGGCTCCCAACCAAGTTCTCGCTGAAGTTTAGTTGAGTCAATGGCGTAGCGGGCGTCATGGCCAAGACGATCGGTGACATAGGTGATCAGATTGAGATCCTCATTTTCTTGCCTTCCAAGAAGCCTGTCTACAGTCTTGATCAGGATCTTGATGATGTCGATATTCTTCCATTCGTTAAAGCCACCTATATTATATGTTTCGGCAATCTTGCCTTTGTGGAATATTAGGTCGATGGCACGTGCATGGTCTTCTACATACAGCCAGTCACGCACGTTCTCTCCTTTACCATATACGGGCAACGGTTTGCGATGACGGATATTGTTGATAAACAACGGAATGAGTTTTTCTGGGAATTGATAAGGGCCGTAGTTGTTGGAGCAGTTGGTCACGATGGTTGGCATTCCGTAGGTATCATGAAAGGCGCGTACAAAGTGATCTGAGCTTGCCTTGGATGCTGAGTATGGCGAATGTGGATTATACTTTGTTGTCTCATAGAAGAAATCTTCACCATAGGCGAGGTGGTGATCTCCTGAACTTGCCTTCGTTGTGAATGGTGGTTTGATGCCATTGGGATGCGTCATCTGCAATGCGCCATAAACCTCATCGGTGGAGATATGGTAGAAACGCTTTCCCTCGTACTTCTCTGGTAGTGATTCCCAATAGAGTTTGGCTGCTTGAAGAAGTGTGAGTGTACCCATCACGTTGGTTCGTGCGAATGTAAACGGGTCTTTAATGCTACGGTCCACATGGGATTCTGCTGCAAGATGGATGATTCCATCAACCCTCTCCTCATGGAATAATTTCAGCACGGAGTCAAAGTCGCAGATGTCCATCTTTACAAACTTATAGTTAGACTTATCCTCCACATCTTTCAGGTTGGCAAGGTTTCCGGCATAAGTAAGCTTGTCGAGATTGATTATTCTATACTCTGGGTATTTGTTCACGAATAGGCGAACTACATGCGAACCGATAAAGCCCGCACCACCGGTGATTACTATAGTACGATTATATTGGGTCATTGTTGTTTCTTTATTCAAATTCGGGATATAGGTTCATATCAATAGAAAAAGGGCTGTCGAAATATTTTAATAGAGTGTGTTTTGTGTCCTTTTCGCTTAATATGGCATTAGCTGCTGGTATCTGCCAATTTATACCAAGGCTCTCGTCAAGGATGCTGATGCCACCATCTGCCTCAGGGTGGTAGAAATTGTCGCATTTGTATTGAAATACGGCTGTCTCCGACAATACTGCAAAGCCATGAGCAAAGCCGCGTGGCACGAAGAACTGACGATGATTGTCCTCTGTCAATTCTACGGTCACATGCTGTCCGTAGGTTAAACTGCCCTTGCGAATGTCTACTGCCACATCAAGCACTCTTCCCTTTACGCAACGCACCAACTTGCTTTGCGTGAACGGCGGGCGTTGGAAATGTAGTCCTCGCATTACACCATAGCTTGACATACTTTCATTGTCCTGCACAAATTTTATCTTACAAACCTTTTCTTCGAACTCTCGCTGTGAGAATGACTCAAAGAAATAGCCACGCTCGTCCCTGAATATGCGTGGCTCTATAATCACCACCCCCTCTATTTTTGTCTTTATTACTTCCATAACCTTTTATTTCTGTAAGTTACTGATGCATATCATCAAGGAATCGGTCCAATAGGGTATTTTAATTCCGAATGTCTCTTTGATTTTTGTTTTGTCCAATACCGAGTAGGCCGGGCGTTTCACTGGACTTGGATAGTCGGCACTATTGCAAGGGGTTATCTCGCATCCCGTGTGACCACTGTACTCGGCTATCATCTTCGTGAAGTCGTACCACGAGCAGACTCCTTCGTTGGAAAAATTATATATGCCAGCATTGGCATATTCCTTTGCGGAAGGCTCTTTCTTATAATCCCCAATTATTACTTCTATCGCCTTGGCAAGGTCGAAGGCGTAGGTGGGCGTGCCACATTGGTCAAAGACAACTTTTAAAGCAGGCTTTGTGGCAGTGAGATGCTGCATGGTCTTGCAGAAGTTCTTACCGAACTCTGAATACAGCCATGCGGTACGGATGATGACGTACTTAACGCCTGCCGCTATTATTTTTTGCTCGCCATGAAGTTTAGTCATACCATACACCCCTGTCGGTGTTCCTTTCTGGTCTTCTTTGCATGGGGTGTTGTATGGCTCTTTGCCGAATACATAATCCGTTGAAATCTGAACTAACAGACCATTAACTTCTTTCATCGCCTTGGCAAGATTCTCTGGGGCATCGGCATTCAATTTCTCTGCAAGGGCGGCAAGTTTTGTGTCCGTCTCGCAAGCATCTACATTTGTCCATGCCGCGCAGTTGACAATAATCTCAACCTTGTCGTTGGCAACTATCTTTCTGATGGATTCCAAGTCAGTAATGTCAAGAAATGTAGTTTCAACACCTTCGACTTGATTTACATCGGTAAATATGTAGTGGTCGGAACTACTCTTGGCAATGATTCGCATCTCATTGCCGAGTTGTCCATTTGCACCTGTCACAAGTATATTCATTACCCTTATTAATATTACTCCAAGTTTGATTGTCCCGTTTGTTTTACTTCGTCAATGACTTTCAGCAGATACTGTCCGTATTGGTTCTTTAGCATCGGTTTTGCTAGTTCACGCATACGCTCCTCTGTAATCCAGCCCTGACGATAAGCAATGCCTTCCAAGCAAGCCACCTTCAATCCCTGACGTTTTTCCAATACTTCAATATAAGTCGATGCTTCTGATAACGAATCGTGGGTCCCTGTATCAAGCCATGCGAAGCCACGACCGAGTGTCTGCACTTTCAGTTCTCCGGCCTTCAAAAACTCCTGATTGACGGTGGTTATCTCATACTCTCCACGTGCAGATGGTTTTATCGAACTTGCAACTTTCACAACTTTGTTTGGGTAGAAATACAAACCGACCACAGCGTAATTACTTTTTGGTTGTGCTGGTTTTTCTTCGATGGACAGGCAGTTGCCATCTTTATCAAATTCAGCCACACCATAACGCTCAGGATCATTTACCCAATAACCAAAGACTGTTGCTTTCTTTTCTTCTTCGGCCGAACGTACCGCGTCCTTGAGTTTTGCCGTAAATCCATTGCCTTGGAATATGTTGTCACCCAAAACAAGGCACACACTATCATCCCCGATAAAGTCCTTTCCGATTGTGAATGCCTGTGCCAGTCCGTCAGGTGATGGCTGCTCTGCATACTCAAAGTGAATCCCATAATCCGAGCCGTCCCCCAAAAGTCTTTTGAACCCCGGCAGATCGAACGGAGTGGAGATGATGAGAATATCCCTGATCCCCGCCAGCATAAGCACGCTGATCGGGTAATAGACCATAGGCTTGTCATATATTGGCATCAACTGCTTGCTGATACCCTTGGTGATAGGATACAACCTTGTACCGCTGCCACCGGCTAGTACTATTCCTTTCATAACGTTCCTTTTATGACATCTTGTGGTTAGTGGTCAATTTTGGACTCGGCTCAAAGTCTGAGACATAGCATTCGCTCAACCAATTTCCAGGTCATTCATTGTTCGTTTTTTAGTATTTCTTGTTTATTATTTTTTCACGTTTCCCGCATATTCCCTACATCTGCCTTTCCACCTGACAAGACAGACATCAGGCTTGGATTGTCAGTATAAACTTTATTTCACCCATTGAGTATAATTATTTACATATATGTGCACTTATGCAGTGCATTATAGTTTCTGCAATGGCCTCAGTCTCTTCTGAAAATATCCCTAGTATAAACCTTGTCCTTCACGTCATCCAGGCAGGAGTCGTAGCGGTTGGCGATGATGGCGGCGGAAAGTGCCTTGAACTTTGAGAGGTCATTGACGACTTCGCTGCCGAAGAACGTTGTCCCGTCTTCGAGGGTCGGCTCGTAGATGATGATTTCCGCGCCTTTGGCCTTGATGCGCTTCATCACTCCCTGGATTGCACTCTGACGGAAATTGTCGGAGTTCGATTTCATTGTCAGGCGATACACCCCGATGATGCAGCTGTGCTCTTTTGAGCTGTCCCACTGCCCATTGCTGCCGTAGTAACCGGCCTTGGTCAGCACTTGGTCGGCTATGAAGTCCTTGCGGGTGCGGTTACTCTCGACGATTGCCTGGATGAGGTTCTCGGGCACATCTTGGTAGTTGGCGAGGAGCTGCTTCGTGTCTTTAGGAAGGCAGTAGCCACCATACCCGAATGAGGGGTTGTTGTAATGGGTTCCGATTCGCGGGTCAAGGCCGACTCCTTTGATGATGGCCTGAGTGTCAAGACCTTTCATCTCTGCGTAGGTGTCGAGTTCATTGAAGTAGCTGACACGGAGGGCAAGGTAGGTGTTGGCGAAGAGCTTCACGGCTTCAGCCTCCTTCATGCCCATAAAGAGCGTGTCGATGTTCTCCTTGAGTGCGCCCTCCTGCAGAAGAGCAGCGAATGTCCGGGCGTATTCCCTCGCTTCAGGGTTGCCTATGGCGTTGATGGCAGCGTTTTCCTCGTCCCACTCCCTATTCTGGTCGGAAGGGAGTATCTCAGGGTAGCCGACAATAATCCGGGATGGGTAGAGATTGTCGTATAGAGCCTTGCTTTCGCGGAGGAATTCCGGTGAGAAAAGGAGGTTGAATTTCTTCCCTTTAAGTTCAGGATCCGTGAGGAACTTCAGGGCATACCTGACGTAGAGACTGCGGGTGTAACCCACTGGGATGGTGGATTTTATAACCATTACAGCATCCGGATTGACGCTCAAGACGAGGTCTATGACATCCTCTATGCAGTGGGTGTCGAAGTAGTTCTTTTCGGGATCGTAGTTTGTCGGAGCAGCGATGACAACGAAGTCCGCATCCTTGTAGGCTGAAGCCCCATCAAGAGTGGCTGTAAGATTCAGTTTGTTCGGGATTCCCGTCTTTTCGTAGTCCCCAAATTCGCCACGAAAATATTTTTCTATATATTCGTCCTGAATTGGGCTGATGCGGTTGTTGATTTTCTCGACTTTCTCTGGGATTATGTCCACCGCAGTCACTTTGTGGTGCTGGGCAAGGAGGGTCGAGATGCTGAGGCCCACATAGCCTGTGCCGGCCACGGCTATTTGAATGTCTTTAAACTTTCGCATGGTCATTTGGGTTAATAATTATGGCCGTACAACTCCCTACGCAGTCTTAGCCTCTTCATCGAGAACCTCGTACTTCGAGCAGCGGCTCTTGTATTCCGGAACAATCTCCTTCATTACACGCACCGACAAGACAATTATCGGACTTCCGCCAAACTTCAATACTATTTCTCGCTATTCTTTTGTTTTGATTCTAGCGAACACTCATGTTGATAACACCCACCTCGATATTGTATATCTATATCGGTAAGGCGAATCTCATGAAATCCGTTTTTTTATCGGTTGAAATCCGTTTTTGTGTCGGTTTAATCCGCCATTGAAAATACTGCTATTCTATTTTGAGTAGCATCTTCATTGTCTTTTAGTCTGAGTACAGCATCTGCTTAACCCCAACACATCTGCTGGAAGGAAGACTCGTGCAAGGTCGGGATGCTGGGGCGGAAGCTTTGTGAAGAGGCAGATGTGGACTATCTGGGTCGGCTTCACAAAGGGGAGGTGAGGAATTATGTCCTGAAGTTTGTTGAGCAGAGAGGCGGCATCTTCCGAATCGGTCCATTTGCACTCGCCAATGAGGATATGTTTCTTGTCAAGCGATTCGGCAACGACATCCAACTCGACCATCTGCCCTTGATTGTCATCAGTATCTTTGAAGATCTTTCCCCACCAGCGTGATGCCTTGTTGTAGATGATGTCATCGATTACCCGACCGCTCACAAATTTTCGGCACAGTTGTTCCCAGCACTCTCCAGTGAATGAAGGCATCTGATCCTTGATTATTCCCATGATGGTGTCAACAGCACCTAGTTCAAGCAGCGACGCGTATGGAGAAACGAACCTGAAATGGAACCGAAACAAGGAATCGTCGATGTGGTACAGACCTTTCTTGCTGTTCTTTTCATTCTCGCCAAACGGCACTTCACGACGCACATATCCTAAATCCCTCAGTTTCTTGAGCGGCTCTGTGATTTCACCGGCAGGTTTCCCAGCACGGGAGGCAATTTCCGACATTTTATTGGCGCCGTCGCCTATTATCGAGAGCAATGTCGCCGACTGGACAGTGTCACGCATGTCATCCCGCAACAAGCGAATAGGTTCCTCAAGGAGAATTCCCTGCATGTCGAGCAATAGCCCTCCTATAGCGGCATCTGTATCAGAATAGTCCTTCCGGAGTTCCCAATATCGTGGAATGCCACCCCAAATAGAATACTCCGTAACAGCCTGCACAGGGTCACAATCCAACGCTTCCGCTATGTATCTTGCCGGTATCGGGGCCAATTTGATGATTTCGTTGGCAAGTCCATACAAAGGTGACTTCTTGTCTAAAATGTAGCTGTACATCATCTGCTGCGAAGAGCCGCACAAAATCAGATTGAAGTTCAATATGCGAAAATTGATCAACTTCTGCAGTACCGATGGCAAAGAAGGACAACTCTTGACCATATAAGGAAACTCATCAAGGCAAATCGAGATTCTTCCCTTAAGCTGATTGGCCAATGCACGGAACAATGTCTCCCAATCCGGATAAACGACCTTAGCAAAACCATCAATTTGATCTGCGACCATTCGGGAGAACAGAACACGCTGGTTCTGTTCCGAAGTCTGGTCACTAAGAAAATATAAATCTCGCCCAAACTCCAGAACGTTCTTTATGAGCGCAGACTTGCCAATTCGCCTACGCCCATAAAGAACTACAAGCTGAGCGTCAGCCCTATTCAAGGCCGCACGCAATCGTAAAGTGTCGGATTCCCTATCCAAAAATTGTCTGAAAATCATGACATTAAAAAATATCTTTCTCAAAGATAATCTTTCTCAAAGATATTTCCAAATAATTGGGCTATATAGCATAAATTCTACGCAGTCTTAGCCTCTTCATCGAGAACTTCGTACTTCGAGCAGCGGCTTTTGTATTCTGGGACGATTTCCTTCATCACGCGGACCGTGGCCATGTCGTCGAAGGTGCGGGAGACAGCGAGGAGACGCCGCTCGTTCGCGCAGGCGATGTCGTAGTCGTATTCGCGGACTTTGGCGACCATTATCTTCGGGTTGGTCGTCGGGATGGTGCCCTCCTTGTCGTTGAGAACCTCCTCGTAGAGTTTTTCGCCACCACGAAGGCCCGTGAACTCGATCTTCACGTCCTTTGCGCCGGAGAGGGCTATCATGCGCTTCGCCAGGTCAACTATCTTCACGGGCTTGCCCATGTCAAAGACGAAGATTTCCCCGCCCTTGCCCATTGTGCCGGCTTCGAGAACCAGACGGCAGGCTTCGGGGATGAGCATGAAGTAGCGGATGATGTCCGGGTGGGTCACGGTCACTGGGCCGCCTCGGCGGATCTGCTCCTTGAAAATTGGAATCACGCTGCCGTTGCTCCCGAGGACGTTTCCGAAGCGCGTCGTCACGAACTGAGTCTCTCCCTTCACGCGGCCCTCTTGGATGGCCTGGTTGAGGCTCTGGCAGTAGATTTCGCAGATGCGCTTGCTGCAGCCCATAACGTTGGTTGGGTTCACGGCTTTGTCGGTCGAAATCATGACGAACTTGCGTGTGCCATACTTCACGGCGAGGTCGGCTATCACCCGAGTACCGTAGATGTTGTTCTGAACGGCCACGGCAGGATCGTCCTCCATCATCGGGACGTGCTTATATGCAGCGGCGTGGAAGACATATTCCGGACGATGGACGCTGAAGATGCATTCCATGTGATCGGCGTTAGTGATGCTGGAGACAATGGTCTCGCACGGGATATCACCATGCTCGCGGGCCATCATCATGCGTATGTCGTGCATGGGCGTCTCCGCCTGATCGATGAGGACCATCTCGGCAGGAGAGAACTTTGCTATCTGGCGCACCATCTCAGAGCCGATGCTCCCAGCTGCGCCGGTGATGAGGATACGCCTGCCCTTCAGCAACTTGCCTATCGCCTCCATATCAATCTCTATCTTGTCGCGTGGAAGCAGATCCTCGATGTCAACCTCGTGTAGCTCGTTGTGCGTCAGAGAGCCGTCTTTGCCGTCCCATACCTCAGGCTGGTTCTCCATCATTATCTTTATGCCGGCAGAGATGAACTCGTCAACCATTTCTGTGTTAGCGCGGAACAATTCTGTCTTGAGCGGTGAGACGAGCAGAGCCTTGACTCCCTCCCGTCGGAGAGACTCCGCAAGACCCGGATGGTTCAGGAAAACACGCTTACCCATAAGGTAGGTGCCCTTCATCTCGGAACCATCGGAAATGAACGCCTGGAGGGCGTATTTCTTATCTTTAACGGCCACTATACTCTTCGCTATGCTGATGCCGCCGGCCTTCGTGCCGTAGATGGCCACAGGGATCGCCCCGTCAAGGTGGAACGAGTCAAATAGGCGCTTCACCGTCACACGCTCAAGCCCCATCAGCAGCGTGCTCCCGACGAAGATATAGAAGGCAGCAGGAAAGGTCGGAAAGAGAAGCGCTGTCTGCCCTGGGAACAGAATCCCAACAAGCAGACCGAGAAGCCAAAATGCCAGCGTGCCGGCAAGTGAGGCCACTGCAACGCGCTGCAGGTCTACAAATGAAGAGTAACGAAGTATGCCGCTGTAGGTGTGCAGCAAGCGGAAAGAAATGATGTATGGGATAAGTCCAACCAGAAGAGCCAAGGCTATCGGGCCCGATGACAAGAGTACGCCATCGAAACCGAGGTCTATCGTGTAGCCAATGACGCCCGAGACAATGACGATGATGCTGTCAAAAATCAGAATGCACCAATACGGAAGAGATTTCTTTGAGAAATACCAGTTTGATACGCTTTGAAGTATATTCATTACATGTTTGTTCTAGGTTTCATATCATGGTCATCCAAGACGTTTGCGCGCCAGAGTTTGTACTCTCCTAAGTTCAACTTGGAAACAGAGAGGATGACATGGTCCGGAGTTATCGTTTTTGATGGGTTGTCCTTCACCAGTTCGCGCAAAGTCGTTTCAGAAATATGCGTCATTACCAACGGAGAAGCGGCATCCTGAAAACGAAGTGTCGAAACTGGAATATCCGGAAACACAAGATTGAGCTGCCATGCCGAGCGGTCAAAGGCAAGCCACAGATTTCCAAGGGAATAGAGATGAATGTTTTTTTCATTGTCGGATTCATATGCGATTATGCTACTCCTATTTTCTAAAAGGAACTGCTTTAGACGCGACCACAAAGTGGCTGCCGAAGCAGAAGTGACACTTCCGGACGGCCTGTTTTCGGAAGAAATCATCGGGCCGGAGCGTTTGAGAGGTCGGACTTTGAAGAGGGGCTGTCTATGAACTGAATATATTCCGGCTCCACTTCGATACCAGCAGTGATGAAGTTCGGCAACTCCACAATGAGCCGCTGCGTTCGTGAGCCGCGGATTTTTAGGAGATTCCCCTCGTAGCCGCTGAGCGGACCTCCTATGATGCGGACCATGCGTCCGCACATTTCCGAAGTCACCTCGCCCGGCATGTAATACACCGGATTGTCAGAAGAGTTTACGGCCCTGATGAATCGGGTCATGTCTTCCTCGGGAACAACCAGAGGTTTAAGATACCCCCCCCTATCGAAACGAAACTGTAAGGTTTTGGTTTTCTGGATAATAGGTTCTATTTTAAGCTTGGTCGTGTGGACAAAGAGCAGATCCTGCATTACCGGAATCAACCTGCGTTCATGCTTTCCTCCTTTCTCGGAAAGTGACCATTTCATAGGCGTGAACACCTCGAAGTGTTCATCGGAAAGTTGCTTATATGCCGGAAGTTTTGCGTTTGGACGTTTCAGATCCCGCAGCACATACCAACTAAGGCCACGACCGGTGTCAATATGCTCTGGAGAATTTGCGGAAGTCATTTACGGATAAAGCCTTCTAGTCCTGCAAGATTTAACATAGGAATGAGAATCAAGCAGTTGCATAACATCGGTATTTTTCTACCGCATAAACCACACATAGGACTGCAAAGGTAACGATTATATTTTTCATATTCAAGTTTCTCGACGCTAAAAATCCCCCCCCATTGGCCTGAAATACGCAAAATGCGTTAATGCACAATTGATTAAAATTGAGAATCAGCCACATCCAGAAACCTCTCAAAAGGGTATGAAAATGAGTCTAGTCCGAAAAGGCAGCATCAGCCGCCGCGATGGAGAGACGGAGTGAAACGGAGGAACGGAGTCGCCGACCGCAATGAAATGGAGGTCGCATGCCCGTCGGGCTGGCTGCGAAAACCGACTGGGGTCAGAAGGTAAACGGACTCACCGAGTCCGGCCTACCCTTTTTGTTGGCTTCCCGTCAATAAAAAAGGGTAAGCTACATACATCGCACCGCTACGACCTCCTGCTCTTGCTGCCTTCCGGCCCTGGGAGAATTCAGAGGGAGCTGGTCGTG
>ERZ808252.1121-NODE-1121-length-21315-cov-5.111759_pt1 | contig 21315 bp, 17 predicted proteins | sample MGYA00521242_ERZ808252 | MGnify/ENA primary metagenome ERZ808252 (study PRJEB31516, sample SAMN03275581) | gut metagenome | biome: mammalia-associated habitat; material: feces | host: Papio cynocephalus | place: Kenya | collected 2012-08-07 ...
ATTGTATCACTCACGCAACGACCAGCCTCCGTGTCATCCTGAGCGGAGCGGCACCGCCGTGTAACGGTAAGCGCGAAAACCAATCATCGCCGCGGAGTCGAACCCCAAAGGGGCGCCAGCAGGCGGGATCTCGGCACTCGAGTAAGGGCGAGCATTGCAGAATCATTGCAACGAATGGGTTATATCTCACAAAACACCTCCCCGCTGTGTCATCCTGAGCGGAGCGGCACCACTGTGTAACGGCGAGCGCGAAAACCAGCCATTGCCGTTCAGTCGAACCCCGAAGGGGCGCCAGCAGGCGGGATCTCGGCACTCGTGTAAGGTGTTTTATTATCTTCTTCTGCCAAAAGCTCTTAAAAGGGTCAAGGGGAAGCTTCTCCCGAGAAGCTTCCCCTTGTGCATCCTTTATTTTCTGCGCTCCTTAAGCGCAGCGAAGCGGCAGGCGGCGGCGTAGGCGCGGGCGAAGTAGTCGGCATCGTCCATGCTTGCGTAGCGGTCGTTGTCGTGGCGGTTCGGCTTGGACTTGCGGTTCAATTCAAAGGTCAGTGTGCCGTTGTAGCCGTGCGCGTTGAGACGGTCCGCAATGTTGTTCCAGTCGGCGATTCCGTCAAACGGGAGCAGATGCAGGTCGTCGGTCCATGTAATTTTGCCGCCGAAGTCGCTGATGCCCAGATTGTCGTTGATGTGCGTGCAGACCAGACGGTTGCCGTAAAGCGCGAGCATATCCTGACTGCGGTTGTAGCACATCTCGTGCCCCGTGTCCCAGCAGAAGCCGAGGTTGGGGTGGGAGGGGAAGGCGTTCATCAGCGCGGCGAGGTACTCCTCGCCCTCGGTGTTCTCCAGCGCGACCGTGACCCCGCATTTCTCCGCTTCGGCAAGAATTTTGGCAAAATTGCGCGGACCTTCGGGCGTTGGCGTGTGGTCGCGGAAGCCGATAAAGGCGTGCATGACCATAATCGGCACCCGAACGGCGGCGCAGACGTGCAGGCATTCGATCAGCTCCGCCACCGCGTCATCCGCCTCGGGACCCGATTTCCAGAGCCGATCGGCTTTCCCGAACGGTGCGTGAATCGACTGAAAGTCCAGCCCCAGTTCGTCCGCCTTTTCACGGAGCGGCATGAGGTCGGTCCCGCGCGACCAACCGATGAAGAAGCCCTCAAAGCCGATTTTCTTCCATTCCTCCATGCGCTGTAGCGCAATGGCATGGTCGTTGATGCCGAGACAGAGCTTGGTTTTCCACATAACAGAATCCTCCTCAATATTCCTTGAAAATTTCCAGAATCCGCCGTCCCGCTTCCTCCGCGTTCAGCTTGTCGATTGCAAACGCGTGGCGGAGCAGGTCGGTGGGAATATAGTCATCGTATTTTTCAAACAGCGGGACCTCGCCCGAGGAGACCAGCGTGTGCGGGTTGATACCCGTCACGGCTTGGTCGGCAAGGACGTGCATCAGCTCGTAGTCCGTGCCTTTGCTCATCTTGAAGGCGATGAAATAACAGCCCTCGTACTCCACGCCCGTGATGCCGAACCGCGCGCTCTGCCCCTGAAGCAGCCGTCGGACCGTTCGGAAGGAGCGTGTCCCGAGCCACGGGAAGAGGCAGTAAGAGTAGCCGCCGAGGTGAATCAGCGAATGCTCGGTCAGCCCCGTATTCCGCGCAACGTGGCGCGCCACCTCCAGCCGCTTTTGCGCGTTCGGCTTGAGGTAGGGGTAAACCGTATCCTCGCGCAGGACCTGCCGCATCCGCTCGGCAATGCGGGTGTGGACCTCGCCGTAGTCCCCGGGCCACGAGACCTCCATTTTGCCCTCCACGGGCTGAACGTAAATCAGCTTCCGCTGAATGTCCAGCTCCTCCACCTCCCAGACCCGCCCCGCGAGCGCGAAACGGTCACCAACGGGCGGCGGGGTGGTGATGGTCCCGATTTCGTCGGATCCCGCGCGGACCGTGTAGTCCTCGCTGTCCTTGAACACCGCATAGAATTTGAAGCTCTTCAGAAGCCGCTCGCCCGCAAGCCCGACGATGACGGTTTTCTCCTCGGTCATTTCCAGAAAGTCGTTGTTCAGCATGGAGAGAAGCAGAACCTTGTAGTCCTCCTTTGTAACCGCCGCAAACGGCGGGAGCGCCAGCACGCGCTCGGCAAGCCGCCGCACGGTCAGCTCTCCCGATGCCGCCAGAATGCTCAGCGTCTGGTGGAACAGCAGACTGAACGGCTGCTTCCGCACGATGGGCGGCTCGATGAAGCGCTCCTCGCGGTACAGCTCGATAATGGCAATCGCCTTGAGAAGCTCCCACGGCATCAGATGCGGCAGGGGCGTGTTCGGGAGCGGGTCCTCCTCTCGGAAAACCATCATCATTTCGGGCGGCTGTCCGCGTCTGCCCGAGCGCCCGAGCCGTTGCAGAAAGCTCGTAACCGAGTTGGGGGACTGATTTTGCAGGACCCGCTCCAGCTTTCCGATGTCAATGCCGAGCTCCATCGTAACGGTGGCGCAGGTGACGGTCGGGGGTCCCTCCTCGTCCTTCATTTTCAGCTCGGCTTCCTCGCGCAGCGCCGCCGAAAGGTTGCCGTGATGAATCAGAAAATCGTCGGGATCGCCGCGCAGACGGGCAATCTGGCGGAAGGTTGCACAAAGGTATTCGGTCTCCTCGCGGGAGTTGGAAAAGACCAGCGCCCGCTTGCCCTGCACGCAGTCGTACATAAAGGTGTAGCCCGCGTCATAAACGATGGGGGCGGGGGAGGGGGAAGGCTCCTCCCGCGGCTCGGTTGCCTGCTCCTCGCGGGTGTTCTGCACGTAGAAATGCTCCAGCCCCAAGCGCCAGCGCAGGGCATTCTGCGCAAAGCGCGGAATATCGGTCGCCCGCCCCGAGCCTGCCGAGAGCCATGCCGCCGCCAGCTCGGGGTCTCCCACCGTTGCGGAAAGCCCCACGCGGCGCGGGTGGTAGCCGATGCTCCGCCCGATGCGGGCAAGCTGACAGAGAATCTGGTTGCCGCGATCGGAGCCCGTCAGCGTGTGGATTTCGTCTATCACAACGAACCGCAGATCGCCGAACAGCCGCACGATGTCGTTGCTTCGGTTGATGAGCATCGCCTCCAGCGATTCGGGCGTAATCTGTAGAATTCCGCGCGGGCGCTCGAGCAGCTTTTTCTTGTGAGACTGCGCCACATCGCCGTGCCAGTGCGTCACGGGAATGCCGCTCTCCTCCAAAAGGTCCGCAATGCGCCCGAACTGGTCGTTAATCAGGCTTTTCAGCGGGGCAATGTACAGCACCCCCACGCTCTCGGGCGGGTTCTCGCAAAGCAGGGAGAGGATGGGGAAGAACGCCGCCTCGGTCTTGCCGCTTGCGGTGGAGGAGGTCAGGAGCAGGTTGTTTTCGCTCCCGAGGATGGATTCCGCCGCCGCAACCTGCACGTCACGCAGGGAATCCCAGTTGTGGGCATAGATGAATTCCCGAATGAAGTCGGGAAACCGCCCGAAAATCTCGTCTCCTCTCATAGGTCAAGCTCGTCGATGGTGTAGGTCTTGGCGGGAGCATTCTCTGCGGCGGGAGCGTCTTGCTTACCGCCCCCGTCCTCGTCCTCATCGTTGTCCCCGTGGCGGAGCGTGACCGCACTGCCCACCACCGCGTCAAAGGTTGCCTCGGGGTTCTGCATCAGAATGTTCAGCACCGTCATGTAGTCGCGGAGCATTTCGCGCGGCGTGATGAGGCTGTCGGCTCCCGCGCGGGAGAGACAGATCTGCAAAAAGCGCGTCATCTGCTCCTCGTTCACGCGCGGCGTGATGCCGTAGTACTGCGCGTAAAGCCCCGTGATGCGGACAATCAGCGCGTACAGCTCGTCGTCCGAGAGACGGCGCAAACGGATGACGGGTCCGATCAGGTTCTTGTAGCCCTCGGGTGAGAAGCGGCTGTCGCACAGCCGACTGCGGAGCGCCTCGTAGCTGAACAGCCCCCGCCGCGTGTCCTCGAGAAACTGCGGGGTCCCGCCGAGAATCAGCGCAAGCCCCGGGGCGCGCCCCTGCAACGCATCGTTGAACATGGAAAGAATCTTTTCGTAGTTGTTCTCGCGGCTCACGCGGTGCGGAATCTTGTAAAGGTTGACGCATTCGTCGATGAAAACCACCAACCCGCGATAGCCCATCACCCGCGCCATGGAAGCCCACAGCTTGAGGAAATCGTACCAGTTGTCGTCGTCGATGATAACCGACACCGAAAAGCCCAGTTCGTTGCGCGCTTCGGTTTTGGTGGAGAATTCCCCGCGCAACCAACGCAGGCAGGCGCTCTTGCGCGCGTCGTCGCCCTCGGTGGTGTAGGCGCGGTAATAGGCGGTGAGGACGTGTGCGAAATCAAACCCGCCCACAAGGAATTCCAACTCCTGCACCGCTTCCGCCACGCGGCGGTTCAGTTCGGCGGAGAAGCGTTCGTCCTCGGGAGAGATTCCGCCTGCGGCGATGTCGTTCTGGAAACCCGTAATCCAACGCGCAATCACGCGCGGCAGAGCGCCGCCGTCGGGCGCGGCTTTGGAGGCGAGGTTTTTCATCAGTTCGCGGTAGGTCGCAACGCCGCTTCCGCCGCTGCCGTACAGTCGGCGCTCGGGGGAGAGGTCTGCGTCCGCCGTCAGAAAGCCGCGCTCCAGCGCATAGCCGCGAATCAGCTGCATCAGAAAGCTCTTGCCGCTTCCGTATCTGCCGATGAGAAAGCGCATCGAGCCGCCGCCGTCATTCACTGCTTCCAAGTCGGAGAGCAGTGCCGCGATTTCATCCTTTCTGCCAATGGCAAGATAGGGTGCCCCCGCGCGCGGGACCACGCCCGCCGAAACCGACGCAAGAAGCGAGGACAGGATGCGCCGCGGGACCTGTCGGATGTCGGGATTGGTGTTCTGTTCCATATCAGTCTCCTTTCCGGATATCGGAGAGAATTGCATTCAGTCGGTCGCTGTAATCGTCGAGGACCCGCCAGCCGTTGCCGCTGTCCTCCAGCAGAATGTCGCCGATTTCGTCGGTCGACAATTCGTTGATTTCGTCTGCCAGCGCATCGGGGAGTGAGCCGAGCGCCTGCGCCGCCGCGCGGATTTTCGCATTGTCCTCTTCGCGCACAGCCGCAAGGAAGGCGGCATAACGGGCATAGGGCGAGGATGCGGCAGGCGGCTGTTCCGCTGTTTTTTCTTCGGTCTGCGGCGCGACCGCAGGGGCGGGGACCTCCGCTTCTGCGTCTCCGTCCGCCGCCTCCTGCTCAAATGCCTCCACAAGCCGCTCGGTCGTGTCCCACGAGGCGCGTTCGATTTCGGCGGCGCGGGCAGGGTCAAGCGGGAGAGACGGGAGGTCGTAAAGCGCCTCGTAAGCGGGCGGCGCTTCCGTTTTTGCGGGACGTCGCGGTTCCTTTTTCGGCAGGAGTACGGCGCATTCCGCGTCAATCGCCTCGCGGACCTCGTTCGGGAGCGCATAGACCGTCATGCGGGAGCGGATGCCGAGTGAGGCGCGGAGCTTGTTTTCGGTGTACTTTACAATGTCGGTAACAAGGAACCGCAGCTCGTGCGAGCGGGAGAAGGAGCAATAGCTGACCTCCAGCCTTCGGCGGTTCTCCGAGGCGCAGAGTGCCCCGTTGTAGGCAAAGCGGCTGAGCAGACTGTCATCCATCCCAAGCCCCGCAAAGAGCTTTCCGTCTTGGCTGAGACGGTCCATCACCGAGGAGAGCACGGCGGGAATCACGCGGTCGAACTGCGGGAGCGTTTCGGGCGTGCAGAACTTGCTTTTGCGGTAGTCGTAGTTGGAGGCAAAGCAGAGGAGCGCCTGCAAATATCCGTCCGACCCGCCCGAAACGTAAAATTCCTTCAGCGTGCAGTGCCGCATGATTTCCGTGCGCTCCTCATGGGAAAGCACGGGCGGCGGCAGACGGTGAATCAGGCTGTAGTCGCAAATCCATTCGGGCAGATAGCCCGAAAGCTGCGGGTAAGCCGTGCGGTAATTCTGCCAGAGGCGGACCAGCATCGCCTGCCCCTCTGCCGTGTCGCCGTGCTCCGCAAGGTTGATGATTTCAAACACCAGAAGGAGCAGATAGCTGTAATCGGTCGTGGGAAAGACCCCGCGGCGGATGCAGTCGCGCAGACAAAGATACCAGTCCAGCTGGGCGCGGGTCATCTGGTCGTATTGCGGCACATAGGAGAAGAACGGAATCGGCTGTGCGGGGCTCCCGTGGCGGCTCGCCAGCGTCCGCGCCGTGCGGCAGAAGCCATCGTAATAGGTGTGCGTGGAGCGCGGGAGATAGACCGACACGTGATGCAGCAGCGCACTGTCCGGCTCGTATTCCATAATCGGCGCGGGAGCGGGCGGCGGGGAAGGAAAGACCGCGCGGCGGACCGAGGTCCCCGAAAGCGGAGCCTCGTGCGGGTGCACGACCGTGTCCCCCGAGGGCTTCGGAAGCGGCTCCGCATGATAGGTCGGAGACCCCGCCGCATCGGAAGCATCGACCTCCTTCGCCGCCACCGTGACCTCCTCCGCCTCGGTGTTCCGACTCCGCGCAGGGACCCTGCGGACAGGCAGAAGCGCGTCAATGTCCCAAAAGCTGTCCAGCTCCGCCGCGCGCCCGCGCTTTTCGTCCTCCCGTTCCATCTCCGCACCCCCTTTTTGTGTTTCCTGAATATTTCATTATATCATGCTTTGCGGCGTTTGTCAATTCTTTTGGGGATAAAAACAGAAAGAAAAACAGAAAAATCTCCCCCGCACGCGTCAGGCGCACGGGGGAGACCGCTTTATACATTGAAACGGAACAGCACGATATCGCCGTCCTGCATGACGTACTCCTTGCCCTCACTGCGGAGCACGCCTGCATCGCGGGCGGCGGACATGGAGCCGTATTTCTTCAGGTCCTCAAATGCCAGCACCTCGGCACGGATAAAGCCTCGCTCGATGTCCGAGTGAATCTTTCCCGCCGCCTTCGGCGCTTTGGTCCCCTTGCGGATGGTCCATGCGCGGCATTCGTCGGGTCCTGCGGTCAGGAAGCTGATCAGACCCAGCAGGGAATAGCTTGCTTTGATCAGGCGGTCCAGTCCGCTCTCCTCAATTCCGAGGTCGGAGAGGAACATTGCCTTTTCCTCCGCGCCCAGCTCCGCAATCTCGGCTTCAATCTGACAGCAGATCGGAATGACCTCCGAATGCTCGCTTTCCGCGTATGCCTTGAGGCGGCGGTAGGCTTCCATGTCGTTCGGCTCGGTTGCGGCGTAGTCCTCGCTCACGTTTGCAACGTAAATCACGGGCTTCATGGTCAAAAGGGGCGTGTCGGCGAGGCAAGCACGCTCATCGTCGGTCAGCTCCACCGTCCGTGCGCATTTGCCCTCCTCCAGAACGTGATAGATTTTTTCGAGGACCTCCAGCTCGGCGGCGTACTTCTTGTCCGCGCGCATTGCCTTTTTCGTGCGGTCCATGCGGCGCTCCAGAATCTCCATGTCCGAGAAAATCAGCTCCAGATTGATGGTTTCCAGATCGCGCATCGGGTCGATTTTGCCGTCCACGTGAATGATGTTGTCATCCTCAAAGCAACGAACGACATGGAGGATTGCATCCACCTCGCGGATGTTTCCGAGAAATTGGTTTCCGAGCCCCTCGCCCTTGGAGGCACCCTTGACCAGCCCCGCGATGTCCACGAATTCAATCACGGCGGGGGTCACCTTTGCGGGGTGGTGCATTTCAGCCAGATAATCCAAGCGCTTGTCCGGTACGGTTACCACGCCGACATTCGGCTCAATGGTGCAGAAGGGGTAGTTTGCGGATTCGGCACCCGCGTTGGTCAGTGCGTTGAAAAGCGTGCTTTTGCCCACGTTGGGCAGTCCCACGATTCCGAGTTTCATAGTCCTGTATCCTTTCCGATTGCGGTATTCCCATATATTATAATACGAAAAAGCGATTTTGGCAAGGGGGCGGCGAAAATCCGCGAAAAAAATTTCAAAAACATTTGCTTTTTGGGCGGAAATGTGCTATAATAAATGGGTGAATGTCGCGTCGGGGGCATTTTTGTCGCGGTAGATACGGAAAAGAACAGAAAATTCATCTTTCCGTCACATAGTTACCCCATTGACGCGGTACAATGAAAAAGGAAAATTATAATTATCGGAGGTTCCGTGATATGACAGATACAAAGATTCTGATTGTGGACGATGATCCCAATATCAGCGATCTGCTGAAGATGTATTTTGAGAATGAGGGCTACGATGTCAAGCTCGCCGCCGACGGCTCGGAGGGCTTGAACTACTTCAAGATGTATGAGCCGGATCTGGTGCTTCTGGACATCATGCTTCCCAAGAAGGACGGCTGGCAGGTCTGCCGCGAGATTCGAGAGATTTCCTCCAAGCCCGTGATTATGGTCACGGCAAAGGGCGAGGTCTTTGATAAGGTGCTGGGACTGGAGCTGGGCGCGGACGATTTCGTGACCAAGCCGTTTGACATGAAGGAGCTCTCCGCGCGTGTCAAAGCGGTGCTCAGACGCTATCAGGCGCATACCAGACAGAGCGACGATGAGGTCATCAAGTTTGAAAACATCGAAATCAGCCTGCAAAAGTATGAGCTGAAGCTCAAGGGCAAGTCGGTGGACGTTCCGCCGAAGGAATTGGAGCTGCTTTACTTCCTCGCATCGAACTACAACCGCGTGTTCACCCGCGACCAGCTGCTCGATAAGGTCTGGGGCTTTGACTACCTCGGAGACTCCCGTACCGTCGACGTTCACGTCAAGCGCCTGCGGGAGAAGCTGGAGGGCGTGTCGGATAAGTGGGTCCTTAAAACGGTCTGGGGTGTCGGCTATAAATTTGAGCTGTTGAGCTGAGCCTGTCCGAGTAAAGAATGTTCAAAAGCGTTTTCGCAAAGTATGTCACCGCCGTCATGCTGATTTTCGTGATCGGCTTTGCGCTTCTTCTGTTCGTGATGACCTCCATTGTCAACAACACGCTGTCCGAGGAAAAGGCGAAAACGATGGAGACCGTTTCGGTGCAGTCCGTTGCCTATCTCAAGGGGGAGCTGACAGACTGCGCGGAGGAGACCTTTCCCACCCAATTGGCGGCGGTCATGGAAGCCGACCCTGCGTTGCTGTCCGCGCTGACGGTGACGGAGCCCGATTTGACGGTCCTTGTGGCGGACCTTTCCGGCAACGTGCTGTATCGCGTGGCGGACGGGGAGATTGCACCCGAGGAGGGGAGCCTGCCGTCCGAGGTCCGAAAAGCGGTTATCAAAAAGAAAAGCTATCTCGGCGTTGCCACCTGTGAGGAGGTTTCCTCCGTGCAGGTGCTGATGCGGGCGGATTTGCTCTCCGATGCGGACGGTCACGTCTGCGGCATGGTCGCCGTTGCTTCGGAGGACCTTGCCAACGGAGCCGTGACCGAAGAGCTGAGCCGTACCGTCGTTTCGGCGGCACTGCTGGTCCTGCTTGCCATTCTGATTGCGGTCTACTTCATCAGCGACCGCGTTACAAGCCCGTTGCGGGGAATGTGCGCGGCAACCAAGCAGTTTGCAAACGGGAGCTTTGATGTCCGCGTGCCGGTCCCCGCGCACGGGAAGGACGAGGTGGCACAGCTGGCAACCGCCTTCAATCAGATGGCGGAGTCGCTGGAGCATCTGGAGAGCCTGCGGAATACCTTCATTGCGAATGTTTCGCACGACCTCCGCACCCCGATGACCACCATCATCGGCTTCATCGAGGAGATACGGGACGGCGTAATCCCGCAGGAGGAGCAGGACCATTATCTGGAGATCATCTCCAACGAAGCGCGCAGGCTCTCTCGGCTGGTATCGTCCCTCTTGGATATTTCCCGCATTGAGGCGGGGGACCGAAAGTTTACGCCAACCCCGTTCGATATCTGCGAAATGGGGCGGGTGATTCTGATTTCCTTTGAACAGCAGATTGACGAGAAGCATCTGGAGGTCGAATTCGAGTGCGACAGGGAGCGGATGACGGTCCTTGCCGACCACGATGCGATTTATCAGATTTTCTACAACATCTGCCACAACGCTGTGAAATTCTCTCGGGCGGGCGGCGCTCTGCGCATCCACATTCGTGCCGACCGCGACCGCAAGGTGCTGGTTTCGGTCTATAACGAGGGGCAGGGGATTCCCGAGGCGGACCTGCCGTATGTCTTTGACCGTTTCTACAAGAGCGATAAGAGCCGAGGGTTGGACAAAACAGGCGTCGGGCTGGGGCTGTTCATCGCCAAAACGATCATTCGGGCGCACGGAGAGAAAATCTGGGTCGAGAGCGAGGAGGGGAAGTATTGCGAGTTCTTCTTCACACTTTCCGAAGCCGATTCGCAGTCGGGCTGATAGCAAAAACGAAAAAATCTTCTTTTTCGTGACCTGTGGATAGGACCAATTTTTACGGACACTGTGATAGTACGGTGTCCGTCTCCTTTTGAGGTATCAAAGAAAAGGAGTTGGTAATACAATGAAATTCCGAGAGCGATTGTATCGTTTCCGGATGGGAAGGAACGGGAGCGATACCCTCTACCGCGTGACGGTGTGGGTGATTCTGGTCCTTGCAGTGGCGAACCTCTTCCTGTGGAGCCCGATTCTGTTAGGGATTGAGGCGGCACTGCTGATTTGGTCGACCTTCCGTTGCTTTTCAAGAAATCTTCCCGCGCGACAGCGGGAAAATCGAGCGTTTCTGCGCTTCTTCGGCAGAATCCGCAATTGGTTCGTGTTGCAGAAGAATCGGATACGGGACCGTAAAACCCACATTTACCGAAAATGTCCCGCCTGCCGTAAGGTCCTGCGCCTCCCGAAAATCAAGGGAGAGCATACGGTTTGTTGCCCGTGCTGCGGTAAAAAATTTCAATTGAAAGTCTGAGGCGATTCATTATGAAAAGAGAGCTTTTGAGAAAGCAAATCCTGACCGCAATGTTTACCGCGCTGACCTGCGCGGCAACGCTTGTGATTCAGATTCCGACCCCCGTGACGAGCGGATATGTCAACGTTGGGGACTGCTTCGTGCTGACGGCGGGGTGGTTTCTCGGACCGTGGTACGGTCTGTTCGCGGGCGGTGTCGGCTCGGCGCTGGCGGACCTGATTTCGGGGTACGCGCACTATATCCCGGGGACCTTCGTCATCAAAGGACTGATGGCAATGGTCGCGGCGCTCCTGTCGCACAGACTGCGCGGGAAACAGCCGTCGAGAGTGGGACGGCTGATCAGCGCGCTGGCGGCGGAGCTGATTATGGTGGGCGGCTACTTCCTCTACGCATGGGCAATCCTCGGAAAAGCCGTGACCGCGGCAGTGACGAGTGTGCCGTCAAACCTGTTGCAGGGTGCAGTCGGCATCGTGGGCGGAATGCTCCTGATTGAGGTGCTGGACCGTCTGCCGTTTGTAAAGCAGAATCACCGCGCGGCGTAAGACGTAAATAGAAAAAAGCAAACTATCGGAATCCGCATAAAACAGCGCGGTCCGAACGGTATCTGATTACCGTTCGGACCGCGCTGTTTTTGTATGTTAAGCGTGTCATGAAGCTTCATCCTTCATGCTGCAAAAAAACATTGTAAATCATGATGCTTTTCATTGCTTCCCATTATATAATACTACATAAGAGCGAATTTGTCAATAGCTATCTGCAAATTTTACGGAAAAAAGGCAGTGTTATCACGATTTTCGGTCAATAATTTCGGTCATAACGGAATCCGCAAAGCTGTGTTTTTTGTTCGGTAGCACGACTTGTCAAAATTCGCCGTCAATTCAGTGTCAGAATATCGGAGGTAAAAGCATGGCAAGAAGAGGAGAAAATATCTTCAAACGGAAGGACGGGAGATGGGAAGCAAGGGTGCTTGAATTCCGCGAAAGCGGAAGAAGCGCATATCGCTCGCTCTACGGAAAAAGCTATACGGAGGTAAAAGCAAAACGGGAAGAATACTACGGGACGGCGCATCAAGCCGCTGTCCCGGTCGCAAAGAGTCTTGCGACATTCGCATATCTGGCGGAGCGCTGGCTGACCTCTGTCAAAGGAACGGTCAAGGAGTCCTCCTACACGCGCTATTATCGCAATGTGTACAGCTATCTCGTTCCCGAGATTGGGACCTATGCGGTATCGCGGATTGACAGTCCCCTCGTGGGGCGGATGAAGGACGAATTATTATCAAAGGGCGGAAGAAACGGCAAGGGGCTATCCGAAAAAACGGTTCTGGACATCTTTTCCACCCTGAAGGCAATCCTGCTTTATGCGTCCGAGCAGGGCTATCCCGCTATGAATATTGCCTTTGTACGCGGTCCGCGGCAGAAAAAGCGGGAGGTCTCGGTAATCCCGCGTGATACAATCTGCCGCTTGGAGGAACGCCTGCTTGATTCCGATAACAGAATCAGCCTCGGTATCCTGTTGACCTTACATACCGGTATCCGCAACGGGGAGCTTTGCGGTCTCCGTTGGGAGGACTTCAATTTCAGAGCATCAACCGTGCGGATTCATCGCACGGTCGAGCGAATCAGCGACCTCGACCCGCTCTCGGGACGAAAAACAAAGGTCATTATCAGCGAGCCGAAAACCGACTCTTCAAGGCGGGAAATTCCGCTCCCAAAAGCACTGTGCCGTTATCTGATTTCCCATCGGGAAGCGGGAAGCAATTATCTGCTCACGGGAACGGACAAGCCGTCGGAGCCACACACCCTGTACATACGCTATGAGCGCTTTCTGAAGCGGAACGGGTTTGAGGGGTATACCTTTCACGCCCTGCGCCATACCTTTGCCACACGGGGAATCGAAGCCGGCTTTGACGCGAAATCTCTGTCCGAAATTCTCGGGCACTCGGACGTTACAACCACATTGCGTTGCTATGTGCATCCGTCTATGGAGCAAAAACGGAGACAGATGGAAAGCCTGTTCAATGCCGAAATTCGTGGTCAAAAAAATGGTATCTGAAAGCGGAAACGCCTGATTCTACCTATCATGCGGGACAAGCGGTCATGAAGGATGAAGCTTCATGACACGCTTGTCCTTTTGCTTTTCTTATCTGACGAAAAGGAGAAAACGGGCATGATTGATCTGTTTGAACACAATAAAACAGCATACGCTTCTGCCGTTTCTCTGCTTTCCGAAACCGGCAAGGCGGCGGTGATTCATCCAACAGGTACGGGGAAGTCCTTTATCGGCTTCAGGCTGTGCGAGGACCATCCCGATAAGACCGTTTGCTGGCTCTCTCCGTCCGAATACATCTTCAAAACACAGCTCGAAAATCTCGCAAAAGCGGCGGGCGGGTGGCAGCCCGAAAATATCCGCTTCTTTACCTACGCAAGGCTCTTGAATCTGACCGAGGCGGAGCTGGAGCGCATCCATCCCGATTATATCATCCTTGACGAATTCCACCGTTGCGGTGCGCAGGAGTGGGGCAAGGGTGTTGCGGCGCTTCTGAAGCGGTATGCGGGGGTCCCGATTCTCGGGCTTTCCGCAACCAATATCCGCTACTTGGACAATCAGCGTGACATGGCGGATGAGCTGTTTGACGGAAACATTGCCTCCGAAATGACGCTCGGGGATGCCATAGTCCGCGGAATTCTTGCCGCACCGCGTTATGTGCTTTCCGTATTTTCCTATCGGAAACAGCTGGAGGAATACGAAAAACGCGTCAGACGAGCCAAGAGCAAGGCGGTCAGGGACCCTGCCGAGCAGTATTTGGAGGCTTTGCGCCGTGCGCTGGAGAAGGCGGACGGACTGGACACCGTGTTTGAAAAGCATATGACCGAGCGCACGGGCAAGTATCTGGTCTTTTGTGCCAATCTGGAGCATATGCGGGAGATGCAGCGCAAGGCGGGCGAGTGGTTTGCCAAGATTGACCCCGCTCCGCATATTTACACCGTTTATTCCGATGACCCCTCCGCCGAACAGTCCTTTTCCGATTTTAAGGCGGACTGCGATAAGGACCATCTGAAGCTCCTCTATTGCATCGACGCGCTCAATGAGGGGGTCCATGTAGACGACGTTGCGGGCGTGATTCTGCTCCGTCCGACCGTTTCCCCAATCATCTATAAACAGCAGATCGGACGCGCGCTCGCGGCGGGCAAAAAGGACGATCCCGTTATTTTTGATATTGTCCTCAACATCGAGAACCTTTACAGCATCGGCGCGATTGAAGCGGAAATGCAGGTCGCCATGACCTATTATCGGTCGCGCGGCATGGAAAACGAAATTGTCAACGAGCACTTTCGGATTATCGACGAGGTGCGCGACTGCCGCGCAATCTTTGATAGGCTCAACGACACGCTTACGGCTTCTTGGGATCTGATGTACGGGGAAGCCCGCGCATATTACGAGGCGAACGGGAATCTGGAGGTTCCGCGCAGATATAAGACCCCGAGCGGCTATTCGCTCGGCAACTGGATTCTGACGCAAAGACGTGTGCGGGCGGGGGAGCAATTCGGCAACCTGACCGACGAAAGGATTGCAAAGCTGGATGCCATCGGCATGGTGTGGGGGAGCTACCGCGATCTGTCGTGGGAGCGCAATCTCGCGGCGGCGCGGGAATACTATGCAACGCACGGCAACCTGAATGTCGTTGCAGCCTATACAACGCCGAACGGACTGCGACTTGGCGCGTGGCTCGCGCAGCTGCGCAATATGCGCAAAAGCGGAGCGCAACGCAAATATCTGACCCCCGAGCGGATTCGGGAGCTGGATGAAATCGGGATGGTTTGGGATGTCCCCGATTATTTATTCGAGAAAAATTACGCCGCACTGTTGGATTATTATAAAGAAAACGGGAATGTGGATGTGCCGAGCTATTATGTAACGGCGGACGGTTTGCGGCTGGGGACGTGGGTGTTTAATATTCGCAGTCGCAGAAAGAAGGTCGGGCAGGGCGCGGAGCTTACGGAAGAGAAAATCAGGCGGCTTGATGAACTGGGCTTTTCTTGGGACGGACGGCACAAGAATACGTGGGACAAAGCATATAGAGCTGCCTGTGAATACAAGGCAAAGTACGGGGATATGAAAATACCTGTGGCATATGTAACGGCGGACGGCTTGAATCTCGGCGTATGGATTCGACATCAGATAGATGTTGGCGAAAAGCTGCCGTCGGAGAAGAAAGAAAAGCTGCTTGCACTCGGCGTGAGTTTTGAAAAGACGGACGCTTGGGAAGAAAAGTTTGCTTTGCTGCAACGGTATTACGAAGAACACGGCGATTTGAAAATTCCCGCAAACTATGTGGTAAACGGCGTTTGGCTTGCGCGGTGGTTTTGGGAGCAGAAAGCAAGGCTGAACGGAAAATCCGTCGGCAAAAGCGGCAAAAAGAAAACACTGACGGAAGAGCAGGCAAATAAATTGCGGTCAATAGGTGCTCGGAGTAAGTATTGGCTAAATGGCTGATGGCGGCATGGAAGAACGAGAAAATAACGATTGCTTTGAAGATGGAATATAAAAGGAGCTTTTACAAATGAGAGTGCTTTTTTCCCCTCCGGACATATCCGAGCTTGAAATAAATGAAGTAGCAGATGCTTTGCGTTCCGGTTGGATTACAACCGGTCCGAGAACGAAGCAACTTGAAAAAGAAATTGCCGAATGGATAGGCGTAAATAAATCCGTATGTCTGAATTCGCAAACGGCTTGCGCGGAAATGGCGTTACATATTCTCGGCATTGGGGCGGGCGATGAAGTAATCGTTCCCGCATATACCTACACGGCGTCGGCTTCCGTTGTTTGTCATGTCGGCGCAACGTTGAAACTCATCGATTCGCAAGTTGATAGTCTTGAAATGGACTATGACGCGCTTGAAAAGGCGATTACGGATAAAACAAAGGTGATTATCCCCGTCGACCTCGGCGGCGTGCCCTGCGATTACGACCGAATTTTTGAAATCGTAGAGAAAAAGAAGCCTTTATTCAAACCGTCAAATGAGATTCAGAAAGCAATCGGCAGAATAGCCGTTTGTGCAGACACGGCACACGCGTTTGGTGCGAAATGGCACGGGAAAATGGTTGGTTCCATTGCTGATTTTTCGAGTTTTAGTTTTCACGCTGTAAAGAATTTTACGACGGCAGAGGGAGGCGCGCTTACTTGGCGGACGATTGACAGAATCAGCGATGAAGATATTTATCATAAACTTCAACTTCTGAGTCTTCACGGTCAGTCGAAAGACGCTCTCGCTAAGACAAAACTCGGCGCTTGGGAGTACGATATTGTAGGCACTTGGTATAAATGCAATATGACGGATGTTGTTGCAGCAATCGGGTTGAAGCAGTTCGAGCGTTATCCCGAAATGCTGAAACGACGCAGAGAAATTATCGCGCGTTATGACGCGCCGTTGAAACCGCTCGGAGTAAAGGTGTTGCCGCATTATACAAGCGAACATGAATCATCGGGACATTTGTATATTACAGAAATACCGAATATTACATACGAACAGCGTGGCGAAATCATTACAAAAATGGCGGAACGCGACATTGCCTGCAATGTGCATTATAAGCCGCTTCCTATGCACACGGCATATAAGGAACTCGGATTCGATATTCAAGATTATCCGAATGCTTACAACCATTTTGCACACGAAATTACATTGCCGTTGCATACTTGCCTGACTGATGAACAGGTACAATATGTAATCGATAATTTCGTGGATATTCTGCGGGAGTACCTTTGATGCTGATTTGCAAATGGGAGAAACTGCCGCCCGAAATGCAGATGGGCGAAGTGCGGAAATATTACGATATTTTGCGCAAAAAGAATTTTTCGTTGTTCCGGAAGCGCCTTTTTGATATTTTCGCTTCAGCGCTTATGTTGATTGTATTATCGCCGTTGTTTCTGATTCTTGCGATTGCGATAAAGATAGACAGTAAAGGGACTGTTTTTTATCGGCAAGAGAGAGTGACGCAATACGGAAAACGTTTTAGAATACATAAGTTTCGCACGATGGTCAGCAATGCGGATAAAATCGGTACGGCTGTGACGATTGAAAACGACAGTCGCGTCACAAAAGTCGGCAGGAAAATCAGAGGGCTACGATTGGACGAATTGCCGCAGTTGTTGGATGTGCTGAGCGGAAACATGAGTTTTGTGGGGACGCGCCCCGAAGTTCCGAAGTATGTTGCAAAGTATTTGCCCGAAATGATGGCGACGCTTTTGTTTCCCGCGGGGGTTACAAGCCTTGCCAGCATTTACTATAAGGACGAGGCTGAACTTTTGAACGGAGCAGAAGATGCCGATCAAGTTTATGTTGAAAAGATATTGCCTGCAAAAATGTATTACAATCTGAAAGCGATTGAAAAGTTTGGATTTTGGCAGGATATCAAGACAATGTTTATGACGGTATTTGCTGTGCTCGGAAAAGAGTATAAAGGCGATTATATTGAGCCGAAAAGCGAAACGACAGCAGTTGAAAGCGAAGCGGCAGTTGCTGAACATGTGACAAAGGACTGATAGAATCCGAAAGAGGAGTAAAGTTTATTATGACAGATGGATTAGTTTCAATCATAATGCCGTCGTGGAATACGGCTCGGTTTATCGGCGAATCGATACAATCTGTATTGGCGCAGACATATACGAATTGGGAATTGTTAATCGTCGATGATTGTTCAACGGATAACACGGATGAGATTCTGCAACCGTTTTTGTCAGATGATAGAATCAAGTACTTCAAGAATCAACAGAATTGTGGGGCGGCTCTTACGAGAAATAGGGCAATGAGAGAAGCTCGCGGGGAATGGATTGCGTTTTTGGATTCGGATGATTTGTGGCTTCCCGAAAAACTTGAAAGAATGATTGAGTTTATGCAAAGTAACAGCTACTCCTTTGCTTATCACCAATACGAAAAAATAGACGAAGAGTCTAAGCCATTGAATATTCTTGTTTCGGGACCGAAGGTTGTAACGAAGCGCAAAATGTACCATTACGGATATCCCGGGTGTCTTACGTTTATGTATAGCGCGAAAACATTCGGGTTGATACAAATTAAAGATATAAAGAAGAACAACGACTATGCTATTTTATTGAAACTATGTAAAAAAGCAAGTTGTTACCTTCTGCCCGAAAATCTTGCAGAATACCGGATACGGAAAAAATCGATTTCGCACGATAAGTTGAGTAAAAAATTGAAAAGTCATTACGATTTATTTCATTATTGCGACGAAAAGTTCGCGATTGCGGCGTTTTGGCTCGCGTGCCAAAATATGTTCTGGGGCGTGCTGAAAAAGAAGAAATACGAAAAAACTGTAGAAAATAATGAAAAAAATAAAAATGATTTCTGTTATCGGTCATTTCGGCAACGGAAAAACTTTGTTAAACGGTCAAACCGTGAAAACCAAAATTGTAACCAATGAGTTATGTAAACAACTTGGAACCGATGAGGTATTAGAATTTGATACTGCAGGCGGAAAAAGTACGTTATTGAAATCACCACTTCAAAGTTTTAAAGCCTTGAAGCAAGCAAAAAATGTAATAATTTTTCCCGCGCATAACGGTTTGAGAGTTTATGTTCCACTTCTAACGTTTTTCAGAAAATTTTTTAAGAACAGAAAATTGCATTACATCGTTATCGGAGGATGGCTTCCGGAATTTTTGAAAACGCGTAAAGGCCTCGCGAAGAAATTACAACGTTTTGATGGGATTTATGTTGAAACAAACACAATGAAAAGGGCGTTGGAAAAACAAGGTTTTACAAATATTGTCGTGATGCCAAATTGCAAAGACTTAAAAATCTTAAAGCCCGAAGAACTTGTATATCCAACCGAAGAACCGTATAAGCTTTGTACCTTTTCTCGTGTAATGAAAGAAAAGGGAATAGAAGATGCAGTAAATGCAGTAAAAGAGGTAAATGAAGAAGCCGGAAAAACGATATACACATTGGATATATACGGACAAGTAGACGCCGCTCAGGTGCAATGGTTTGAAAATCTACAAACAACGTTTCCGTATTACGTAAACTATAAAGGCGTTGTAGATTTCGATAAAAGTGTTGATGTGCTGAAAAACTATTTTGCGTTGTTATTTCCGACACGTTTCTACACAGAAGGCATTCCTGGTACAATTATAGATGCCTATGCGTCGGGAGTTCCGGTGATTTGTTCAAAATGGGAAAGTTTTGAAGATATAGTGGAGGATGGTATTACTGGAATTGGCTATGATTTTCAAAATCAAAAACAACTTGTTGAGCTTATGGAACGTATGGAAAAAGAACCGATTGATAAAATGAAAACTAATTGTCTAAGTAAAGGAAAGAGTTTTTTACCGAATAATGTCATTAAAATTTTAAAATCAAGACTAATTTAAGGAAGTGTGTGCGTTGAGTTTTCTATATAAAGTAAAAAAGTGGACGAAAATGTTAACGGGTAAGAGTATCTTACACGTTAATCAAGGACTTGGAAAGTTTTTTCAACCAGATGAATTGGCTGGGTATTATAATGATTTGACCGAAAAGGTTACAAAAGATGCTGAAACCTTAGAAAAACAATGTTTGCCGCCGTCTTACACAGATGATGGTAAATCTATAGTTTTTGCCACGACGATTTTACAATATGGTCTTGGCTCTTATGACCTTGTTCTTCAAACAAATGATGAAAAATACATATCTCAATTCAAGAGATGTGTTGATTGGGCGTTTGAAAATCAGGATGAGAACGGTGGATGGGATATATCGGCGTTCGCTGGGAAAAACTCTATTTATGGTGCGATGGCACAAGGAGAGGGAGCCTCTCTTTTACTAAGGGCAAATAAATATTATAACGATGAGAAATATATTTTAGCCGCAAAAAAGGCTGTTGATTTAATGTTGACGCCTTTAGAAGAAGGGGGTACAAGTAAATATGAGAAAGATGAAATATTCCTAATGGAATTTATGGATTTGCCTTGTGTTTTGAATGGTTGGATTTTTGCTCTTTTTGGATTGTATGATTTGACTTTGATTTGTGAAGAAGATAAATATAAACAGACTTTGCAATTGACATTAGACACTTTAAAAAAACACCTTTCTGACTTTGATTTAGGCTATTGGTCTAAATATGATATGGGAAAAATGATAACAAGTCCTTTCTATCATAAATTGCATATTGCTCAGTTAAAAGCATTGATTAAGATAGACAATGCACTGGTTTTTTTTGAGATTATGACTAAGTTTGAAAGATATCAAAATAGTTGGTGGAACAGAAAGCGCGCTTTTATAAAAAAAGCGTGGCAAAAGGTTTTTGAAAAATGAAGAGGTTATTATGTATCGTCGGTAGTATGAATGCAGGGGGCGCAGAAACGTTCTTAATGAAGCTCTACCGAAAAATGGACAAAAGTCATTTTCAAATGGATTTTGCCGTAGCAACTGCCGATAAAGGTTATTATGATGATGAGATACTTTCAATGGGGGGGCGAATATATCAGATAAGCCCCAAAAGTTCCGGTATTATACGCAACTTTCAAGAGATAAAAAAACTTGTAAAGCGCGAGAAATATGCTTATGTGATGAGAACGTCACAACACTCATTGTCAGCCCTTGAATTGTTTGCTGCGCGTCTTGGCGGAGCAAAAACTACTATCTTCAGATCGAGTAATTCAAATACAACATCGACTAAAAGTGAAGAAGTTCTAATCCATCGATTCTTTCGTTTTTTGCCACGTTGGAATGCCGATATAAAATTTGCACCGTCAACAGAAGCTGCCGAATTTATGTTTGGCAAAAACTGCATAAAGAAGGGGAAAGCCGTTCTTCTTCATAATGCAATTGATCTTTCCTTATTTTGTTATGATATGGATGCCCGATTGAGTATAAAAAACGAGTTATCAATTCCCGCTAATGCAATTGTTATAGGGCATATAGGGCGGTTTAATCAACAAAAAAATCATACTTTTTTGTTGGATGTTTTTAATGAAATACATAAACAAAATCGCAATACGGTTCTGATGCTCGTTGGAAAAGGTGAATTAGAAGACAAAATAAGAGAAAAAATCAAGGCGTTTAACCTTGAGAACAGTGTGATATTCACCGGCGTTCGATCGGATATTCCTGCGTTGCTTTCGGCGATGGATGTGTTTGTTTTTCCTTCGTTTTATGAAGGTATGCCGAACACGGTGATTGAAGCGCAGGCTACAGGATTGCCGTGTCTGATAGCAGATACGATTACGAAAGAAGCGAATGTTACCGGGTTGGTGCGATATATGCCATTGAAGGATTCTGCTACTTGGGCAAAAAACGCTTTAAACATGGTTTCAGAGACACGCATACAGACAAAGGAAACCATGATTGAAAAAGGGTATGATATTGAAAATGTCTGCAAGGATTTTGTGCGACTGGTGTTTGGCAAAAATGAAGAATAAAGCGTACATTTAATCTAATTACAAATGTACATCGGAGAAAACTATGTATTATATACTATCGTTTGTAGCGTTAATAATAGTTGAGTGG
>ERZ808252.1122-NODE-1122-length-21295-cov-38.771139_pt1 | contig 21295 bp, 15 predicted proteins | sample MGYA00521242_ERZ808252 | MGnify/ENA primary metagenome ERZ808252 (study PRJEB31516, sample SAMN03275581) | gut metagenome | biome: mammalia-associated habitat; material: feces | host: Papio cynocephalus | place: Kenya | collected 2012-08-07 ...
CTTCAGACTTTCTAAACTATATGCTTAATCCCCCAGATTTATCGGGTGAGCCGTTTTTAAGGGACGACTAGATACTGTAACGACAGTACAATCTGCCATAATTTGACTTTTTGTACAGAAAAATCTCTAATGACCTATTTTGACTTTTTTCTTGCAAAAAATGGAGGTTACACGGTTATTTCACCTCGGATACTCCGTGTCATATAGTTTCGAATTTGATGGGAGTCTGTGTAGCGGGCTTGTAAGTACATCAGTTTAGTTACCGCGCTTTCTACAGTACTGTCATAGCCACTGATAACTCCTGCCGATTTCAGTTGGTAACCTGTGTCATATCTGCTCATTTCAACACTTCCTGCCAGGCACTGGCTGATGTTGATGATTACTTTTCCGTTACGTGTGCCTTCCTTGAGGGCATTGATTAGCCATGGTTGCTGAGGGGCGTTGCCACTGCCATAGGTTCGCATGACAATAGACCTGAGGTTAGGAGTGGTGATGATGTGTCTAACCAAATCCTCGCGGATGCCAGGGAAAAGCGTAAAGACAATCACGTTGTTATCCATTCTGAAATGAGGAATCATGGGCCTTGCAAAGTCAGGCTTGAGTATGCTGTCCTCATGATAGGTTATGCAGACCCCGGCATCAACAAGGTGCATATAGTTGAAACTCTCAAATGCATTAAACTCTTCTGCACTAAGCTTGGTTGTGCGGTTTCCGCGTAACAGGTGTCCATTGAAATAGACACCAACCTCGGGCACCATGGCTGTTCCATCATGGTGTTTTGAACCGGCTATCTCAATGCTGGTAATCAAATTCTCCTTTCCATCAGTCCTCAACTGTCCGATAGGCAACTGGCTGCCAGTCAGAATCACTGGTTTGGTTAGGTTTTCCAGCATATAGCTCAGTGCTGATGCCGTATACGCCATGGTATCTGTCCCGTGAAGAATGACAAAGCCGTCGTATTGGTTATAATGGTTGGCTATGATGTGCGCCAGGTCTGTCCACAGCTTGGGTGACATGTCACTGCTGTCAATAGGTGGGTTGAACTGGTAGGTTGCAATGTTGGTTGGCAGTTGTTTGAGTTCGTGCACATTGTTGAGCAGATGTTCGAAATTGAGTGGCTCAAGGGCACCGGTCAGCGGATTGCGGCTCATGCCAATTGTCCCGCCTGTGTAGATGAGCAGCACATGATTGTCGTACGTCATCGTTTACGTTAATTTTTGGTGCAAAAATAAGCAAACTTTTTGAGATATAAGAAATAAATGTTTAATTTTGCAAGGTTTATTGAACCATACTGTGTGTATGTGTCTCCCCCCCTTATGTGTTAGCATACAATGATGGCTTAATATGACATTTACTAAAATCAAAGAAAATAGAAAAATGAAACAGTTTAATGACAAAAACTTTCTGCTTGACAACGAGGTGGCAGTAGACCTCTTTCACAACCATGCGTCAAAGATGCCAATTATTGACTATCATTGCCATTTGATACCGGAAATGGTGGCCAATGACCATCGTTTCAAGAGTATCACGGAGCTTTGGCTTGGTGGCGACCATTACAAGTGGAGGGCCATGCGCACGAATGGTGTTGATGAGAGATATTGCACAGGCAAAGACACCTCTGACTGGGAAAAGTTTGAGAAGTGGGCAGAGACCGTTCCCTACACTTTCCGAAACCCCCTGTATCATTGGACACATCTGGAATTGAAGACCGCCTTTGGCATAACCAAGCAACTCAGTCCCAAGACAGCCAGGGAAATTTATGATGAATGCAACGAGAAACTTCAGCAGCCCGAATTCTCTGCCCGCGGCTTGATGCGACATTATCATGTTGAGTGTGTCTGTACAACCGACGATCCTGTTGATGACCTGCATTACCACCAGCAATATGCAGCCTCAAAGACCGCCAGTGACCCAATCATGATACCCGCATGGCGCCCAGACAAGGCAATGAACATAGAGAAGCCTGGCTTTGCTACCTATGTTAACCAGCTTAGCAATGTTTCAGGCGTGACCATCACCACTTTCAAGGATATGATTGACGCACTGCAAAAGCGCCATGATTTCTTCGCAGAGAATGGCTGCAAGTTGAGCGACCACGGCATTGAAGAATTTTATGACGATGCCTACACAGATTCTCAGATTGAGACCATCTTTGCAAAGGTTATGAGGGGGCAGGAGCTTTCTAACCAGGAAATTCGCCAATACAAGAACTGCTTCCTCACCCGGATGGCGGAGATGGACGCAGAGGCAGACTGGACCCAGCAGTTCCATTATGGTGCCATTCGTGACAATAACACACGGATGTATGACCAACTAGGCCCGGATACAGGTTTTGACTCTATTGGCGAGTTTTCCACAGCCCGTGCAATGAGCCATTTCTTGAATCATCTCAACTCAGAAGGCAAACTCACGCGTACTATCCTTTACACCTTGAATCCTTGTGCAAATGAGGTGATTGCCACAATGTTGGGCAATTTCCAAGGCGGGTGTCCCGGAAAGATTCAATTTGGCTCGGGATGGTGGTTCAACGACCAGCTTGATGGCATGACACGCCAAATGAACGCACTTTCCGTGCTCGGCCTTCTGAGCCGCTTTGTGGGTATGCTCACGGACTCACGTTCATTCTTGAGTTATCCTCGCCATGAATATTTCCGCCGGCTACTCTGCAATATTCTAGGCACGGATGTAGAGAAAGGGCTGCTTCCCAATGACCATGAAATTCTGTCACGCATGGTTGAAGACATATCCTATAATAACGCTAAGGACTATTTCAAATTTTGCTAACGCCAGATTCTAAGGCGGGGTATAACCTGTATGTCTTGTGGGGACATTCTCTTTTTTAGAAAGAAAAGAGAGGGTGTCCCCATTTGCTTGTTGTGTTTTCTCAATATTTTGGAATATTTTGGAAAACCTTTCTCCTCCGACCGATTTTGAGCAAATATTTGCATAATTAAAAAATAAGGTGTAAATTTGCAACGTTTAACTCGTTTTTTGCATAAATGGAAATGAACAGAAAAACAATGAAATTGTTGTTGGCCGTTGCTGCCGTTGTGATATTGGCCAGCTGCTCGGGTACTAAGAATGTCGCTTATTTCCAGAACAGCGACTCTGTGAACCTTGATGCATCGAAGATGCTGTATGATGCGCACATCATGCCCAAGGACATTTTGAGTATTACCGTGAGTACTACTGATGCTGAGGCTGCTGTCCCCTTTAATATGACTGTGCCCACGCCATTGACCCAATCTCAACGGTCAACGTACGCACAGGCTCTGCTTCAAAGTTACTTGGTTGACAATGAAGGTAATATAGAATTTCCGAAGGTTGGAAAGGTTCACCTCGGTGGCTTAACAAAGTCGGAGGCCGAAAAACTTATCTTGGAAAAAATAAAACCTTATATGAATCCAGAAGAGACACCGATTGTTACGGTAAGAATGTCAAACTATAAGATTTCGGTTCTCGGTGAGGTCAACCGTCCTGGAATGTACACTGTTGGTAACGAGAAAATCAGTATTCTTGAGGCCTTGGCACAGGCTGGAGACTTGACTATTTACGGCGTGCGTAACAACGTGAAACTTATCCGTGAAGATTCTACGGGGATGAAATCCATCCATGTGCTGAATCTGAACGATGCGTCTTTGATTAACTCTCCTTATTATTATTTGCAGCAGAATGACATTGTTTATGTTGAGCCGAACAAGGTGAAGGCGCAGAACTCAAGTGTGGGAAGTATGACCACGCTGTGGTTCTCTGCCACTTCTATTCTGATTTCACTCACGTCACTGTTGTATAACATCCTGAAATAAATATGTGTGGAATCGTAGGTTACATAGGAAGCAAGGACGCTTACCCAATTCTGATAAAAGGTCTCAGGCGACTTGAATACCGTGGCTATGACAGTGCAGGAGTGGCTTTGATTAGTTCCGGTGGAGATTTGAACGTGTGGAAAACCAAGGGGAAGGTTGACGACCTTGTCAACTATTGTGAGGACAAGGACGTTTCTGGCTGCGTTGGAATTGCCCACACACGTTGGGCTACTCATGGCGAACCTTCTGCTGTCAATGCCCATCCCCATTACTCGCAGTCCAAAAACCTGGCAATCATCCATAATGGCATTATAGAGAACTATGCAGATCTGAAAGGTAAACTGATGTCCAAGGGGGTTACTTTCCGGTCGGATACCGACACGGAGGTACTGGTCCAGCTGATAGAGTACATCCAGGTGCGTAAAAACCTTGACTTGCTGACTGCTGTCCAATTGGCCCTTCATGAGGTGATAGGAGCCTATGCCATAGCCCTGCTTGACCGGCATCAGCCAAATCAGATTATTGCTGCCCGCAAACAAAGTCCATTGGTGGTTGGCATTGGTAAGGATGAGTTTCTTCTTGGATCCGATGCCAGTCCCATTGTGGAGTACACGGACAAGGTGGTATATCTTGAGGATGGAAATATAGCTGTGCTGAAGAAGGGAGAAGATTTGAAGGTTGTAAATATCTTGAACAGAAAGCTGAACCCCGAGATTCAGACTGTTGACATCAATCTTGGCCAGTTGGACAAAGGCGGATTTCCACATTTCATGCTGAAAGAAATTTTCGAGCAGCCGGACTGTCTGACTAACTGTATGCGTGGACGCATCAATGTGGATGCGGACAATGTTGTACTCAGTGCAGTCATTGACTATAAGAAACAGCTGTTGAATGCCAAGCGTTTTATCATCGTGGCCTGTGGCACCTCTTGGCATGCCGGTCTGATTGGCAAGCAGATAATCGAAAGCCTCTGTCGTATTCCTGTGGAGGTTGAGTATGCTTCGGAATTCCGCTACAGAAATCCAGTCATCACACCAAATGATGTGGTGATTGCCATTTCACAGAGTGGTGAAACAGCAGACACCTTAGCTGCTGTCAAACTGGCAAGAGAGCATGGCGCCTTTATCTATGGCATTTGTAATGCAATAGGGTCAAGCATTCCCAGGGCAACGGATACGGGTTCCTATATCCATGTGGGACCCGAGATAGGTGTAGCCTCTACAAAGGCTTTCTGCGGACAGGTAACGGTGCTGTCAATGCTGGCTTTGGCATTGGCTAAGGAAAAGTGTACAATTACCAAAACCGACTATCTTGCCGTTGTTAAGGAACTTCACGCCATTCCTTTGAAGATGAAAGAAATGCTCAAACAGAATAACAGCATAGCTGATTTGAGCCGCACATTCACCTACGCCAGAAATTTCCTCTACTTGGGACGTGGGTACAACTATCCCGTTGCACTTGAGGGAGCACTTAAATTGAAAGAAATTAGCTATATACATGCGGAAGGCTATCCGGCCGCAGAGATGAAGCACGGCCCCATAGCTTTGATAGACAGTGATATGCCTGTGGTGGTCATTGCCACGCACAATGCCATGTACGAGAAGGTGCTAAGCAACATTCAAGAGATTAAAGCCCGAAAAGGAAGAGTGATTGCGCTAGTGTCGAAAGGTGATGACACGATAAGCAGGATAGTAGACGAGGTAATAGAGCTACCAGACACCATAGAGTGCCTGGAGCCTTTACTATCCACCATTCCATTGCAGTTGCTTGCCTATCATATTGCAGTTTGTAAGGGCAAGAATGTTGACCAGCCAAGAAATTTGGCAAAGTCAGTTACTGTGGAGTGAGGCTTTTCTGAACGACAAGGAGCCGGCTTCCGTGTTGGTCCCCCTTGATTCGATAGGAACCGTCACGGAAGCCATTTTTATAAATATACAAAAAAGATTGAGGGATAAGAAGCTGGCATGTTCAGCGCATGCCAACACAACAAACAATCAGCATTTTAAATAGACACAGAGAATGGAACAGCTAAAGCATGAATGTGGTGTAGCCATGATAAGGTTGCTCAGGCCTTTGGATTATTACCAGCAGAAATATGGCAGCTGGATGTATGGCTTGAACAAGCTCTACCTGATGATGGAGAAGCAACATAACCGAGGGCAAGAAGGAGCTGGCATGGCCTGTGTCAAACTGCATACAACGCCGGGCAATGAATATATGTTCCGTGAAAAAGCGGAAGGGGCCAATGCTATAACTGAGATTTTTGGTACTGTTCAGTATGGCTTTCGTGAGCAGGATCAGGCTCAACTTAAGGATATCAGCAATGTAAGTGTCCATGTGCCATTTGCCGGTGAGCTTTATATGGGACATCTCCGCTATTCAACAACAGGTAAAAGAGGACTGAAATATGTACATCCGTTCTTGCGCCGTAACAATTGGAAAGCAAAAAACCTCTGTTTGTGCGGCAACTTTAACATGACTAACATTGACGAGGTGTTCCAGAAAATAACAGCCCAGGGACAATGGCCCAGAATATTCAGTGACAGCTATATTATGTTGGAGTGGATGGGACATCGTCTTGACCGGGAGGTGGAGCGCAATTTTGTTGAAGCCAAGAAACTGGGAAAGGATGGCACAGACATTACAGACTACATTGACAGTCATGTAAGGATGGAGAATGTGTTGAAAACCACTATGCCAGACTTTGACGGTGGCTATGTGGTGTGCGGACTGACAGGCAGCGGCGAGATGTTCTCTATGAGGGATCCATGGGGCATCCGTCCGGCATTTTACTATCGCGATGATGAGATAGTTGCGGTGGCCAGTGAGCGCCCTGTGCTTCAGACTACCTTTGACTTGGAATGTGATGACATATCAGAACTTAAACCCGGTGAAGCCATTCTGGTGAGACGGGACGGAAACTGTGTCTTGGAGCAGGTGCTTGCACCACGCGGAGACTCTGCCTGTTCCTTTGAGCGTATCTACTTCAGCCGTGGCTCTGACCGTGACATCTACAGGGAACGTCGCAAACTGGGCGAGCAGTTACTGTACCCTATACTCAAAGCCATTGACAATGACGTGGCCCATACCGTTTTCTCTTTTATCCCAAATACAGCAGAGGTGGCCTATTACGGAATGCTGGGTGGTTTCAAACGCTATCTTAATGAGCAGAAAATACAAGCCATAGAGCAGTTCGACCGTATGCCGACCCACCAAGAACTCGAGGGCATCCTTCACCAGTATGTCCGTTCGGAGAAGGTGGCATGGAAGGACATCAAACTGCGTACGTTCATAACAGAAGGTAACTCGCGCAATGACTTAGCCTCGCATGTTTACGATGTCACGTATGAGTCACTTTGCCCAGGGGTGGACAACTTAGTGGTTATTGATGACAGCATCGTTCGCGGAACTACACTTAGGGAAAGCATAATCAAGATACTCAATCGCCTACATCCGCGTAAAATAGTTATAGTCAGTTCTTCTCCACAAATCCGCTATCCCGACTATTATGGCATTGACATGGCCCGTTTGGAAGAACTTATTGCTTTCAGAGCTTGTATTGAGTTGCTCAAGGAGCGTGGTATGCATGGATTGATTGATGATACCTATCACCATTGCCTGGAAGAGCAGAACAAGGCAAAAGGAGAAATGCGATGCTGTGTGAAAGACCTCTACAAGCCGTTTGCAGCAGAAGAACTAAATAAAAAGATGGTGGAAATGCTGCGCCCTGCAGGAATAACCACACCAATCGAGCTTGTATTCCAAAGCATCGAGGGGCTTCATACGGCCATTCCACGCCACAAGGGAGACTGGTATTTTACAGGGAACTATCCAACGCCGGGAGGTGTTAAACTGGCTAATCAGGCATTTGTCAACTATATAGAGAATGTGTATCAGTACGAACAGAAATTTTGATATTTTAAGTCCAGATATGAAGAATGTAACGTTAGTCCTTGATGATGGGACAATATTCCACGGCAAGTCTTTCGGCTACGACCAACCTGTGGCAGGCGAAGTGGTGTTTAATACCGCAATGATGGGCTATCCTGAGAGTCTGACTGACCCCTCTTATGCCGGTCAGCTGATGGTGCTGACTTATCCGCTGGTTGGAAATTACGGCGTGCCTCCGCTTGTCGTTGCCAAGGATGGCATTGCCACATTCATAGAGAGTGACAGAATACATTGCTCTGCCATTATTGTGGCAGACTACAGCGAACAGTACAGTCACTGGAATGCTGTGGAAAGTCTGGCAGATTGGCTGAAGCGCGAGCATGTGCCTGGCATCACAGGTATAGACACGCGCCAACTCACAAAGGTGTTGCGTGAGCATGGCGTGATGATGGGAAAAATTCTGTTTGACGACCAGCCAGGCACGATTCCGGAGGCTGACTATGAGGGTGTGAATTTTGTTGACCGTGTGAGTTGCAAGAATGTCATCCGTTATAATGAGGGTGGCGGTAAAAAAGTTGTGCTTGTGGACTGCGGCGTTAAGAATAACATTATCCGGTGTTTGGTTGACCGCGGTGTGGATGTAATCAGAGTACCTTGGAACTATGATTACACATCTATGGACTATGACGGCTTGTTTCTGGCCAATGGTCCTGGTGACCCGGATATGTGTGAGGACGCAGTGAAAGTAATTCGTAAACAGATGTCTCAGAGCCGCAAGCCTATTTGCGGTATTTGCATGGGTAACCAATTGCTGGCTAAGGCAGGAGGTGCAACCATTTACAAATTAAAATATGGACACCGTTCGCACAACCAACCTGTGCGCGAGGTAGGTACAAACCGCTGTTATGTGACAAGCCAGAATCATGGCTATGCGGTGGATGCTTCGACACTTGGCAAAGACTGGAGAGAGTTATTTGTTAACATGAATGATGAGTCGAACGAGGGAATCTGCCATGTGGAGAATCCATGGTTTACCAGCCAGTTTCACCCCGAGGCGTGTAGCGGCCCAGTAGACACAGAGTTTATGTTTGACCGCTTTGTAGACCAACTCAAATAATACCATTGTTCCAATCTAATATAACTTCAAATCTTAAGGAGATGAAAGACGATACGATAAAGAAAGTCCTGTTGCTCGGTTCTGGTGCCCTGAAAATTGGAGAAGCTGGTGAGTTTGACTATTCTGGATCGCAGGCCCTCAAGGCTTTGCGTGAGGAAGGAATCAGCACAGTGCTTATCAATCCCAATATTGCTACCGTTCAGACTTCAGAGGGCGTAGCCGACCAAATTTATTTTCTTCCTGTTCAGCCCTACTTTGTGGAGCGTGTCATTGAGAAAGAACGGCCCGATGGCATTCTGCTTGCCTTCGGCGGACAGACAGCCCTTAACTGTGGTGTGGAGCTTTTTAAGAACGGTGTGCTTGACAAATACGGCGTACGCGTACTGGGGACACCAGTCCAGGCAATTATGGATACAGAAGACCGAGAGTTGTTTGTAGGCAAACTCAATGAGATAGGTGTTAAAACCATCAAGAGTGAAGCCTGTGAGAACATCGAGCAGACCAGGCATGCCGCTGCACTATTGGGCTATCCTGTTATTTTGCGTGCTGCCTATGCCTTGGGTGGGCTTGGAAGTGGCTTCTGTGACAATCAGGAGGAACTGGACAGACTGGCGGAAAAGGCATTCTCTTTCTCTCCGCAGGTTCTGGTGGAGAAGAGTCTTAAAGGTTGGAAAGAGATTGAGTATGAGGTGGTGCGCGACCGCTATGACAACTGTATTACAGTGTGTAACATGGAGAACTTTGACCCTCTTGGCATACATACGGGTGAGAGTATTGTGGTAGCCCCGTCACAGTCTCTGACCAACAGTGAGTACCACAAGCTGCGTGCCTTGAGCATCAAGATTGTTCGTCATATTGGGATTGTGGGTGAGTGCAATGTGCAATATGCCTTTGACCCACAAAGCGAAGATTACCGAGTGATAGAAGTGAATGCCCGTTTGAGCCGTTCTTCGGCCCTTGCTTCCAAAGCAACGGGCTATCCACTGGCTTTTGTCGCTGCCAAGCTGGGAATGGGCTACGGTTTGTTTGAACTGAAAAATTCGGTCACAAAGACTACCAGTGCATTCTTTGAACCTGCCCTTGACTATGTGGTGTGCAAGATTCCCCGTTGGGACTTGAGCAAGTTCAGGGGGGTGGACAAGGAACTGGGCTCGTCCATGAAGTCTGTCGGAGAGGTGATGGCCATTGGACGTAGCTTTGAGGAGGCCATCCAGAAAGGTCTTCGTATGATTGGGCAGGGAATGCATGGTTTTGTAGAAAACAAGGAATTGCAGATACCAGACATTGATGCAGCGCTGAGGGAACCAACAGACAAGCGTGTGTTCATCATCTCAAAGGCTATGCACAAGGGATACACCATAGACCAAATACACGAATTGACAAAGATTGACAGGTGGTTCCTGCAGAAACTGAAGCATATCATAGATATAGACGAGCGTATGAAATCGCTCAAGAGTGTGAACAATCTTGACAAAGAACTACTTCGTGAGGCCAAAGTCTATGGATTTACCGATTTTCAGATAGCCAGGGCGGTAGGCCTGGAAGTGGAACTGAAGAGTATGGCTAAGGCTGGACTTGTTGTGCGCAACCTCCGTAAGAGTTATGGCATTCTTCCCGTTGTCAAACAGATTGATACGCTTGCAGCGGAATATCCGGCTCAAACCAATTACCTTTATCTCACATATGCAGGCGTGGCCCATGATGTATGTTTTGAGCATGACAAGCGGAGCATCGTCGTCCTTGGGTCTGGCGCTTACCGCATTGGTTCTTCCGTGGAGTTCGACTGGTGTGGAGTCCAGGCGCTTAATACCATTCGCAAGGAAGGCTACAGGTCTGTGATGATTAACTACAACCCTGAAACTGTGTCGACCGATTATGATATGTGCGACCGTCTCTATTTTGATGAGCTTACCTTTGAGCGGGTAATGGATATTGTAGACCTTGAGGCACCTTACGGAGTCATTGTGTCCACAGGTGGGCAGATTCCTAACAATCTGGCCATGCGTCTTGACGAACAGCGTGTGCCCATTCTCGGCACCTCTGCACAAGATATTGACAAAGCAGAGGACCGTGCCAAATTCTCGTCAATGTTGAGCCGCAATGGTATTGACCAGCCAGCCTGGAGTGCCCTCACTTCAATGGATGATATAGGCAAATTCATCCAGCAGGTGGGATTTCCGGTACTTGTGCGTCCTTCGTACGTGCTTTCAGGTGCAGCAATGAACGTTTGTTCCAACCAGGAGGAGCTTGAGAAGTTTCTCAAACTTGCGGCCAATGTCAGCGAAGACCATCCAGTAGTTGTCAGCCAGTTTATTGAATATGCCAAAGAGGTGGAGATGGATGCTGTTGCCCGTAATGGCGAAATTATTGCATACGCTATCAGCGAGCATATCGAGTTTGCTGGTGTGCACTCTGGTGATGCAACGATTCAGTTTCCGCCCCAGAAACTCTATTGCGAGACAATCAGAAGAATCAAGCGCGTGAGTAGAAAGATTGCGGAGGAATTGCATATCAGTGGCCCTTTCAATATTCAATTTCTGGCACGTGAAAATGACATTAAGGTAATTGAGTGTAACCTGCGTGCATCACGTTCGTTCCCATTTGTTAGCAAAGTATTGAAAATCAATTTTATTGAACTCGCAACTAAAGTGATGCTTGGACTTCCTGTGGAGAAACCTCATAAGAGTCTTTTCGACTTGGACTATGTAGGTATCAAGGCCAGTCAGTTTTCGTTCAACCGCTTGCAAAAGGCCGATCCTGTGCTTGGTGTTGATATGGCTTCAACTGGTGAGGTCGGGTGTTTAGGTGACGACACCAGTACTGCGCTGCTCAAGAGTATGCTTTCGGTTGGATACCGTATACCGCAACGGAACATTCTGCTATCAACGGGGAGTGCCAAGCAAAAAGCTGCCATGCTAGATGCTGCAAAGACATTGGCAGACCATGGCTACAAACTTTTTGCCACAGGAGGCACATCCAAGTATCTGAATGAGAACGGGGCTCCCAACACCCTTGTGTATTGGCCCTCTGAGAAGGGAAAGCCTCAAGCACTTGATATGCTTCACAACCATGAAATAGATATGGTTGTAAACATCCCGAAGAATCTTACAGCGGGAGAACTGAGCAACGGGTATAAGATTCGCCGTGCGGCTATTGATCTCAATGTGCCACTGATTACCAACGCACGGTTGGCCTCGGCTTTCATACAGGCTTTCTGCAATGTGAAACTTGATGAGATTGACATTAAAAGCTGGGCAGAGTATTGAAATAGTGAGTTGAATTTTCATTCTTGAAATTTGGTATTATAAAAGATTAGGCGTATATTTGCAACATTCAAACAATGCCAATACTATGGAATTTGGAGAGACTTTTGAGTCGAAAATCAACCGGAGTGACTATAAAATCTTGGTGGTAGATGATGTGGTCAGCAACGTGCTGTTACTGAAAGTGTTGCTAACCAATGAAAAATTTCAAGTAATTACTTGCAACAATGGCACCTCTTGCCTTGAAAAGGCCAAGACCGAACACCCCGACTTGATACTCCTTGATGTAATGATGCCAGATATCTCGGGGCTCGACACTTGTGTGGAATTGCGTAAAGACCCGGTGACCGCAGAGATTCCTGTTATTTTCCTGACAGCTCTGAACAATCCAGCCGACTTGGTACATGGCTTTCAGGTTGGGGGAAATGATTTCCTTACCAAGCCATTCAATAAGGAGGAACTGATTATGCGCGTAATGCACGAAATCTCTTTGGTAGCAGCCAAGCGCATTATAGTAAAGCAGAACGAGGAACTCAAACGGACTATCAGCAACCGTGACAAAATGTATTCAGTAATAGCGCATGACCTTCGTTCTCCGATGGCAAGTATTCGCATGGTGCTTAACCTTTTGGTCAATGCAATCTCTCCTAAGGTAATTGGTCCTGAATTGTTTGACTTGATTGACAAAGCCAACCGGGAATCAGAAGAAGCGCATGATTTGCTTGACAACCTTCTGAAATGGACTAAGAGCCAGACGGGGCGCCTTAATGTGGCGTTGCAAGATTTTGACCTCAACGAGGTCGTTTCGGGAGTTATGGATATCTTCATAATGATTGCCGAGACCAAGAAGATTCACTTGAATTTTGAGAGTGACACCGCTCTTGTGGTGAGGGCTGACAAGGATATGCTGAAGACTGTTATCCGCAACTTCATTAGCAATGCCATTAAGTTCAGCCATGAGGGCAGCAGTGTTGACATTATCATCGGCGACGAAGGTGAAATGGCGAAAATCAGTGTGCGTGACCATGGTGTAGGCATCAGCGAAGACCGTATCAAAGGTCTTTTCAATGATGGAAAAACGACATACGGAACAGCCAACGAAGAGGGTAGTGGTCTTGGCTTACAGCTCTGTAAGGACTTCGCTGAGAAAAATGGTGGTCATGTGTCGGTTGAGTCTGTGCTTGGCGAAGGTAGCACATTCAATGTGTATGTGCCATTGAAAAAAGATAATCAGTAAATATGGGAATATTTGGACTTTTCACAAAGAATAAAAAGGAAACGCTTGACAAGGGACTAGAGAAAACCAAGTCAAGTGTGTTTGATAAACTGGCACGGGCCGTGGTAGGCAAGTCCAAAGTTGACGATGATGTACTTGACAATCTGGAGGAGGTCTTGATTACCAGTGACGTGGGCGTTGACACAACGTTGAAAATCATTCGGCGGATACAGGAGCGTGTAGCACGCGACAAGTATGTCAGCACATCAGAGCTGAATGGGATTCTGCGTGACGAGACAGCCTCTCTTCTTGCCGAGAACAACAGTGATGACAATGACAACTGGGACCTTCCCACTGACCACACGCCATACGTAATCCTTGTCGTTGGGGTTAATGGTGTTGGGAAGACTACGACTATTGGCAAACTCGCCTGGCAGTTTAAACACGCTGGGAAAAAAGTGTATCTGGGTGCGGCTGACACATTCCGTGCAGCAGCGGTTGAACAACTCTGTATTTGGGGTGAACGTGTCGGTGTACCTGTGGTTAAACAGCAGATGGGAAGTGATCCGGCGTCGGTAGCTTTTGATACGTTAAACAGTGCCAAAGCGAATGGAGCTGACGTGGTACTGATAGATACTGCCGGGCGTCTCCATAACAAGATTGGGCTGATGAACGAACTCAAGAAAATCAAGGATGTGATGAAAAAAGTGTTTCCACAGGCTCCTGACGAAGTGATGCTTGTGCTGGACGGAAGCACAGGCCAAAATGCCTTTGAACAGGCACGTCAGTTTGCAGCTGTCACTAAAATCACATCGCTTGCCATCACCAAGCTTGATGGAACGGCCAAGGGAGGCGTTGTTATTGGCATCAGTGATCAACTCAAGGTACCCGTGAAATATATTGGGCTTGGTGAAGGAGTGGAGGATTTGCAGCTGTTTAACAAACGACAGTTTGTTGATTCCTTGTTTGGAGCATGACATTTGCTGCCGAGAAAAGAAATTTAGTTCTTAATTAATCTCATAAGCGGAAATTGAAGAATAAGACAATTGACTTTATTACCATGGGGTGCTCCAAAAATCTTGTTGACAGCGAGACCCTCATGAGTATGTTTGAACGAAATGGATACCACTGCACTCATGATAGCGAAAATCCACAGGGAGACATTGTTGTCATCAATACCTGTGGTTTTATAGAGGATGCCAAGCAGGAGAGCATAAATGCCATTTTGGAACTTGCGCAGGCCAAGGACGAAGGGCGTATCAAGCAGCTGTATGTCATGGGATGTCTGTCGCAGCGTTATCAGGAAGAACTGAAAGCAGAGATTCCTCAGGTGGACAAGTTTTATGGCAAGTTCAATTACAAGCAGTTGCTGACGGATTTAGGACATCCACAGTTGGAAAGCTGTACAGGTCCGCGCCATCTTACAACTCCTCACCATTATGCCTATATAAAAATCAGTGAGGGGTGTGATCGCCATTGTGCCTACTGTGCCATACCCATCATGACGGGTCGCCATATAAGTCGCCCTCAGAGGGAGATTCTTGATGAAATGAGAGAGCTTGTGGCCCACGGCACAACCGAGTTTCAGGTGATAGCCCAGGAACTGACTTATTACGGTGTTGATGTAGACGGCCATCAGCATATCGCAGATTTGGTGTCTGCAATGGCGAATATTCCTGGTGTCCGCTGGATACGTCTGCATTATGCCTATCCTTCCCATTTCCCTTGGGATTTGCTTCATGTCATCCGCAATAACTCCAATGTATGTAATTATCTTGACATTGCCTTGCAGCATGTCTCTGACAATGTGTTGAAACGAATGCAGCGCCATTTCACCAAGGCTGAGACCTATGAGCTTGTGAGACGTCTGCGCCGCGAGGTTCCTGGCATACATCTGCGCACAACGCTAATGGTTGGCTTCCCCGGAGAGACGGATGAGGATTTCGAAGAGTTAAAGGAGTTTGTCCGGTGGGCACGTTTTGAACGTATGGGGGGCTTTGTATATTCTGAAGAAGATGGCACCCCGTCTGCCACACTTTATGCTGATGATGTTCCGGCTGCAGTAAAGCGGCGGCGCCTCTCTGAACTGATGGCCTTGCAGCAGCAAATAAGCGGTGAGGTGCAGACCGCAAAGGTTGGACAGACCCTTTGTGTGGTCATTGACCGTGTTGAGGGTGATTACTATGTCGGGCGGTCAGAATACAGCTCTCCTGAGGTTGACCCAGAGGTTCTGATTGAACGAAATGGCAAAGAGTTACAGGTTGGCTGTTTTTATGACGTAACGATTACCGCCTCAGATGACTTTGACCTGTATGGTATGGTAGTAATTTAGAACACCTGTTTATAATGAACAACAAAGAATTTATATTGGAGTTGTCTCGAAAGATGGGCTATTCTCAAACAGATACCCAGAAGATGGTGAACAATTTGATGAATACGATGAGTGACCGATTTCAAGAGGGCAATGCTGTCGTAGTCCCGGGGATTGGCACATTCGAGGTGAAAAAAAAGATGGAGCGCATAATGGTGAATCCGTCTACCCAACAGCGAATGTTGGTGCCGCCTAAACTTGTCCTTGGGTTCCGACCAAGCCCATCCTGGAAGGAGGAAATAAAGAAAGGGGGAGCGCACTGATATGGGCAGACTTACAATAAATGATTTGGCAGGTGTCTTGGTTCAAAAAAATGGATTGTCGCCAAAGGAAGCAACTTCATTTGTTACGGCAGTGTTTGATGTCGTTAAGGAAGGGCTGACAGCCGACCAGATAGTCAAGGTTCGAGGTTTGGGTACATTCAAAATTATTGGTGTAGAGGCTCGTGAGAGCGTAAACGTCAATACTGGAGAACGCGTAACGATTGATGGTCATTCAAAGATAACATTTACACCAGACAGCACGATGAAAGAGCTGGTAAACAAGCCCTTTTCACAGTTCGAGACCGTTGTGCTCAATGACGGTGTTGATTTTGATGACACGCCAGGTACAACGGATAATGAGGACAAAAAGTTAGCAGATGAACTAACTGTTTCTTCAAATAGTGCAGATACAAGTGCTGGAAAAGATGCCAATGAATGGAAAACTCGAATTCTTGCTGTGGATAGCGAGGAAAAGAGTGGCTCTTCAGCCCACGCTGATGTGGATGACAAGCACCCTTCAGGGAAAGAAATTGACCGTTCACAGACTAATGCTTCCACAGAAGAACATGAATTGAGAGGAATACGAAATGTGGAAGTGACAAACGATGGTAGACATAATGCAGTAGTGCCAACATCTTCTGCTAATGAAACAGATGATGAACGTGAAGTGACAGGGAAGCATGCCTCTGCTTTTTTATGGATGTGTGGCATCTTGCTCGTCTTTGTGTTACTGACTGTCGCTGCCTATGGCGGCTACCGCTATGCCTATATGGAGATGTCCAGAGTCCGTCAGACTGTTCCGCCAATAGCACAGCCAAACACCGCGGCAATAAAAACAAGAGTCGTTGCCAAGCCGGTTAATAGAGATTCTGTTATAGGACGGCATGATACCATGGCTTTAGCCAGTGCATCTCAAGCCACCTCTGCCAAGGCTAAGAAAAAAGAGGAAAAAAATATATCCTCTAAATATGAGGCTATGGACGACAGGGTGCGTACCGGGGCTTATCGGATTGTGGGGACTATGCAAACGGTTACAGTTAAGAAAGGCGAGACCTTGCAACGTATCTCACGCCGTATATTTGGTGAGGGTATGGATTGTTATATAGAGGCCTATAATGGCCTGAATTCCGGGGATGTGCTGCAAGAAGGTCAGAAAATCCACATACCTAGGCTGGAGTTGAAGAAAAAGAAGAATAAGTAGAACAAATAAAAGACATAGATTATGAAATGGAAATTCTACCTCCTGTGTGTTATTCTCTCTGGGGTATTGTTGTCATGTTCGCGCGATGTTATGGATGAGGCCACAGTTCCGTCTAATCCTGAGGCAGAAACAGTGAGTGGCCATTGCCGGCTGGATGTGCTTATGCGTGCTTCAGAGGTAACTTCTGAGGAGGAAATCAGTTATCCCATTTGCTTCTATGTGTTTGACACAACGGGAAAGTGCGTGTCTGTAAGCACTGTGAATAATGGCACTTCTATGTTTTCCATAAATCTTCTTGAGGGTATTTACCGTGTCTGTGCCATTGCCGGTGCAGATGCAGACTGCTACTTATTACCGTCTAAGGATGCGGCGACGGCCTCCTCCTCCATAGCTTTGCAAGATGGAAAAGCGCATACCGATTTAATGACCGCCAACCATACAGTAACGCTGACAGACGGTGAGACGAATACCTTGTTGCTGTCCCTGCAACGTAAAGTGATGCTAATCAATGAGGTAGTCATTGAAAATGTGCCGTCATCCGTCAAGGCAGTGTCTGTAACCATAGCACCGTTGCACCAGGCAATTACTGTCACCGGGGACTATCTTGGTGGCAGTGGCGTGCAGACAGTGTCCTTGATAAAAGATGGCGCGTCCAAAACATGGAAGATGGAAAAAGGTGTGTATTGTCTTCCATCTTCAGGCGAAATGACGGTCAAGGTGCAAATGGTCACAGACCAGGAGACGAAAAGCTACAGTTATGCTTGTGGTGAGATTATCAGTGGAAATTACAAGTTGAACATTAAGGGGCGATACTCAGCCGCGGTCGGTGTGCAACTTGAGGGTTATGTGGAGGGGACAGCCTGGGAAGGTGAGAAAAATATCACTTTTGATATAGACGAGGGAGGGGGAAGCACAAATCCTGATATCCCATCAGATGAGATGCCGTCAGTAGGGGATAGATATTTGGATTGCTATGTGCTTGCCTCAAAGGACAACGGAAATGGCACAACCACTCTGACTTTGATGAAGCCGACACACGAGAAGATTGACGCATTTCCTGAGAATGCAGACAATGAGGCTGTCAAGGCTGCGCTTGAGGCTCGGCTCTCCAAATACAACACTGCTGATTTGAAAGGCTGGCGGCTAATGACCACCGCCGAGCTGGAGCAACTGCGGAATGACTATGATGCAATAAATGACAATCTAATAGAATTGTTTAATTCTGCTGAACGCAATATTTTTGTCGGGTCTGATTTCTACCTGTACATGAACGATGATGGGACAGTTCGTGTCAAGATAATGAAAGGAAGCAATGATTGGCTCCCCACAGAGATACGAGGCTTTTATCTTCGCGGCTTTGTGGATGTCACCGTTTCAAATGTAACTGTCTGATTTCTCTGCTTCAGCCATGGCATCTGGCAATGCTCCTTTGCCCGTTACGTGGGAGATACTGATAGATTCGGTGTCTAATGCCGCCAGTCATCCGAATGAGACTGTTTGGATTATATACAGGTATCTTATACAGCACTATAAGACGATAGGCTCGCAAGAGGCGCGTATGCTGCTTGTCGTCTATCTGAGACTGAAAATGCGTATTGACCCACACTCGTGCATACATTTGTATATGCTTGACCTGGCAGTGAGTATCAGCGAGGAATATACAGATTTTCAACTGGTTCGGTTCTTGCGAATGTGGGGGTATGGCAGAAATTTATGCGAAGAAGCCATGTGCAGGACTGTTGGCCTGTATGGGCAGTCATTAAAGAGGCGTGTTGACTATGCGGTACAGTCATATCTCCTCCGTCACCCAGAGAACGGCATTCATGGCAGAAGTGGAGCCGTTGTCAGTATGTATGCGGTGAAAATGTTTGAACGGAAGCAGCATCTGCTTGTAAAACTTGTTGCAGCAAATGGCTTGGAACTTATCGCTGGAAGTCAGCTGTTCCCTTGTAAGCCAGCAGAAATCTGCGGAAAAATGTACGAGGTGCTAACACGTGTTTCTGAACATGGAAAATTGCAGGCTTCGGAGATTGTCGAGGCCCGACGTCGTATGGCTGATGCTTTCCCCACCCAAACGGGTTATGTGGACAGAATTGACGAAATTCGTGGCTATATACATGTGTATGATGCAAAATCCGGCCATTTTGTTGCAAACAAGGAGTATGTGTCTGCCGACATCATTGTGCGTCAAGGCTGTTTTGTGCTATTTTGTCCAATTATTGTCAATGGCGACCATTTCAAATCAGCTGCAATCCTTGGTGTGTTGGACAGAACTGAGGGGCGAAAGGCTTTTGGAACTTATGTGGCCCTTGTGTTAGCTGTTAATTGCAAGGATGGCTTTCTGCGCTATGTCATTGAGACAGCCATAAAACCAACCACAGAGGGCACTGTGACTAAGGAGGGGACGGTCTCACTCTTAGTTCTGAGCGAAGAAGACAGGGAGAAGATTGCAAAGGGACAGCGTGTCCGCCTCCTCCTTTTTCTTAAGCGGTGCAAAGACGGAGTGAAACGTAACCATGTTGTTGAAATGGTAATGGAAAGCAGGTAGAGCGGTTTTTATGCAGATTATACACTTTATACCTCATAAATATAAAAAGGTTATGAAACAAAAAATATTATGGTTTGACTTGGCAGTGTGTTCCTTTTGGACGTTGGCAGCCTTGAGTGGCAGAACTGTGTGGTTTGCCACCCCAATGGCATGGATCGTGCTGTTGGCAATACTGGCACGTATCGCTTTCTCTTTTTCTTTCTATAGACAGGAAAGACGTTCATGGATGGCTTTATCGTTGTTTGTAGGAGCAACAGCCTTATGCATTGTTACCCAGCAAAATATTGGTATTAGAAAGCTGATAAGCATTCCGTTCCCCATGCTTGGAATAGCATTCGACCGTGTAGCTTACAGAGTTATGGGCATTGCTCTTTTTGTTTGGATATGGTTAGTTCCTGTTGGCGTTTATGCAGAGGCTTTCTGCCGTGGAAAATTGTCTAATGATGGATTGTCATGGAAAGAAGCCTTTGGTGGAATCCTGTGGAATGACAAAAGGGCAAAGACATACTGCCTTCTAATGCTGATAGCTGTTGGGGCACTTTATGTTGGAAGCGCAATGGCTGCAAGGCCATGTCTGTTTACTTGTATTATTGCCCCAACCTTTAGCTACATCGTGTTGAGCCGATATTATGGACTGAGAAGCGAAAAAGTATGGTTGATGGCTTTGGCGTTGGGTATATTCTTCTTCGCTCAAACCCATGCAGGAGTATGGCGCATGGTGATGCTTGCTGTCAGTCTTGTTTGCATCGTTTATGTTTGCTGTAACTTCTACAGGCAGAAGAGAATGTTGCCATTAACAGTGTTAGTATCTTTATATTTGAGTGTGATGCTTCCAAGCTTGGCTATTGGCAACAACCAATACACCTGCTTCAATGTTGGCAGAACAGCATACAGCAGTTTGGACACATACAATGGCATCTTCTATGTAGAGGATAAGAAAACTGAGAAAATTGGACTGCGTGACAGATATGGAATGTTGGTAAATCCAGAATATGACGGCATTGTATATCACACCGTTCAGCATTGGTTTGGAGAATTGGAACTGAGAAAGAATGGATATATTACATTGTATGACATCTGCAACAATACTTTTCGTAAGGGTGATGAAATCAACCATGAACTACAAGACAGCATTTGTGGATTCGTGGAAAAGCATTTGACCAAATATGATTATCAGTATGAGGACCGTATAGAGGTAAAGGTGACTAACTGTACTACAGATAAGGTCATTTCTTGGGTAAAGGCTGAGAAGAATGGATCTGTCATCTATGACTACAAGGATAAACCTTATATTCCTACTGATTCCGTAGTGTTGCAAGCAGGTGAAGTGTATTGTGACTCTATTGTCCAACTGAAATATTGCCAAAGACAGGCTCTTTGCTACTCTTACGGTGTAATCAAAGATGGTAAACCCGTGTATAACATCCTTGTCAAGACTGCAAGGGAAACAATGCCTAAGCGTGAGGAAGTCATAGCATTGGCAGAAAAGATTTCAGTGTTGTTGAAATAATATACCCCCGGTTCGGGATAGTAAGGTTTGTCAAAAAAGGCTTTGTTGCCATTTGGGTCTGTAATTTAAACTGTGTCAAGGCTTATATTTTCTTATCTTAAACCTCAGT
>ERZ808252.1123-NODE-1123-length-21280-cov-35.153074_pt1 | contig 21280 bp, 13 predicted proteins | sample MGYA00521242_ERZ808252 | MGnify/ENA primary metagenome ERZ808252 (study PRJEB31516, sample SAMN03275581) | gut metagenome | biome: mammalia-associated habitat; material: feces | host: Papio cynocephalus | place: Kenya | collected 2012-08-07 ...
GAATACAGCGATATTGATATGGCAAAGGGCGTTGGAGAGATTCCTCCAACGCCCTTATGTGGGATTATCCGGCGACGGGATTATCCGGCGATGAATGCCGTTCGGTCTTCATTCGACAGGCCAACGATGAGAAGCTGACAGCGGAACGGGCAGGAACAACTGGACGCTACTTTGTAAGCCTTTGCCGGGATTGGCCAATTAACGGGTCAGCGCCACCACATCGTCATGATGAAACCGACCATGATGATCGCGAACGCAATGGCCAGGTTCCAGGCACCGATGTTCGGAATCGGATAATCGCTGGTCAGGTAATAGACCACGGCCCACACCAGGCCGATGATCATCAGCGTGCAGAACAGCGGCACGAACCAACGCGGATTCGACTTGGTGCCCTTGATGGTTTCCTCCACACGACGGGTGTTTTCCGCCTGGCGGTTCATCATGCGCTGCATCTGCGGCGTCAGGGAATCCTTGTCGACGGTGGCGTTTAGCACGGCTTCGACACGGTCCATGGGAATGCCGAGGTCATCGTCGTCATCGGCATTCTTGGATTCGGCATCTTCGGATTCGGTCTCGTCGGTGGTTTCGGCATCGTTCTCAGAATCGGCTTCGGCGTTTTCAGCGGTCTCGGCGGTCGACTCGGCGTCGGTGGCTTCGCCGGCGGTTTCCGGGGTGTTGTCGGTCGTGGTGGTCTCTTCGACGGCAGCGGTGTCGTCGGTGGACTGCTCGTCCTTTTGGGCGTCCACGGTGGTTTCGTGCAGCTCTTCGTCAGCCATCAGCATAGTCTCCTTTAATAAAGGCCTTCAATAGGCTAAAAGTCATAATAGTGGCTACACTCGAAAGTGGCGAACTCGCATCGTGAAATTGTTCATAATCGGCGAACCGCGATGCAGTGAAACCACCGCGTTCACGAATAGACCATCGAATGAATACTCGATGTCGAACAGTCGGTGCCGAACGGATGAACACGGATGAACGCAGAAAGGTCCGCATGGCGAAGCACATCGGCAGACATGCCGCGAAACGATCGAAGATGGTCGGCGTCGCGGTTTTTCTTGTGCTGATGTTCTCCGGATACCTGCTCGCCACGAATCTGCGCGTGAACCGTTCCGTCGTCGTGACCAACGACACCGCCGAACTTGTGGAACAGCGCGTGAAGAAGGTGGAATCGCTCAGCAAGGAGGTCGATTCGCTGAGCTCCCGCGTCAACGATCTGAGCAAGACGCTCAACAGCCAGGATGATGATTCGCAGGACAGCGAGAACGCGGGCAACGGCACCATGCTTCCCGCGGTCGAAGGGCCGGGACTGGTGGTGACGCTCGATGATTCCCCATTATGGGAGAATATGGTCGATTCGTCCGGTTCCACGTCGAATATCAACGACTATGTGGTGCACCAGCAGGACATCGAGGCCGTGGTGAACGCGCTGTGGGCGGGCGGCGCCGAATCCATGATGATTATGGACCAGCGCGTGCTGTTCAATTCCGCGGTGCGCTGTTCCGGCAATGTGTTGTTGCTGCAAGGCAAGAAATACTCGCCGCCGTTCAAGATTTCCGCGATAGGACCGGTCGACAGCATGAAGAAGGCGCTCGACGATTCGAAGGAAGTCGGCATATACCGGCAGTATGTGAGCGCATTCGGCTTGGGTTGGCAGCTTGATGAAAGGGAGAAGCTGCATTTCGACGCGACCGACGCATTGCAACAGCCGTTGCAGTATGCGAAGGCGTCCGGTACCGCATCGAGCGGCGGTACGTCGGGTGGCGCGTCGAACGGCACATCGGGCGATGCCGCAGGTGACGCGTCGGCTGGCGGCGCATCGGACGCCGAATCGTCCGGCACCTCCGCGGCGGACAACTCGGAAGAGACCGCGAACAGCTCCGGCAAGAACGAATCGGAAGGACAATGACCATGAAGCATGTGGCGCGCAGAAGCGGCGGACGCGGCCGGAACGGCAGCGGGACCGGCGGCAAAGGCGCGATCTGGACGGTATTCGGCATCCTCGCCGAGCTGATGCTGACGGCCGCGGCCATCTGCGCGTTGTACATCGCGTGGCAGATGTGGTGGACGGGCGTGCAGTCCGAGCACGACCAGATCGAAACCCGCCAATCGGTATCGTGGTCGGATCCGTCGAAATCCGATAACGTGACGATCGCAACCGCGCAGGAAGGCGATCCACCCACACAGCCGGAAAGCGCGCAGGAGGGCGAGCTGATCGCCCAGGTCTACATTCCGCGCTTCGGCAGCCAGTGGCAGCGCAATCTGGTGCAGGGAACCTCGCTGACGGAACTCAACCGGCACGGTCTCGGGCATTACGAGGATTCCCAGATGCCCGGCCAGGTCGGCAATTTCGCCTTCGCCGGGCACCGCAACGGTTACGGGCAGCCGCTCGGTGACGTGGACAAGCTGCAGGAAGGCGACCCGATCATCGTGCGCACGCAGGATTACTGGTACGTCTACCGCTACACCAGCCACAAAATCGTACTGCCCACCGACGTCGAGGTGGTCGCCTCGAACCCGGAGAATCCGGGGACCACGCCCACCAAACGCATGCTGACCATGACCACTTGCGAGCCGAAGTACTCCACGCCGACCCATCGTTGGATCAGCTACGCCGAATTCTCCTACTGGGCGAAGGTCTCGGACGGCATTCCCAAGGAGCTTTCCACCACGGACGCGAACGGCAAGGTCAAGTTCATCAACAACGAGCAGCCGTCGTTCGCCTCGTCCATCGATTCGCTCAAACCGTGGATTCTCGGCGCGCTCGCCGCATACCTGGTCGTGTTCATCGCGGCGGCCGTGGCATGGCGTTGGCCATTGCTCGCCAGCATCCGCGCGGGGCACCGCAGGAAGCCCGATTTCAGCCTGTACGGCTCCCTGATGCGCATCCAGCCGGGAGTGCTGCCGATTCGCGTGGTGCTGATGGCGCTGCTCGCCTTCGCGGCCGCCGCCGCCTGCTTCGAATGGCTGTTCCCGTGGGCCGCCGCGAATATTCCGGTGTTGCAGTCGATGTCGAACTACACGGCCATCTGACGGCTTGAGAAGGTTTCGCGCGTTGTGATGAATGCCGCTGCGATTTGTCGTGGGAATGATGACAGCCGCAGTAGTTGGCGATGGTTTGCGTTGGTCGCCGAGGCGGCGGCTGTCGAGGCGGCGGTGATGCGGTGGCCATCGCCACCTCCAGGTGGCCCTCGTATTTCATGTGCCCTTTGCGTGAGATGTGCGCGGCATTCGGCATGGCGCGCACGTACACTGCTGTTCAAACGTTGATAGGAGCATGATGACCGATTCCGCACGCATTTTGGTCGTAGACAATTACGATTCGTTCGTTTATACCATCGTCGGATATTTGAAGACGCTGGGCGCCACCGTGACGGTGGCGCGCAACGACGCGATCGATCCGGCGCAGCCGGGTGTGGTCGATGATTACGACGGCGTGCTGATTTCCCCCGGTCCGGGCGCGCCTGCGGAATCGGGCGCCAGCGAGGATATGATTCGCCTGTGCGCGAAGATCGACAAGCCGATGTTCGGCGTATGCCTGGGCATGCAGGCGCTGGCCGAGGTCTTCGGCGCGACGGTCGACCATGCGCCGACCATCATGCACGGCAAGACCAGCCAGGTGGAGCATATCGACGATGAGATCTTCGAAGGCGTGGCCAACCCGATGACCGCCACCCGATACCATTCGCTGGCGGTCGAGCCCGATTCGGTGCCGGACGATCTGGTGGTGACCGCCTGGACGCAGGGCGACCATATCGTGCAGGGCATCAAGCACCGCAGCAAGCCGATGTACGCGGTGCAGTTCCACCCCGAATCCGTGATGACGCAGGACGGCTACCGTCTGCTGGCCAACTGGCTGAAGGTGTGCGGCCAGGATTCCGCCGTCGAGAAGTCCAAGGGACTGCAGCCGAAGGTCGTGAAGTAGCTCCGCATTTTGTCTGCCAACGATTGCCGATTCCGTTCGGGAAGGTTTTCTCGGGATTTTTTCATAGCTGCTGGATTTCGATGCTCCATCGCATTCGCCATGCCGTTGCGATGATTTCCCGCTGACGATGGTTGTTTGCGAATGGTTCGGATGCGGGCCACGCCACGTGTGCGCTGTGCGCATGGTATCAAGGCCATGGAAAGCCCACGAAAAAAGGGAGCGATTCATATCGCTCCCTTTTTTCGTGCCGGCTTGCAGTCAGTCTGCAAGCCGGCACATTGTTCGCGGACGGATGGCCGTCCGCAAACGCTCAGTGGACTCAGTGACTGGTGGTTTTGTTGCTATCGCTGCCAGTGCCGCTGTTGCTGTTGTTGCCGCTGCTGCCATTGTTGGTATTGGTGCTTGCCGCCTTGGTGGTCAGCGTGATGGTGGCGCCGGAGTCGGCCTGCGAACCGGCGTTCGGCGACATGGATTCGACGATGGCGGTGTCATCGGATGGTCCGCTGACCGTCACTTGGAAGCCCGCGCTTTCCAACTGGCTCTTCGCCTGGGAGAGGGTGAGGCCGGTCACGTAAGGCACGCTCACCTGCTGTTTGCCCAACGACACCCAGATCGTTATGGCTGAACCGGCTTCGACGGTGCTGCCTGAGCCGGGTTCGACACGGGTGACCGCGCCCGCGCCCACCGAATCGGAGTACTCGCTTTCCACGGTGATCTGGCTCAATCCGGCCTGCTGCAGCTGCGCGATGGCCGAATCCTTCGACTGGCCCACCAGATTGTTCGGCACCTGCGTCATACCGGACGAGATGAGCAGATTGATGATCGTGCCCTTGGTCTGCTGCGTCTTCGCCTCGGGATCCGTGCTCACCACATGGTCCTTCTGTACGGACGCATTGTCGACCGTTCTGACGTTGCCGATCTTGAATCCGGCAGCCTCCAGAATCGATTTGGCCTCTTCCTGGCTCTTTCCGGACACATCGGGCACGCTCACCGACTGGGGGCCGGTGGAGAACCACACGGACACCGTGGAGCCCTTGGCGACCTTCTTGCCGCCCTTCGGATTCTGCTTGGTGATGGTGCCCTTGGGCTCGCTCGACGTGGAATCCTGACGGGCGTCGAGTTTCAGGCCCTTGGCCTTGAGCTGTTCGGCGACGCGCGCCTGGGAGATGTTCGAGGTGCTGGTGAAGTCGGGGACCTCGACCATTTCGGTCGACTTGCTCTTGTTCAGCATGAACACGATGCCGAGAATGATCAGCAATGCGGCGATGCCGCCGATGACGGAACCGATGATGATTTTCTTCTTGCGCGCCTTGGCGGCCGCCTCACGCTGCATGGCGCGGGTTTTCGCGGCCGTGCTCGTTCCCGGCACGGTTTCGAACTGGCCGGTGACCGGATTGAACGTCTGCGTGGCCGCGGTTCCCTCGTTGGGATTCATCGCGACGGTCGCCGGACCGCCATCCATTTCGGCCTGCTTGCGGGCCTTCATGTTCTTCAGATCGGTCAGAGGATTGAACGACGCGGCAAGAGGCTGGCCGCCGTTCATGAACGTCAGCAGATCGTTCTTGAACTCGGAGGCCGTCGCATACCGGTTCTGGCGGTCCTTCGCCATAGCCTTCGCGCAGATCGAATCCCACATGGCCGGCAGTCCCGGCACGATGGCGCTCGGCGGCGTCGCCACTTCGGAAACGTGCTGGTAGGCGATCGCCACGGCGGAATCACCGGTGAACGGCGGACGTCCGGTAAGCATCTCGTACAGCACGCAGCCTGCGGAATACAGGTCGGAACGCATGTCGACGGTTTCTCCGCGGGCCTGCTCGGGAGACAGGTATTGCGCGGTGCCGACCACGCCCTGCGACTGGGTCATCGTGGTCGCGGAATCGTCGATCGCGCGGGCGATGCCGAAGTCCATGACCTTGACCACGCCCTGCTCGGAGATCATGATGTTGCCCGGCTTGATATCGCGGTGGATGACGCCCATGCGGTGCGAGTATTCGAGCGCGTTCAGCACGCCCATCATCACCTGCTCGGCATCGCTCTGGCTCAAGGCTCCGTTTGCCTTGAGGATGTCGCGCAGCGTCTGTCCCTTGACGTATTCCATGACCAGATACGGCAGATGCTCGCTCTGACCGGTTTCGGTGGTGACGACTTCTTCGCCCGAATCGTAGATGTTCACGATGTTCGGATTGTTCATCTGCGCCACGGAATGGGCTTCGCGGCGGAAACGCTCAAGGAAGATATGGTCGTTCGCGAAATCGGCGCGCATGATCTTGACGGCCACGGTGCGCCCCAGACGGGTATCCGTCGCAACATGCACCTCGGCCATGCCGCCGCGGCCAATCAGCTGGCCGAGCTGGTAGCGTCCACCAGCCAAAGAAGTGGGCATGTTGATGTTCATCACTGTTCCTTCCAATCAGTGCTCAAAGAGATATGCGGTTTGCTGACCACGCGGCGGGGCATCCTTCCGCCCGCCGTCACGACCATGGTGTCGGCCAGCTGCGTTTGCTGGTCGAGCAGACGGCGTTCGATGCGCGACAGCGTGCGGGATACCGTCAGCGCGTCCTTCGGACGGTCGAGCGGATCCTTCGCCAACATCGACATGACGAATTCGCGCAGCTGCACGTCGACGGTGTTCGGCAACGGCGGAACCGGATTGTTCACATGCGCGGCGGCGATGTCGACGGGAGTGGCGCCGGTGAACGGGCGATGCCCGCAGAGTCCTTCGTATGCGACGACGCCCAGCGAATAGATGTCGGATTGCGGCGTGGCCTGCTTGCCTTGCGCCTGCTCCGGCGAGATGTATTGCGCGGTGCCCACGACCATGCCATCCTGCGTGATCTGCTCTTGGTTGGTGGAGTACGATACGCCGAAATCGGTGATCTTCACCTCACCGGTGTCGGACACCATGATGTTCGCGGGCTTCACGTCGCGATGGATCACGCCGTGCGAATGCGCGACGAACAGTCCACGGGCGGTCTGGATGAGGATCGGCAGCAGCTTGATCGGATCCATCGGGCCGTTCAGCTCGTGGAACAGATCCGCCAACGATTTGCTGGGCACGTATTCCATGATGAGGAATCCGATGCCGTCGTGTTCGTAGTATTCGAACAACGCGGCGATGTTGGGATGCGCGAGATTGGCGGAATTATGCGCCTCCGCGCGCAGCCGAAGCAGCTTGGCCTCCTGGGTGGCGCCCAGGTCCCCGCGCAACGCCTTGATGGCCACGGGACGTCCCAACTGGATGTCGTAGCCTTTCCATACCTCACCCATGCCGCCCTGCGCGAGGCGGGAGTCCAGCCGGTAACGCTGGTGGATGAGCTGTCCTTCAATCAGTTTCATTCTGCCAGCGCCTCCTGCATCATGGCCTTCATAATCGGTCCGGCCGCATATGAGCCGTAGACGTCGACGTTGTGCACCACAACGGCGACGGCGATCTTCGGATCGTCGGCCGGGGCGAATCCGATCACCCAGCCGTCGATGGACGAGTTGTTCTCGCCGATCTGCGCGGTGCCGGTTTTCGCGGCGACCTTCACGCCGTCGATCGCAAGATTCGTGCTTTCCTTGGTGACCACGGCCTCCATCATCTGCGTGAGCTTGTTCGCGGTGTCCTCGCTGAACGCGCGTGATTTCACCGAAGGCCTGGTCTGCGAGATGACCGACAGGTCGGAGGACCGCACGCGGTCGACCAACGTCGGCTGCATGACCTTGCCGCCGTTCGCGATGGTCGCGGCGACCAGCGCGTTCTGCAACGGCGTCACCACGGTGTCGCCTTGGCCGATGGACGCCAGGGCGAGCTTGTCGTCGCCGGCGTCGGTCGGGAACTTCGACGTCACCGACACCCACGGCGTGCCGGTGGAATTGGTGCCGTCGACGGTGATGGGGCTGTCGAATCCGAGCTTCTTGGCCATCGAGGAGACCTTGTCGTCACCCAGCGCCACGCCCAGCTGGGCGAACGCGGTGTTCGACGAATAGGCCAGGGCGTCCTCGAACGAGATTTTGTCGTCGGTGCCGTTCGCCTGGGACACGACATTCGTCAATTGCGTCTGCGTTCCCGGAAGGGTGTAGCTCGCGCCGGCGGGAATCTCCGTGTCCGGCTGGTACTGGCCGGTTTCCAACGCGGTCGCCGCGACGACGGTTTTGAACGTCGATCCCGGCGGATACAGCTGCGACGTGGCGCGGTTGAGCATCGGGTTCGTCGCGTCCTGCGACAGGTTGGAGTAGTTCTGGTTCGCCTCGCTGGTGTTGTGTCCGGCAAGCAGGTTCGGGTCATAGCTCGGCGTGCTCACCATGGCGAGGATGCGGCCGGTTTTGGGTTCGATGGCCACCGCCGCGCCGTCCATGGATCCCAGGCTGTCGTATGCCGCCTGCTGGATCTTCGGATCGATGGACGTTTCGATGTTGGCGCCCTTGTTCGTCTGGCCGGTGAACAACGACTTGAACCGCTGCCAGATCAGCTGTTCCGATTGGCCGGACAACAGGGAGCTGCGCGAAGCCTCGACGCCGGTCCACGCGCGCTGACTGACCGAGAAGAATCCGGTGACCGGCGCGTATAGCGATCCGTTCGCATAGGAACGCTGATAGGAGAACGCGTCGTTCGACGGGTCGGATTTCGCCATCACCGTGCCGTCCGACGCGAGGATCGAACCACGGGGCGCGCCGTATTCGTGGTACAGCGCGCGCGTGTTGCGTGGATCGTTGTTGAGCTCATTGGCCCGCACCGCGCTGATCATCGTGGTCGACATGCCCAGGATGACGAACAGGATGACGACGATGGTGAACAATTGGCGGAGTGATTTATTCATGCCGGCCTCCTGTGTGACGCGCATGGCGGGAGTGTTGCGGCTGGACCGACGATTCCGCCTGCTGGATGGCCTCGAATGCCTGGGTGGGCTGGTCGGGCTGGGCGTCGCCCTCGACATGGTCGGTCGGGGAAAGCCGGATGGCTTGGGTGGCCTGGCTTGCCTGTGTGGCGTTGATCAGCTCGGTTTTGCGTTCCCTGGCCTGCTCGCGCGCGCGCAGAGCCTGCGCAGCCTCGTACTGGAACGTGTCGCTGTCCACTTCGGACTCCGGCTTGTTCGCGGAATTCGAGATCACCAGCAGGATGGTCGCCAGCAGATAGTTCGCGATCAGCGACGAACCGCCGGCCGCCATATACGGCAAGGTCAGGCCGGTGAGCGGAATGACCAGCGTGATGCCGCCGACCACGGTGAACACCTGGAACGCCATCGTGAACACCAGACCCGAGGCGAGCAGCTTGCCGAAGCCGTCCTTGATCTTCATGGCGGTGATCATGCCGGCCGCGATGATGAGCAGATAGAACATCAGGATCGCCATCAGGCCGGTCAATCCCAATTCCTCGCCCACGGCCGCGTAGATGTAATCGGAATTCGCGATCGGTGTGATCGAAGGATGGCCCTGGCCCAGGCCGTTGCCCATCAAGCCTCCGGAGGCCAGTCCGAAAATGCCGGTGACCAGCTGGTAGGAACCGCCGTATTCCTTGTTGTACTGCGAGGAATCGAAAGGATGCAGCCATGCGTCGACGCGCGCGCCCACGTGGCTGAAGATGTTCGCCGCCGCCACGGCGCCCACGGCGAACGCGATGAAACCGATGAAAATCCAGCTTTTGCGTCCCGTGGCGACATACAGCATGGAGACGAACATCGCGAAGAACATCAGCGAGGTGCCCAGATCGTGCTGCACGACGAGCACGCCCATCGACACGATCCACACCACGATGATCGGCCCCAGATCCTTGATGCGCGGAAGTTGGAATCCGAGCACCTTTTTGCCGCCGACCGCGAGCTGGTCGCGGTGGTCGAACAGATAGGAGGCGAAGAAGAACGCCAGGAACAGCTTGGCGAACTCACCCGGCTGGAACGAACCCAATCCGGGGATCTTCACCCAGATGCGCGCGCCGTATTGCTCGGAACCCAGACCGGGCAGCATCGGAGACAGCAGCAACGCGATGCCGATCACCATGCTGACGTAGGAGAACCGTCTCAGCACGCGGTAGTCCTTCATGAAGATCACCAGCAGGTTCGAGACGCCCAGCGCGATCGCCAGCCACAGCATCTGCTTCAATCCGGCCGAAGTGTGCGTGTCCTGGTCGATGCGCGCGATCATCATCACGCCGATGCCGGTCAGCAGCATCACGCAGCACAGAATCGACTGGTTCGCATACGGTTGGAAACGCAGCAACAGGCCCCAACCGGCCAGATACAACGCGCCGATGAAGGCGAGCATCCACAGATACTGTTCCGGAAAGCCGCCGGTGGTGCGTTCGAACATCTGGAAGAACGCCATGGCGCACAGCAGCATCGTGAACGCCAGCAGCGCCAGTTGTTTCAGTCGATTGGCGATCATTGCTTGTCACCGTCCGACTGGTTCGCATCCGTGTTCGTGCCGGTGTTGCCGTTCGCGTCGGCGGTGCCGGCCGAACCGGTTTTGCCGTTGTTGTCAGCGTTCTTCTGCGATTGGTCCCGCTCCTGCTGCTTCAGCTGCTTCTGGATCAGCGTGGTGTGCGCTTTCGCCTCGTCGTACGAGTCGAAGGAAATGCCTTGGGTGAGCTGTTCCTGCCAGCTGGGTGGCAGATCGCTCGTCTTCATGTTCATGTCGGTGACGGTGTGCGAAAGCTTCAATCCGAACAGATTCGTCGGCACGCCTTGGAAAATCGCCACGGTTCCATTGTCGTCGCCGATGTAGTACTTCGATTGGCTCCAACGGTAGGTCAGCAGACCTCCGGCGGCCGCGCAGAGCAGCACGATGACGGCGACGATGATGCCGAATGCGCGGGTGCGGCGCCTGCGGGTGCGTTTCGTCTTGGTCTGGTCGACCTGTTCGTTCTCGATCGCCTTGGCGACCTCGGGATCGTTCGGGTCGGCGGAGATGCGCCCATTGAGCTTCTGTACCACCGGAATCTCGCCGGTGTCGGGATTGGCGCGTTCGCCGTTCTCCTCACGGACGGTGGACGGTTGCGCGACGCGCTGCTCCTTGTTCTGGTCCTGTGCGTTTTCCTCGGGGTCTTTGCCGTGGCGCAGTGCCGCGGCACGGGCAGCGGGCGACTGTTTCGCGTCGCGCAGGGCGGGTGCCGACGCCACCGATTCGTTGATGATGTCCGCGATCGGTTCCAGGCTCGCGCTTGCCGCGCCGCCGATGAGCGGCGTCTGATGCGGCAGATCGAACGCGTCGGCGTCGAGGGCGAGCGTCGCATCCGCGATGACCGCGGTGACGTTGTCGGTGCTTCCCGCACGCAACGCCATAGAGACGAGCCGTTGCGCGCACTCCTCCTGATCGGAGCAGGAGGACAGCACTTCCTCCAACGTCGAATCCTCAAGCACGCCGCACAGGCCGTCGGAGCACAACAGCCAGCGGTCGGCCGGATTCGCCTTGCGGATCGCGATGTCCGGGCGCGAATCGATGTCGAAATCGCCCAATACACGCATCACCACGTTGCGTTGCGGATGGTTGCGCGCCTCGGCCGCGCTGATGCGGCCCGTGTCGATGAGGTGCTGCACGTAGCTGTGGTCGGACGTCATGCGGATAAGCCGGCCGTCGTGCAACAGGTACGCGCGGGAATCGCCGATATGCGCCAGCACCCAGTAGCCCGCGACCATCGCCACGGAGGTGACGGTGGTGCCCATGCCGGCGAGCTTGCGTTCGCGCTTCGCCTTGCCGACGATCGCGTCATGCGCGGCCATCACGGAGGTGGCCATCATGTGGGACACCGCCTGCACGTCGCCCTGCGCGTTGTCGCATTCGATGTGCGCCAGCGAACGGATGGCGATGGTGGAGGCGGTGTCGCCGCCCGCATGGCCGCCCATGCCGTCGCAGATGGCGATGAGGTGCTCGCCGGCGAATGCGGAATCCTGGTTGTTGGAACGCACCGTGCCCACGTCGGACACGACGGTGGAATACATGAACAGTGGCTGTGAAGCGTCGGAATTCGGCAATCGGCTCACCTCAATTCAAAAGTGGTTGCGCCAATGCGCACCGGAACGCGCGAACCGAGGATCATCGGCGCCTGCAGGCGCTGTTGATTGACCACGGTGCCGTTGGTGGAGCCGAGATCCTCGATCGCCCACCGGCCGGTGGCGGGATCGGTGTAGACGCGCGCATGGTGGGAGGATACGAATTCGTCGTCCAGCACCACGGTGTTCGAAGCGGCGCGGCCGAGCGTGATGGTATTGCCGGTCAAAGGGACGGAACTGCCGGCAAGCGGACCATCGATGATCACCAGAAGCGTGGGATTGGCGTTCGGCACGGCATTCGCGGACCGTGTGGAGACCGCGGCCGGTGCGGGCGCGGCCACCGGCGCGGGCGACTGCGCGGCGTTGCGCGCGCGACGCTCCTTACGACGATGAGCCCGCGATTTCCGCGGGCTGAGCGTTTCGATGTCGTGGTACAGCGACCGTACCACACAGGCTACAAACACCCATAACAGTACGAGAAAGCCATATTTGAGAATCGCAAAGGTTAATTCAGTGAGCATAAAAGCGGCTCCCGTTCCAGGTCGTCTACTCCTGATCCTGCGAAGAAGCCCAGTACAGGATGCGGGTGCGTCCGATGGTGATGGTGTTGCCGTCAAGCAGCGTAGCGGCCTCCACATGGTGTCCTTCGACGTACATGCCGTTCGTGGAGTTCAGGTCGCGGGCGATGACGGTTTTGCCGTCGTCGTTGATGTCAATTTCCATATGGCGACGGGAGATGCCCGGATCGTCGATGACGATGTCGCAATCGGAACCGCGTCCGATGATCGTCTTGCTTTCGGTGAGCAGATACTGGTGCTCGCCGATCTCCAGCATCGGGCAGTCCTCGTTCTGCGCGTCGGTGGTGACCGGCACGGTGTTGCCCTGCACGGATTCGCTGGACAGCTTGAAATTGCCCTTGGTGAGTTCGAGATCCTCTTCGAAGATCACCACGACCGGTCCGACGAATGCGTAATGCTGGCTTTTCGCATACTGGGTGAGGTTGTCCGCCAGCTCGTTCGCCAGGGTCTCGGCGCCCCATTCGACGATGTTGTTGAAATCCGGCGTGCTGAGTTTGAACCGGTATTCGTTCGGGGCTACGGTACGGTCGCGCGTGACGGGCATGGCCTCTTTGTCGATCTCACGTTCCAGAGCGCTGGAAAGGTCGACGGGCTGCAGGTCCTTGGACCCGAACTTGGCGAAGACGCCGTTCACCGCGCCTTCCACGCTCTTCTCAAATCGGTCGAGAACACTCATACTTTGTCCCTTTCTATCCTCACCTATCCTACGCGGTAGTGCGCCGAGCGCCAATTTACATACTTATTGGTCGCAAATTAATTGCAAAAATTTCATGTGGAATACGGCGGATGGCGGCGTTCCCGCCGATAGGGGAGCGTCGGGGTGATGCGGGGGTGGCGTCAATCGGCATGCCGGTCGGCGCTATGGGCCGGTGCTAGGTTGGAGGCATGGATACTGCGATTGAAACTGAGCGCGAGCGTGACGCGATCGCGCGTTTCCCCCGTTTGAAAGCACGCACATTGCGATTCTCCTGCGGCGCCCCGCGTTCGGCGCGTGTGATCGGCGACGGCTCCCGTGCGCTGTTCCTGCGTTCGGACGGTCCGGAAGACACGGTCACCTCATTGTGGATGAGCGTGATCCACGATGACGGCGAAAGCGGCGAGATACTGCTTGCCGACCCCCGTGACCTGCTTGCCGACGCCGACGCCGAGAACGTGCCTGCCGAGGAGAAGGCGCGTCGCGAACGCGCGCGCGAAGGCGGCTCTGGCATCGTCGGCTACTCCGTCGACGCGGCGGGCGATCGCGTGGTGTTCACCATCAACGGACAGCTGTTTCTAACCGAAATCAGCGAGGGCGGCGCGCGCACCCGGCAGCTGGTCGCCGAGGCCCTGGACGCGTCGCCGGCCGAATACGGTCCGGTGCTCAATCCGCGCATCAGTCCGGACGGACGCCACGTGCTGTACACGACCGGCGAACGCCTCAATCTCATCGACATCGCCGACTGGCCGGCATCCGGCCAGGACGCGGAGGAATCCATCGCCACGGTGTATGGCGTGCGCGGCGGGGATGACGATTCCGCACCGGCCGACGGCACGGTGAAGATCGGACTGGCCGAATTCGCCGCGGGCGAGGAAATGGACCGCTACGAAGGCTTCTGGTGGTCGCCCGACTCCAAATACGTGCTGTTCGAAACCTTCGATTCCGCCAATGAGGAGACCTGGCACATCTCCGATCCGGCGAATCCGGCGAATCCGGCGCAGGGACGCCGCTACCCGCAGGCGCTGACCGCCAACGCCGACGTGCGGCTGACGCTGCTCGAACTCGGATTCGACACCGACGGCTGCTACTACGGCGGCATCGCCAACGAAGTGCGGTGGGACCGCGAATCCTACGAATACCTCGCCGCGGTCAGCTGGACGGACGGCCATGAGCCGATCATCCAGGTGCAGGACCGTCTGCAGCAGCACGACCAGGTGCTCGCCGTGCATGTCGGCGAACCGGTGATGCCGGCCATCGCGCCGGAAAACGCATTCACCGACGATGACGGCGACGAGGTAGAGACCTTCTCCTTCACGGTGCCGGAATACGCGGAAGGCGAGCGTCCCGGCACGGTCCGCGTGCTTGAGGAGCACCACAACGGCCAGTGGCTCGACCTGATCCACGGCGTCCCGGCATACACGCCGGACGGGCGCCTGGTATGCGCGATGAACGACATGGACGCGGACACCAACCGCCTGACCGTGGACGGCAAGCCGTTCACGCCGGCCGGACTGCAGGTGCGCACCGTGCTCGACGTGACCGACGACGACGTGCTGTGCGTGGTGCAGCGCACGCCGGAACTCCTGCCCGCCGACCAACTGCCCTTCCTCTGGCAGGACAACGCGGAGGACCACGACGCCCGCAGCTTCGACGTCGTGTCGATGCGCTTCGACGGCGGTTGGGAGCCGCTCACCTACACGCCGGGCCAATGGACGATGTCCCGTGCGGGCAACGGCTGCGTGGTGACCGGCCGCGGCATGGACGACGCGAAAACGCAGATGCAGCACTGCATGAACGTCGCCACGGCATCCGAAGACGGCACGGACACGGCCTCGATGGTCGTCGCGCCGATCGAAAACCATGCCGCCGAACCCGGATTCCGGCCGAACGTGCGTTTCACCCGATTGGGTGAACGCGCGCTGCACACGGCGGTCATCCTGCCGTCGGAACACAGCGCATACGCCCACGCCACCAAACTGCCGGTGCTGATGAAGCCATACGGCGGCCCCGGATTCCAGCAGGTCGTCGAAAGCCAGTCCTTCTACTGGGACGCGCAATGGTGGGCCGACCAAGGCTACATCGTCGTCACCGCGGACGGCCGCGGCACCACCGGCCGCGGACCGAAGTGGGACCGCATGATCTACGAGAACATGAAGGCCGTGACCCTGGAGGACCAGGTGTCGGCGGTCAACGCGCTGCCGGACGCGCTCGCCGCATGGAACGCGCCCGAACCCGACCTCGACCGCGTCGCGATGATCGGCTGGTCGTACGGCGGATTCCTGTCCGCGCTCGCCGTCCTCGAGGCGCCGGACACGTTCGCCGCGGCCTGCGCGGGCGCGCCGCCGACCGATTGGACGCTGTACGACACGCACTACACCGAACGGTATCTGGGCCTCGACCCCGCAGTGTACGAGCGGAACAGCATCATCGCGGACGCCCCGAACCTCAGGCGCCCGCTGATGCTCATCCACGGTTTCGCCGACGACAACGTGACGATCGCCAACAGCCTGCGGCTGAGCCAGGCGCTGATGGCGGCCGGACGGCAGCACACGTTCCTGCCGCTCACCGGCATCACGCATATGACCAACGACGAGACGGTCGCCGAGAACCTGCTGCTCCTGCAGCGGGACTTCCTCGCCAAGGCGCTGGCCTGAGGGACGCCGGTCTGAATCGCCTTGGGCCGGCCCTCGCCGTTCTGGGCGGTATCGGCCCGGACGGCATGGAGACGAACCGTCGCACGTCGATTCCACGGAAGCCGCCGGACACCGGTTCCGGCCGGCTTCCGCGCGGCCGTCGCCCGAGGCGAAGGCATTTCGCTTCGGGACGGACGGATACGGAATGGAATATTCTGTTGATTTCGGAGTTGAGGTAAAGGGCTTTACAGAACACATGCGCATGGATATAGTGCCATCGGACCGGTATCAAGTGGAGGACGGATGCGGACGATTCTGAGGATTTTCACACGTGACCTGCGGCGCATCGTCTCCAATCCCGTGGCCGTCGTCGTCACGTTGGGCGTCGCGCTGATCCCGTCGCTATACGCATGGTGCAACATCCTCGCCAACTGGGATCCGTATTCCAACACCGGCAACATCCAGGTGGCGGTCGCCAACGAGGACCTCGGCACCGATTCCACGCTCGTCGGCCACCTCGACGCCGGCGCGCAGACCGTCAAGGAACTCAAGAAGAACGACCAGCTCGGCTGGCGCTTCGTCAGCAAAACCGACGCCTTGCAGGGCGTGAAATCCGGCAAATACTATGCCGCGATCGTGCTGCCCGACAATTTCAGCAAAACGCTGATCGGATCGGTGACCGGCACCACGAAACGTCCGCACATCACATACTACGTCAACGAAAAACAGAACCCCATCGCGCCGAAGATCACCGACACCGGCGCCAACACGATCGACGAGCAGATCAACTCGACCTTCGTGACCGCGGCCTCGGACGCCGTGGCGAAGCAGGTCAAAAAGGCGGCGTCCTCCGCGGCGCGGACCGTCGACGGCGCGCAGAACGGAGTCACCGACGACCTCAACGGCATCATCGACCGTCTGAACGAGGCGACCGACGCCATGGGCACCATGCAGGCGTCGCTGAAATCCGCGCAAAACGCCATCCAACAGGCACGCAAGGTCAACAAACAGGCATCCTCCGCGCTGAACACCGCATCGAACACGGCGAACACCACGGTCGGACTGGCCAATGACGCGCAACGCACCGCCCAGCGGTTCTCGACGACGCTGGCCGGCAAACTCGACGACGGCAGCACACAACTGTCCGGTCTTCAGATCGACATGGGCAATGCCGCCGGCCAGGTGCTCAACGGGCTCAACACCGCGCAGAACGACGTGGACACGGTCAGCCAGTCATTGGAAAAGACCTGCGACACCACCGAAGACCTCATCGACGCATTGGAACGCACGCTCGATTCCAGTGGCCTCGACGCCAACAGCGAGGAATACCAGGCCATCAAACGCCAGATCGCCAACGCGCGCGACAAACTCAGCCAGGAACGCCAGCTGCTCGCCTCCTTCGAGAAGAATTCCAAGAGTTTCATCGACAACGGCAAAACCACCGTCACCACATTGCAGACGGCCGCTTCCGGTCTTGCCGGCGACGCGGCCAAAGGGCTGGCGAACGCGCGCACCGACCTGACCGGCACGGTCATGCCCGCCCTGGACAGCTCGCTGACATCGGCCAGCACCACCGGCAACACCATCGTCGGACTGCTCGGATCGCTCAACGGACTCGTCGGGCAGAACGACGGGTTGCTCGGCCAGCTGGCCTCCACCCTCAAGCAGACCCACGGCACGCTCGGCTCCACAATCAGCGCGTTGAACACCCTGAAAGGCCAGCTGGAGACGACCCGCACCGACGTCGCCGCGCTGTCCAGCTCGCAGGCATACGGGCAGATCGCCCAACTGCTCGGCGTCGATACGAAAAGCGTGAGCGAGTTCATGGGCAATCCCGTGCACGTGCAGCACATCGTCATCTATCCGACCGACAACTACGGTTCGGCCGTCGCGCCCTTCTACACGAATCTGGCGCTGTGGGTCGGAGGATTCGTGCTCGTGGCCATCTACAAGCTCGAAGTGGACCGTGACGAACGCATCCGCGACTACACGCCGACACAGGGATACATGGGCCGATGGATGCTGTTCATGCTCGTCGGCTTCATGCAGGCTGCCATCGCCACCGTAGGCGATCTCGTACTCGGCATCCAATGCGAGCATCCGCTGCTGTTCATCCTCGCGGGACTGCTTGAATCGTTCATCTACGTGAACATCATCTACGCGTTGGCCGTCGCGTTCCGGCACATCGGCAAGGCCGTCGCGGTGATTCTCGTCATCGTGCAGATCCCGGGCGCGTCCGGCCTGTACCCGATCGAGATGATGCCGGAATTCTTCCAACGGCTCAAACCGTTCCTGCCGTTCACCTACGGCATCCAGGCGATGCGCGGCGCGGTCGCCGGATTGTACAAGAACCAATACTGGAGCAATCTGTTCCACCTGCTGTGGTACCTGCCGTTGGCGTTGTTCGTCGGATTGGCGGTCCGCCGTCTGGCGATGAACCTCAACGCGCTGTTCGACAACCGTCTCGCCGACACCGATCTGATGATCACCGAGCGCAACGCGGGCATCGACAGCCAGTTGCGCTTCGTCAACCGCGTGCAGCGGTTCGCGCAGGACTATCCGCAGATCGCGCATGACCGCGCGCGCCTGTTCTTCAAGCGGTATCCGCGACTGGTCCGCATCGGCTTCATCGCGTTGGGCGTGCTGCCGTTCGTCTTCCTGGTGCTGCTGTTCGTGATTCCGCAGAAGATCGGCATGCTGACCGCATGGATCGTGTCGATCATCGCGATCGACACGTATCTGATCGTCGTCGAATACATGCGCGAACGGTACGCATCGACGCTTGGCGAGCAGGAAATGAGCGCGGACGAATTCCGCAACGCGATACTGCACGAGAACCTGCTGTTCCACAAGGGCATGTCGTACCGTCCGATGCATGCCGCGGGCAGGCATATCGAAAGCCGGCGCATGGAGGAACGCCATGCCGGGCCGGAGCACGCCGAACCGGGCACGCTCGTCGAGCGTGTTCTGCAGGCCGAACGGAAACAGGCGGAAGACCGCCATGCCGAAAGCCACGACGACGAAACGAGGGGAGAAGCGCGATGAAATACTTCTGGGGCATCCTCAAACGCGACCTGTGCCACGCATCGCGCAACGTGATCGCCGTGATCGTGTCGATGGGGCTGGTCATCGTTCCCGCGCTCTACGCGTGGTTCAACATCGCGGCGAGCTGGGATCCCTACGGCAACACCAAATCGCTGAAGGTCGCCGTGGCCAATGTGGATACCGGGTACAAATCGCAACTCATCCCGGTGCGCGTCAACGTCGGTGAGACGGTGATGGGCGCGCTGCGCGCCAACCATCAGCTCGACTGGCAGTTCGTCGACCGCGACAAGGCCGTGGACGGCGTGAAATCAGGCGAATACTACGCGGCCATCGTCATTCCGAAATCCTTCAGCGCCGACATGATGACCCTGTTCTCCACCAACGTCAAACACGCGAAGCTCAAGTACTATCTCAACGAGAAGATCAACCCGATCGCGCCGCACATCACCGACCAGGGAGCGTCGACCGTCGCCGACACCATCGACAAGACCTTCGCCAAAACGCTCGCGCAGGTCGGCCTCGACCTCGCCGCGAACCTGCTGCAATACTCCAACAGTCCGCAGATGGCACAGTACATGACCAATCTGCAGACGAACATCAACGGCATGAAATCCACGCTGCTCGGCGCGCAAACCCAAGTGAAGGCCTACGCCGACCTGCTTGGCTCGTCCAGCGACGTGATCACCACCACCAACAAACTGCTGAAAACCGCGCGAACCACCAGCAAACAGGCCACAAAGACCCTCAAACAAGGTTCCGCGACCATCTCGACGCTGTCCGCATCGACCGAAAACGTGACCACCGCGGTCGGCAAGGCGCTCAACCAGGCCACCTCATCACTGGACGGCATCGCCGACAAGGTCAACACCGCGTTCGACCAGCTCGACAAGGATTCGACGCAGACCGCGGACGCCCTGAAAGACCTGTCGAACCAAGTCTCCGGCGCAGCGGACGCCTACGGCAACTATCTGCAGGACCTCAACGACATGCGTGCCTCGGTCGAAAACATGCCGGACGGCGAAACCAAACAGGCGCTGCTCAACGCCATCGACAAGCAGATCGCCACATTGCAATCCGCGCAACAGGACACCCAGGCATTGGCGCAGGCGCTCGCCGACGCGTCCAAGCAGGTGTCGGCCAACAGCGGCGACCTGCAGAGCGAACGCCAGAAGATCCTCGACCGGATCGCCACCGCGAAGAAATCCATCGTCTCCGCGCGCAAGGAATACACGACCAACGTCAAGCCGCAATTCGACAAGCTCGCGGACTCCATGCAGGACCTCATCTCGCAGACCGGCGACGTGGTGGCCGGCATCGGCGGCGTCACCAGCCAGGCGGGCGACGTCACGCATGACGTCGGCAAGGGCATCGCCTCCATCCGCAAAACCCTGAACGGCGTCGCCCGTTCGCTCGGCAAATCCGCGAACAAACTCGACAAGCTGAACACCGAATTCACGAACGCCGTGCAGAACGGCGACACGGATGCGATCAGGAAACTCGCGTCCACGAACACCAGCGCCGTGGCCACACTGCTTTCCGCGCCCGTCGCGCTCGACCGCGTGGCCGTCTATCCGATAGCGAACTACGGTTCCGCCATGGCGCCGTTCTACACGGTGCTGTCCATCTGGGTGGGTGCGATCATCCTCGTCGCCATCATGAAAACCGCCGTTTCCGACCGCGAGAAAGGCCATGTGCTCGGTTTGGGCGACGAGCTGCCCATCCAGCCGCGCGACCGCGAAGTGCCCGGCAACGCCGCCCGTTTCGGGCTGAAATTGCATCACGAGTACTTCGGGCGACTGGGCATCTTCACGTTGCTCGCCCTGCTGCAGGGCACGATCGTATGCCTCGGCGACCTGTACTATCTGGGCGTGCAGGCCGAGCATCCGCTGCAGTTCCTGCTCGTCGGCTGGCTGTGCTCGATCGTGTTCTGCAACATGGTGTACACGCTCACCGTGTCGTTCGGCGACATCGGCAAGGCGCTCGCCGTGGTGCTGCTGGTGATGCAGGTCGCCGGTTCCGGCGGAACCTTCCCGATCCAGACGCTGCCGAAGTTCTTCCAGTTGTGCTATCCGTTCCTGCCGTTCCCGCATGCCATCGACGCGATGCATGCGGCGATGGCCGGCTCCTACGGCTACGAATACTGGATCGATCTGGGCGAATTGCTGCTGTTCCTGGTACCGTCGCTGCTGCTTGGCCTGGTATTGCGCAAACCGGTGATCCGGCTGAACAACTGGGTGCTGCGCAATCTGGAATCCACGAAGGTGATGTAGCGCGTCGACGCCGCGCGCCGCGTCCCCGTACGAACGTCTGGCGGTGCCGCGCCGGCGGCGCATGCGGTTCGTGGAGACCGCGGCTCGTGACGGCGATGTCGTGCGATTGATGGTCCGTGCCTCAGGAAAGATGGTCAGTGCCTCAGGAAAACAACCTTCGTATGCCTATCA
>ERZ808252.1125-NODE-1125-length-21254-cov-2.783716_pt1 | contig 21254 bp, 15 predicted proteins | sample MGYA00521242_ERZ808252 | MGnify/ENA primary metagenome ERZ808252 (study PRJEB31516, sample SAMN03275581) | gut metagenome | biome: mammalia-associated habitat; material: feces | host: Papio cynocephalus | place: Kenya | collected 2012-08-07 ...
GGTGATCGTCTTTGCTTCAAGATCAATATCCCGCCATGTCAGCGCGAGAAGTTCTCCGATCCGAAGCCCCGTATACAGACAGATCACGACGCCGACGTGGCTTCTTTTGACTCCCCGAAGCACCGCGTTTTCGAGAAGTTCCTGCTCCTTTTCCGTAAAGCACGTAACCTTTCGACCGTCCGACTTCGGACGCATTATCCCGTCGGCGACGCAGTCGCTCGTTTCGCCGCACTCATAAGCGCACTTAAGCGAGCTTTTCAGCACTGTGATGATTCCGTTGACCGAGTTTGCCGAAAGACCTTTCCCCGTTTTCAGATTGCCGAACCGAGCAAGGTGCGACAGGTATCGCTGCATTTCCTGCGGCGTGATTTCTTCGAGTTCGAAGTCTCCGAGCCTGACTTTCAGATGTTTTTCGATTATTTCGAAATACCTTTCGCAGGTTTTCTTTTTCAACGACGGTTTTACGTAAGTTAAGTACCATTTATCTAACCATTTGCTGTATTTCATTTTATATTTATTCCTTAAAAATATAAACGTAATCGCGGCAAACAAGTATCCGATACTTTTTTTTAATTACTTCTTACCCAATCTGTTTTTCGGTGCGGAATTCCGACGGCGAAAGCCCCGTCGTTTTTTTGAAAACTTTGGAAAAATAAAGCGGATCGGAAAAACCGCAGTCCGCGGCGATTTCCTTTATGCTCCGCCCGTCCGACTGCAACATTCCGCACGCGGCGTTTATGCGCAGCCCCGCGAGATAGTCCTTGAAACAAGTTCCCGTCCGCGAATAGAACAGCCGTGACAGATATTTTTCGCTATAGCCGTATTTTACCGCAAGATCCTTAAGACTTACGTCGGACAGATAAAAATTTTCGCGGAGATATTTTTCCATCTCGACGACCACGTCCGCGTCGGTGCCGAGCGGCGGTTTCTCGATCAGCATAGACGCCGAATATTCGAGTACGCCTTTCGCAATGAGATCGACGTTGTTCGCGTTCGCCTTTTCGAGCGCGTTTTTCCATATTCCGATAAGATCGCGGTGCCCTTCGAATATCCGTTGACGGTCAAACACGGGAAGAATCCGACGGATAAGCCGCGGCGCGCCCAGCCCGATGAACGACACGTAGCCGTACTCGAAGTTTTTCTCGCTTTTTATCGCGTAAAAACTGCTCGGAAACGTAAAAAAGACGTCGCCCTCTTTGAGCGGAAAACTCACCCCGTTACAGACGAAAACGCCATCGCCGCGCAAAACTATATGCATCCGATAGACCGAGCGGATGCGCTCTTCTTTCCCCGCGTCCGTTATTTCATAGACGAAATTGATTACGCCGAGTTCCGCGACGACGTTTTCCGGCGCGTGAACGAATTTGCAGATATTTGTCGTACTCATAGTAACATATACATAACACACCGCGGCGAAAATGTCAACTCAAATCATGTCACTTTTTTCCATATCGTTACCTTACGGATACGAGTTCGAACGGATACGCAACGACGTCGGTCGCGTTGTGATTGAGATAAAAGAGCGGACGGTTTCCGATCACGTTCTCGTCGAGTTTCTCGTCGTCCGAAAAAACGGCAACGTAATGATTACCGAAAATCTTTCCGTCGTGTTCCGTCTGTATCGGCTCGCTCCAGTTAAGGATACCGTCTTTCGACGTATAGAAAACGGCGGTGTCGGTAAACGCTTCGGCAACCTCTTTTCTGTTTCTCTCGATCTTCACGCCCGAAAGAAGATAAAACCCTTCTTTTTCCATATACGCGACGCGCGCATGCCAGACGTTTTTAAGAATCGGCGATTCTTTCCCGAGGTTCCCCGCGGTCGAAAAACTGCCGTTATAATACTTCACAAAGTCGCCTATAAGCCCGTTATCGAGCATTTCGGCGCGCGCGACGTAAAGATCGCACGAAACCCATTCGTCCTTTTCAGAGTCGTAATCAAGAAGATTATAGAGAACGTAAAGATACTTGTTCTTTCTGTCGACGAAGAGCGAAAAATCGCCCGCGCCGAGGCAGGTTATCCCCTTTTTCTGCCCGACAACGTCCACTCCGTCGGGGTTATAGTACTCGCTGAAACAGACCGCGTGCGAGGTAATCACCCAACGGTCGAAATCCCACGTTCTGCCCTCGTCGTCGGAATGCATAAGCCCGATATGTCTGAAATCGGGTTCGCCGTCTCCCTTGCCCTTTATGACGTAGCCGGTGCCTTTCGCCGCCCAGCCCGTTTCGTTGTGGAAAAAGCAGAAAAATCTGTGAGTTACGGGGCAGATATACAAGCCCATCGGCCAGATCGAGCCGCGCGGAAGAACGCCCTCGGGATAGCGGACGCAATCGAACGCTTCGCCCGCCTTACCCGTCGAAAAATTCGTCTTTATCGGGTAAAGTTCCTTAAGATCGCTCATCTTGCTTCCGCAAAACACACCGATATGCCCGACGTGCGTATGCCCGCTCATCGCCCACAGTTTTCCGTCCTTATCGCGGAAAACGGGGGTTGTGCCGTCCTGATAAATGCCCTTTTCGGTGTCGAAAACGGTTTTGTGCGGCTCGCCTATTCTGATTTTATAGTTTTTTAAAAGATTAGTTTCCATGACTTTTTTAGGATTTAGTTCCTTGGCAAAATAAATTTATCGCGCTTCCATGCATTCCGCACAAAAGCGCGATATTTTGTTATTCAGGGATTCGATCCCTATGGCTTTTTAGTCAACGTAAATTCCGAAGATTTCGAACGAATCGGGAGCGCCGTTATAAAAATGCATGTGGAAACCGCCGATTGCCGCATCCGCGTCGCCCGTGTAGTCCGCGTTCGCCGTCAGATTGATTTCGACGAGAGAATACCCCGCATACATTAAAGGTTCAGCAGTATATTTGGCAGAAGTTGAGGGTTTTTCAACCACGTCAACCCAACCGGTTTTACCGTCGATCGCGAATCTGATCTTCGCAATCTTATCCGAACTCGACTTAACGATCATGTAAATTTTCGTCGTATTTATCGCGACTTTCAATTCGACGTTGGTTTTACTCGCGTGAATAACTTCGTTTTCGTCCTTGAGCGCGTTTGCGTTCGTTTCCCAAGAAACCGCCGCGAGTTCATAAGAAAGCGCGGTTTTGCCCTCTATCTTTGCCAAGATTTCGGACGGTACGGAGTCAACCGGTTCGGCATAAATTCCGTAAATCGTATAGTTTATAGCGGTTCCGAGCTGCAAATACATCGCCGCTATGCTTCCGCCGGTCGTACCGACGTATTCGGGATTTTTAGAAAGAGTAACCGCAAGCACGTGAATACCCGCCTCGATCGAAAGGTTGTTCGTATATTCCGAATAGTTATTCGGATCGTTTACGTACGTTTCGTAGGTAGCGTTTGCGGTAGCGCCGAATCTCAGATATGCGATAGCGTCCGCAGACGATTTAATTATGATATAGACCTTGTTCGTCACGCCGCCGATATTAAGCGACAGATGACAACCGACCGACGTGATATAACCGCTGAAATCGTCCCGAACGACTTTGCCGTCGGAGTTCGTCATCCAGCCGCCGTTTGCCGTGAGCGAATAGGAAAGAGCGGTCTTGCCCTCGACTTCCGCAAGCGCGTCGGCGGGGATTTCCTCTATGGGTTCTTGCCATACGCCGAAGATATTGAAGTAGTCAAGGTTATCGCCCCAGAAGTTAATGTGGAAGCCGCCTACTTTCGCGTTGGCGTCGCCGTTATAGTCGGCGTATTTTGCCAAATTTATCGTAAGGATAGAATATCCCTCGGGAACGGCAACGGCATTGAAATATTTAACGCTGTCGCCCGAGTGTTCCATAATATCGACGTAGCCGGTTTTGCCTTCGATCGCGAATCTGAAATATCCGGTGGAAGCTTTCGACGCATGGACGAGCAAATATACCGTTCCGCTCGTTATGCTTGCCTTGATTTCCATGTTCTGTCCGCTCGTCATGAGCGTGCCGTCGAACTCGGACGCGTTTTTGTTGGTTTCATAGCTTTCCGCCGCCAGAGAATATTTGAGCAACGTTTTGCCCGACATCTCGGCAAGTTTATCGGCAGGTGCCTCGTCGACGGGATCGGTATAAATTCCGTACACCGCGAACGATTCGGGAATTCTTGACGAATCATAAAAATGAATATGGAAGCCGCCGATCTTTGCGGTTTTGTCGCCGCTGTAGTTCGCAAACTCTGTCAGATTAAGCTCGACGAACGAATATCCTGCTTCAAAAGTGGGTTCTGCGGTATATCTGACCGAACTATTCATATTATTGAGAATGTCGCCGTAACCGCTCTTACCCTCGATCGCGAATCTGATCATCGCAATCGTAGCCGAACTCGACTTAACGAGCATATAGACCTTTTTCGATTTTACGGAAGCGAGGAACTCGAGGTTTACGCCTTCGGCAACGACGACGCCGTTTTCCGTGTAAACGTTTTCGTTGTTCGTCATGTAGCTTGCCGCAGCGAGTGTGTATTCGAGCGCGACTTTGCCGTCGACCTTGCTCATAACCGATTCGGGAACGTCGTCCGCCGAAACGGGTTCGGTATGATAGAAACCGCAGATTTCGATCTCGCCGCCGTCGAACATAACGTGAACGCCGGTGATCGCTTCGCTAATTTCGCCGCTATAATCGGGCGACAACTCGAAAGCGACGGGAAGAATGGAATATCCCTCGGGAACGGACAACGCCTTGAAATACTTATATCCGCTTGCGGGTTCGTTCACGATTTTTTCGTAAGTGTTGTTGCCCTTGACGGCGAAACGCAGATACATATTCGTCGCGGTCGAACTCTTCACGACGACGTAAGTGCGCGCGTGAACGAGATTATCGCTTTCGATCATTATATAATCGCCGTTTGCCGAGATAACGCCCGCGGGCGAAAGCTTGACGTTTGCGGTGTTGGTTTTGTAACCCGCGCTTTCGGTAAGCGTGAAATTATTCACTCTTATAAGCCCGTTCGCTTTCGTCGCGATCTCTTCGGGAACGCCGTACAGCGGATCGTCGGTTACGATCGAGAAATCGTACGTTTCTCTGTTGCCATAGTAATTGCGGGTTGCCGCAACGACGGCGGTCGCTCTGTATTTGCCGACTTCTTCGGGCGCTTCGGTGCTCTCTTCATAATCGGTTCCGTCAAGTCCGACGTAGGTATAAGTCACCGCTCCGCCGCTCACGTTCTTTTCCACGACGGGGGCGATCGTACCTTGACCGACGATGATATCCGCGACGGTGAACGAAAACTCGTTCGCCGCTTTTTCGATCTCGAGTTCGACGGTCTTTTCGAAAGCGTTGAACTTGCTGTCGGCGGCATATGACAGTTTCGCGACGTAAGTGCCCGCGTCGACGGGCGCAGTCGCGCTTTCGGCATATTCGGTTTCGCCGCTGCCCGCATAAGTAACGGTTAAAACGGCTTCCGTGCCCTCGTAAGCGACGGTAAGCGGACTTCCGTCATAAGTCTTTTTGATCTTTCCGTCTTGCTCGCCCGTGATCGTAACGGCAATATCCGACGGTTTGTCGGGGTAATCGGATATGCAAGCGACGGAAACGCATGCGGCAACGATCGTAAGCATTATGCAAACGAAGATTTTTGCCAGTTTGGTTTTCATAATTCCCTCCTTTAAACTTTCGGGCGTTCGCCCGTTTTTATTTCGAACAGATTTCTCTGCCGATTCTCTCGATTTCTTTTTCGAGCGTCGCCCAATGCTCGTCGCCGGGATATTTCCCGAGAAGATGCTCGAGCGCGATATTCCCTATCTGTTCGGTTTCAGACTTCGCGACGCTATAACTGTAACACATAAGCCCGCCGGGGTTCTTCTCCTTTTTCAGAAGTTCGTAAAGACCGTTCAGGTGATCGACTGCGTGCCGTTCCTTTTTATCCCCGCGATAGTTCATAATGCAAGGCGTCTGCCAGATGCGTACGTCGTCACGGTTGCCGAGCCGCTTTTTCATCTGCTCTGTAATGTAAGCGTATTTTTCGTCGAACGCGTGATACATGTCGAACCCCGCGTCGGTAATGTAACGCCCCGCTTTTTCGTTGATGACGGGAACGCCGTCCATCGTCCATATATCGGGCGCGACGCCCGCCACCGAAAAGCATACGTAAATCCGCTTGCCGAAAAGCGCGGTCAGAAAACGCGTCACTTCTTCGAAATCGTCGAGCGCGACTCCGCACAGGAACGGCTCGTCGATATAAAACCCGTCGATCGCCTCGTAAAACGACTTGTCTTTAAGCCCGTCTTTGAGTTTTACGAAGTTATCTCGCCAGCCATTTTTTAGAACGGTTTTCGGTCCTTCCGCAAAACTTTCGCCGACGTCCACGATCCCCTGACCGTCCACGCGCTCGAAAGCGAGCTGATAAAAATAAAGAAAACAGGTTTTTTTCGCGTTCGCGATAAGATTGAAACACTCGGTCGCTTCTTTCGAAAAATAATCGTCGTTATACACGAGGAATGTGTTCACGTAGTCGCAATCGACGAACTTTTTGAAAGTGTCCTTGGTTTTTCCCGAATAATGTACTCCGAATAATCCGAACTGCATATTGACTCCTTATAACGTGATCAGATAAATATCGTCCATATAAAAGCTTGCGGGCTTCTGGGTCGTGAACGTGAGCATGATGACCGATTCGAGCTTGACGTCGTTCGACATATCCCCGAGGTCGAAAACGAGTTTCGTCCAGACGTTGGCTTTCGCGCTGCACACCGTGTTGCTCGCATTGCCAGCCCAGTCGCGGGCGGAGAACGAAAGGCGAATGTCGTCGATATTCTCTTCCGCATAAATCCAGGCTTCGAGGTATCTCGCGTCCACCATATCGGGGCTTGCGCCCAGTTCGCACGTGTTGGTATAGAAGAAATAGCGATATCCGTCGTCCGCCTGCGTGCCGGTTTTCGTTCCGTCGATATACGCCGACTGATTGCCCGAATGCTTTTTGTTCCCCGCGATCACGAAGTGCGACCAGTTGTCCGCTTTTTCGTTTTCGAAAAGGAAGAGCGCTTTTTCCTTATACGTCGCTATCGGCACGATAAACGGCGATTTGTCGCCCTCTTTGAAATAAACGCAATAGGGGTGCTCGCTTCTCACGACGAGATTCGTAACGTCGATCTCGAAATTCTTTTCATACGGCCGATAGTTCACGCCGTCGAGCGAATAACTAAGTCCGCTCTGCGCGACCGAAATATAACTGTGCGCGGGCGAATAGACTTTCTTTATCCTCGCTTCGGAAATGAGCGTTTTCGTCGAGGGGACGATCTCGAAATCGGCGGAAATCGTCTTTTCCGCGCGATATTTGCTTGCGGGAAGAGTCGCTTCCATGCGATATTTGCCGACCGCCGAGGGCGCAACCGTGCTGACGATCTGCGTGTCTTTCTCGATGAATTTGTAGTTATATTTAAGATAGCTCGGATAAACCGCGGGATATTGCTCGCCGCCGTTATATTCGAACACGCGGTTTTCGTCAACCGAAAGCTCGGTGTCGATAAGCCCCGCGTTTTCGGCGTTGCGCGCTTTTATGTCGCTCCCCACTTTCCCGATCGTGTCGAGAAGTTTCGTCCAGGGCTTATACCCGCCGTTAATGGGGTTGTCGTTCTCGTCGTAAAATTTTGCGTAAGCGAGCGACCACGGTTTCTTTCTGCTCTTCCAGGTCTTGAATTCCTCGACGCTCACCGTCATATCGAGAAAACCGATATTGCCGAGCTGTTCGAGATCCCACGAAAATGTGTTCGCGGTGTAAAGGAGCATTCCGCAACCGCCGTCCGTCTTTTTCATGAGCTCGTAAAACTTTTCGATATGCTCTATGCACTGTTCTTCGGTCGAACTCAGAACGTAAAACATGCACATCGGGATCGTCCAGAAATATTTGTTTTCGCCCTTGAACATTTCCACCATGTTCTCGTAAGTTTCGAGGATGGTGTCGGTAAGCTGACCGTAAAGGTCGAACGACACGTCGGTGATATATTTGCCCGCTTCGCGCGTCATTCTCGGCTGTATCGACGGAATGTCCTCGTTGAACGCAAACCCCGCGAAGTTGACGTAAAACCGCTTTTCGGGGAACACGAAATTAAAGGCTTTCGAGCCGTTTTCGAGATCTTCGAGCGACATTCCCGCAAGCAACGGTTCGTCGATATGGAACCCGAGCATCGCGTCGTACCAGGTCTTGCCCGCACAGCGCGCGCGGACGTCGTTAAGCCGCTTATACGCGTCCTTTCTCATAACGTAGCCCGTGCCGGAGTAAGTCCACACGATATCCATCGCGTAAAACCAGAATTTCTTGCCTTTTTCGTAAACGGCGTTGCAATATCTGTCGAGATCGCTTTCGTCCGAATAGATCGGAAAAAGGAAAACGTTATAGTTATCGCTGTTTAACGCGTCGTAAAACCGCTGAACGTTGACGGGGTCCTGATCGGGCGAAATGCCGAACAGCCCGAGGTATAAATTATCGTCCTCGCGCTCCGAAACGGGAGCGTCACCCCCGCCACCCGACGAGCCGCCCGAGGAATTTCCCGAGTCTGTCGGGGTTTTGCACGCCGCCGAAAACGCGAGCGACAGAGAAAGAACCAGAAGCAACAATAAGCTTATCGTCTTTTTCATCTTATTTTCCTCCTCAATAGCCGAGCGTTATATCGTCGATATAGACGTTCACGCCCTTTCTTATCGCGCCGTTGTCGACGCTCATCACCGAGAACATCGTGATATAGTCGTTATTCTGCGCCGCCCACAGCGAGCCGCCGAGATTGACGGTATACCCCGCAAAAATCACGCCGCCGAGAACGGTTTCATAGTCCTCTCTTTCAATACGCACTTCCACCCAGCGGTTGCTTTCGATCCTTTGGCTTAAGCTTCCCGTAACGAACGATTTGTCCCTTTCGTCGATCCAGTCGGCGTACTGCGTCTTTTTGATATAGAACTGCGTCGATTCTTTCTCGTCCTCGATATAAATTCTGAACGAGAAATATCTGCTCTTCGAAATGTCGTCAGCAAGACTGTCCGCTGTAAGCCCGAACTTGAGTTCTTTCGTGCCGTCGTTGACGTTGGAGAACACCGCCGAATATTTGCCCGAATAAGCGAACTTATCGGAAAGCGAGAAGTCGGACACTTCGCCGTAATAATACGTCGTGGACTGCATCATGGAGATATCCTTGTCCTCAAAATCGGCAACGACGCCGATCTTGCCTTTCGGATAGACGATGAGCGTACATTCGTACATCGCGTTCGAACTCGTCTGCTCGTCGTTCACGAGGAAAATGATTCCGTATTTTCCGCTCGCGGACGGAACGAATTCGTCCTTGCCCTCGACGACGAGTTTACCCGAGGGATCGTTTACGTAAATATACGGCTTGACGGAAGCATCCTTCACCCCGTGGTTCCATATCTCGGGAAGCATGTCGAAGCGGTAAGTCGTGCCGACTTCGCCGGGGTTCAACAAGAATTTCGAGTTCGGCGAAATGAGAATCTGCTCGGTCACGTTTATCGTTCTTTCCGAAGCGCAGAGAACGTTTCCGTTCTTATATCTCAAAGTCACCGTGTGAATACCGGGAAGCACGGGAACGAAATACCGTCCGTCCGTAACCTTGACCGTTCTGTTTCTCTTGTCCCTGACCGAAACGACTTCGGCTTTTTCCGCAAGGCGGTTCGAATCGAAATCGTAAAGCGTAAGATCAATTTCGTAAGTTGTGTTCGCGGCGTACATAACGCCCTCGCCGGTCGCGGAATCATATTCGTTTTCGCAAACCGTGGGAGCGAACACGACCTCTTCTTCGTCGCCCTCGCCGATAAGACGAATATCGTCGATGAAGAAATCGCAGTTGAGTTTTGAATGGGTTCCGAAATCGTAGAAGAGAAGATCGCTATGCGCGAAATCGCCTATGAAATCCTCGGCGCGGAAAACGCACTGATTCCAGCAAAGGGGCGAAAGCGCGACCGTTTTTCCGCAAGAGGTGAGTTCCGCCGTCACGACGGCGTTCGAACCGTTGTATATCCACATCGACAGATATTTCTTGCCGTCCGCGTTTCTGAACGGGAAACTGTCGGTGAGCGTTATCGCCACGGTGTTGACGCCCGACGAGGTGATCTTATACGCGCCCTTGTTGCCGTTTTCGGCGGGGTTATATCTGTCCGTGCTCATTCCGACGAATATTCCGGAAGCGCCCGGGCTCAATTCGAACAAACCGCTCTGATCGGTCGAGAAGTCCGCGATCAGCCCCGCCACCGCGTTGGAATAAAGATTCTTTTCGACGACGAGCGAGTTTTTCACGCCGCCCGAAGTAAGAGTAAATTCATACGTTATCTTATATTCGCCGACCGTCGACGGGATAAACTTCAGGTCGGATACGGTGCATGCGTTCCCGCTCGGATCTTCGACGGATACCGTGCAGTCCGCCTCCGCGACGAGTTCGTCGGAGCCGACCTTTTTAAGTTCGGGAACGGTTATTTCATACTCACGCCCGACCGTCGCCACGCCGAGATAAAATTCCTCGCATTCGCCGAACGCGACCGTGAATTCCTTGCGCAGAACGTTGACGATCCCGTCGTAAACGTATTCGCATTCGTAAACGTATTTTCCGCAGACCGAAACGTTTATAACGCCGTCGTTTACGGACACGGTCTTTCCGTTTTCGTCCGTAACGCGTTTAGCGCAGTTTTCGTTCGCCCCCGCGATTCTGTACCCCGCGGGCGAGAAAACGCAGACGTCCGGGAGCCTGTAATCTTTCCCGACCTCGACCGTCGGCATTTTGTCGATAATTATCGAATCGACCTCGAGCGCCATTTCGCATTCGCCCTTTCCGCCCTCTTTATAAAGGCGGATATCGTCAATATACGCGTCGTAGTTCACGACCGCGCCGAAGTCCTTGCCCGTCGCCATAAGGACGAACTTGTTGAACGAAAGATTATACTGAATGACGCCGAAAGCGTCCGAGCCTTTCAAAATTTTGACCTGCGTCCATTCGCCTTTCGAAATTCCGCCGCAAATTATTTCGCCCTTGCCGTCCGAATATACCGCGGTATTCGTGAGCGCGAGCGTGCCGTCGAAATCGGAATACAGCCAAAAACTCAGGAAATCGTAATCGGTAATCACTTTTTCCTTTACGTTTTCGCTGAACCCGAATTCCGCGCTCGCAAAACGGGAAACGGACAATTTAAGCGAGCCGTTGCCCGTGCGCACGTATTTCTTTTCTGCATTCATCGAAAGTTCGACGCCGTTGCCGCCTTCGATCACGTACGCGGAATCTTCGTCCTCGAATCCCGTGATCGCGCTGACGGAAATCGTCGGAGCGGTCGAAGAACCCGAACTTCCGCTTCCTCCCGACCCCGACGACGAATCGTCGGACGGCTTTTTACACGCGACGAATAACGACAGAGAAACTATCGTAACGACGCTTAAAACGATCGTAATTAACCTTTTTATCATGATCTCCCTTTCCTTTTTCGTTATTTTCTGCCGTATCCCGCGTTGACGAGCATCTGCGACCATCTGTTCTGAAAATAAGTAAGTTCGTCGTCATAAATCTTCTGCGCCGTGGCGGTGCCTTTGAAAATGAGGTTTTCGAAGCCTTTGTTCGCGCTCGTCATCGAAGTATGCGCGGTGAAATCGAGCCCCGACTTATACGCCATCGGATATCTCGTGCCGGGGATCAACAGCACGGTGTTGTCCTGGTTTAAAATGTCGAACATGGAGCGGCTGAACTCGGTGAAAGTTTCTTCCGTTTCCGAAGTATAGCCGAACGCGCTCATAATGCCGTGTTTGATGAGAATTTCCTGCGCTTCGTCGCTCGCATAGAAAAGCATAAACTGATACGCTTCTTCCTTTTCGGTCGTATACGCGGGGATAACCGCTTTGTTCTGGTTGGTGAGAACGGAACCGACGATTCCGCGTGCTTCGGAAACCCTTGCGAGAATTTCGTCCGCTTCCGCGGCGGTCTTACCCTCGAAAGAAGGCTTTTCGGTCGTTTTTTTGTCCGCGTAGTCGATTGCCGCGCGAAGTTCTTCTTCGCTTATGCCGAGTTTTTCGCCGAGCCTGCTCGTCACGGGAACTTTCATCATAACGAAAGACACGTCCGCGCCCTCGTCGTAAAAGTCCTGCGCCGTTTCCGTTTCGATCCACGCGCCCGACGGAATGAACGCCGCTTTGCCGTCGAGGAAGTCAACCTGCGACTGAAGGTGATCTCTGTTTTCGCAAGCGGGATCCATATACCCGTTCGCGTTGTTCAAAAAGCGATAGGTTTCTTCGATCGCGACGAGTTTACCATCCTGATCGAGCGCTTTCCAGTCGGGAACGTAAGGCTCGGTCGCCCCTTCGGGACGAGCGGCAAAATACGTGTCGATGCACTCGATTCCGCCGTACTGCGCCCACCACGTCGGCCAGATAAATCCCCAATACGCCGAGTTGTTCGCGCAGGTTATTCCACCCGCAACTCTGTCCGCGGGCATAACGGGTTTTCCGTCCGTCGTTTTTCCCGACTTTATGAGGTCGAGGAGTTCTTCGAATTCGTCCGTCGTGCGCGGAAGTTCGGTTATGCCGTATTTCGCGAGCGCTTTTTTGTTGGCAATGAATCCCTCGAGCGAGGACGTCCAGGGCACGATATACGATTTGCCGGGCGTTCCGTCGATGTTATACGTCAGGTTCGCTTCGTAAAGATCCTGCCGCACGAGTTCTTTGAGTTTTTTGCCCTTCCCGGGAACTTCCATTTCATAAAGGTCTGAAAGATCCATAAACAGGTTTTCATAGCCGCCTTTGTTCTTATACGAATCGATAAGCGGGAAGCAGCTTACCATCGTGAAAAATATGTCGGTCGTGTTCTTCTTAACCGTCGATATCCGACCTATAGCCGAGTTTATCGCGTTGTCGTCGGTGGTGTATTTCACCTTTATGCCCGTCTTTTTCGTGAACGCGTCGATGAGCTCGGGAATATACGCTTCGCCGTAGCCGGCTATCGTAAAGTTGATTTCGAGCGTTCCTTTTTCCGTCTGCTTTTTGCAAGCGACCGAAGTGAACGTCAAAAGAAGCGTCAAAAGAAAGATCATTGCTCTTTTCATCTTTTTTTCTCCTTAAATATTATAGTGTGATTTTATCTTGCTTTACAATCGGCTTTTTGCCCGCAATTATCGGAAAAGCCGATCGGTTTTTAACAAAAGTCGGGCTATAAGCCGATTATCGGCATTTTTCGTCCGTTTCAGCCTTTAAGTCCGCCCGCGACGGTGTTCGTCATGATCGTTTCCTGAAAACAAGTATAAAGAACGACGATCGGAACGGTCGCGATGAGAATGCTCGCGTAATAAAGCGGATAGTTCGAACGGATGCTCGGAACGAACTGGAACAGATAAAGCCCCGAAGCGAGCGTCGGATAATCGCGCAGAAACAACAGCGGCGTCATATAATCGTTCCAAAGTCCGATGAACTGCACTATCGCAAGAGCCACGAACATAGGCATCGACTGCGGGAGCATTATCCTGAAGAAGATCGAATAATGCCCGCCGCCGTCCACGAATGCGGCTTCCGCAAAACTCCAGGACAGATTCTTATAAAACCCGTACATAAGCAGGAAGTTGAAGCCGAGCCCCGAAGCGTAAGTGACGAGATAAAGCGGCGAATCGAGAAGATTGAGATTCCCGAGAAGTTCATAGGTCGCGGGGAGCGCGCCTACGACCGAGATAAGCATCGTGAAGATCGCCACGTTATAAATGGCGTTGCGCCCGTAAAAGCGGTACTTCGCGACGCAATACGCGGTTACGTTCGTCGTAAAAACGTTGATTATCGTGGCGAATCCCGCGAACCAGACGGAGTTGAATATCAGGTTAAACAGGTTGTTTCCGTCAATCTGCAAGACCTTGAACGCCTCCACGTAGTTGGAAAAATGCAGTTTGTCGGGCAGCGCGAACGGCTCGCGGATAAAGGTGAGTTTGTCGCGCAGAGAGGTTACGAACGCCCACAGAAAAGTGAAAACGTAAGTCAACGAATAGAGGAAGAAAAACACCCCGACGACGGCAAACACGATCTTGCGTTTTTTCGTGTAATTCTTTTCTTTAAGAGATTTTTTCGTATCGGTCATTTTTTCGCCTCTCAATAATAAATATCCGGGAACACCTTTTCCGTAAGGCGTTTCACGATAAGCACGATCGGAAAAGCGATCAGCGTACAGCACATAGCGACCGTGGACGGATAGTAAATCGAAAGTTCGTTTTTGGTCGTAATGTAAATCCAGTAAGAAATCGACGCGGTGTCCTTGTCTCCGCCCGTCAGAAGCAGAACCGCGCCCGACGCGGTGAAAATGTTCGCCACATTCGTAACGATGATCGTCGAAAGCGTCGCCCACATCATCGGGAACAGAATGTAAATGAACTCCTGCGTCATCGTAACGCCGTCGAGTTCGGACGCCTCGATGACTTCTTTCGGCACGCGCTCCATCGCCCCGTTGAAGATTATGAGGTTAACCGAAAATCCCGTCCAGACCGAATAAAGCACGACCAGCCATTTCGCCCACTTCTCGTCGAGAAGTAAGTTTTTCGCCGGGCTTCCGCTGAAAAATTCCATGATTTTCGGAATTATTCCGCCGACCGACGGATTGAGCATAAACTTATACAACGTCGCGAGAACCGCCCCCGAAATAATGTTCGGAAGAAAGAATATCACGCGGTAATACTTATAAAATCTGATTTTCTTGTAAAGAAAGTACGCAAGAACCAGCGACAACGGCAAAACGACGAACATTCCCGTCGAAAAATACAGAAGCGTGTTTTTCAGAAGTCCGCCGAGGTTTGCGTTCAGATTCGCCCCGAGCAGATCTTTCCACATAAATTCCCAGTTGATGAGCGAGAATTTGATTTCGCCGTATTCCTCGATTCTGAACGCGTTCAGAAACGACTCGAAATTGACGTATAACCAGAAAATGAGAAAGTTCAGCACGGGAACGGCAAGCATCGGTATGACGAACCAAAGTTTGCCCCGCTCCATGGGATTCGCTTTTCTTTTCTTACGATCGCGCACGGCGATCTTTTGCACGGCATTTTCCGCCATAAACAACTACCCCCTTTCAGCCGATTATTTCGAGGACGCACGCCCGACGGCGGCTTTTGAAAGATACGACGAGTTTGTCGCCGTCTTTGATTTGAGTTTTAACTTCGCTGCTTGCGGGATACCCGATCCTGACGCTTTTAATCGGGAACCCGACGTCTATCGTCCGCTCGGTCTTGCCTCCGAGGTTCCAGACCGCAAGATAGCGTTTGTTCCCCGCCGCCAGTCCGCCGGCTACGAAATCGCCGTTCCACACGGGGAACCCGCACGGAAAATACGGGCGGGAAATCGCTTTGTCCTTGCTCATCGCACGATAATAAGCGATTCCTTCTTTAAGCAGTTCTTCCGTCTTTCCGCCGAGAAGTTCGATATGCCCCGCAAGGTGCATTCTCCCGAGCAGACAGTTGACCACGTTTATCACGACGTCGTCCTCCGTTATCTCGGAAATATCTGGCACGGGCGGTTTTTCGCCGCTCACTATGCACCGCTCGTATTCCTCGGGCGTGAGTTTTCCGCGCACCGGATAGCACCAGACGGCGGACTGTTCGGGACAAACCGCGCTCGACGCCCCCGCCGCTATGTACGGATATTTGAGGTAACACAGCTGATCGGAAGTGGACTGAATGCTGTGAAGAGAAAGCATCGAATAGTCCATACGGCACCCGCCGCTCGCGCAGTTTTCCACGACGAGATCGGGATAACGCTCGTAAATCTTTTCAAACCACTCTTTAAGCGCGCGGCAATGTTCGAGCAAGCCGTCCGCCGCGGACTTTCTTCCGGAATCGTCCGTACCGACGCCCGCGTCCGCGTTATAGTCCGTCTTTATATAGTCCGCGCCGTAAGAAACGATTCTGTCCACCACTTCGTCGGCGTATTTTCTCGTTTTTTCCTTGGTAAAATCGAGGAAATATCTGTCGTTCACCATAACGGGCTTGCCGTTACGCGTGAAGAAACAGTCCTTAAGATACCCGACCGCGCCGCTCTTTCTTCCGACGCACTCGATCTCGAGCCACAGCCCGACTTTCATTCCCTTGCTTTTCACGTAATCGATCGTCTTTCCGAGCCCTTCGGGAAACCTCGTCTTGCTGACCTTCCATTCCCCTATCGAGGACCACCATTCGAGTTCGTCGTGCCAGCCCGCGTCGATGCAGAAATATTCCATACCGAGTTCGGCGGCTTTGTCGATAAGAGGCTTTAACCCGTCGAACGACGGATAGTCCCAAAGACAGTGCATGTAAGAATTATAGATTGCGGGGAGACTCACGTTATCGGAATTTTTGCGGCGTATCGCGCGGCGATAATCGGTAATTTCGCCGAGCACTCCGTCGATTTCGGAGCCGAAAGCGAACGCCACGGTAACGCCCGTAAAACTTTCCTCGTTCCCGAGTTTTTTCTCCCAGGAATTTTCGATATAATCGGGACCGCCGGCGTTAAGATAAATTTTACCGCCCGTTTCGCCCAGCTCGTAATTCCAGCTGCCGTTGCTCTCTATCTGCCACAGCATGCAAAAATTCTCTTTTTCGCTCTGCAAAATTCCCATCGGCAGATATTCTTTCGTAGACCACGACCCCGTATTCTTGATCGAAACGCGCTTCATCGAGGTGTTTCCGTTGCCCGAATAAAGTCCTCTTTCTTCAAGCGACGCCCCTTTCCACTGCGCCTCGCAATGCCAGGAATTATGCGGAACGTAAAGAACGTAATCGGAATAATTTTCGTCCGCCTCGCACGCGGGCGTGAATAAAAGCATTCCGTTCACTTCTTCGAGCCACACGTCCCCGCCAGAAATATTTCTGACGGTATTGAAAACGGAAAAAACTTTAATTCCGCCGAAAAAGCGCAAGTGCGTAAAAACTTCGACCTTTCCGCTTTTCTGCCCTATGACGTACTCGACGAACTTTTCGCCGACGATTTTTTCCGTTCCGACATAGACGAGTTCCGAGCTTTCGCTCGCGCCGATTCTCTTGATCCCGTTATGCCCGCTCGTCACGTTCCCGCCGGAAAGATGCACCTGCGCGAAATTTTCCGCGGCGTCGACCTTGACGGGGCGCTCCGCAAGCCCGTATTCTCTTACGTTAAGGACGCCGTTTTCGATTGCGAATGCGAGCGTAAGTCCGTTTTCGTTAATTACGTAGTGTTCCATAGCGGTATCAATTTATCATATCGGGCGGCTCAATTCAAGAGCGTTTTTCAAAGATTGTTAACTTTTTTTAAATCATAATCAAAAAAAGTAAATTTTTTCTTGACTGACGAAAAATTCGGGCGTATCATGTTACGGGGTCTGCGATTACGGAGATTCCGATCGCCGACGAATACCGTCCCCGCAATCAAGGAGCAACCATGCTGATCGACACGAAACTCATAACGCGGATAAAGCCATGTCTGTATTATAACCAGATTTACGACGATTCTTTCGTTATGAGCATACACAAGCACAACACGCTCGAAATCATGTACGTCGCGAGCGGGCTGATGTCTTTCGAATACCTTTCGGGCGAAGAAAAGAAAAACGTGGACCTGAATCAGAACAACTTCATCATCGTAAAGCCCAACGTGCCGCACCGCATATACTTTACGAACGAAGCGCATATATACAACGTGGAATTCGAATCGCAGCACCCTTTGCAAAAGATCGACGATCTGTTTTTCGACAACTCGGTCGCGAGCGCCTTCCCGTCGATGATCGCATACCGGAAGAAATTCACCGACGTTCTCATTTTCGACGACGGAAACGAAGTATTCAGGACGCTCAAAAAACTTCAACTCTTTCTGTCCAAAAAAACGACGGATACCGAGTTCGAACTGTCGTTCACTCTGCTTTTGAGCCAACTGCTCGCCGACATTGCGGGAAGCACTCTCGCGCAGACGGGGAACGAATACGGCAACATATACCTTCGCAAAGCGGTGTCTTTCATCAACAAAAACGTATCCGACCCGATCACCGTGGCGGACGTTTGCGAAGCGGCTGGCGTCAGCAAAGTTTACGTCGAAAAGCTCTTCCGCGACGCTTTCGGAATGACGGTAAAAAAGAAAATCGAACACATTCGGATCGAACGCGCCCGAAAAATGCTCGGAATATCCGACGCTCCGTCGTCCGAAATCGGGAGCAGTCTTGGCTACGGGAACAATCAGTCGTTCATCAACAACTTCAAAGCGGTGACGGGAATGACGCCCACCGAGTTCAGGCGGAAAAACAACCTCGAATACCACCATATCCGCGCCTATGAAAAAGCGTATTTCGACGAACGCTTCAAAAAGTTCTATTCATACGGAAAAGGCGTCATGATAATCGACCCCGCGCGGAAAATTCTGCTGTCCGACGAGCGGTTCGACACTCACCTGCTAAAAAGCGAGGATATTTTGTCGGAAAGAATAAACGAACTTCTGATCGCTCGGAAATTCTTTTTTCTCGAAGCGCCCGCCGGCAAAACGCGCTCTCTTCACGCGCTCCTCTCGTACGTTAACGACCTCGGCATTCAGGATCTTTTCCTCGGCTTTTTCGTGTGCGCGGAGGACGTGAGCGAAAAAACGCTCGGCGAAGTCCACAGAACCGAACCGACGAGAAGAATCCTCGTTTTCTTCGACAAACCGCCTGTCGACTATTCAAAACTTTTTTCTTCGCTCGTCACCGACGTCGCCCTTCCCTACGACGACTACGGCGCGGCGGCCACCCTGCCCACGGGCATAAACGCATGGTTTTACAAAGATCTCACCGACGAGCAGGACAAAGACACGAACGTAACGCCGATGCTTTTGCCCAACTACGGCGGGCTTATTTACGTAAATCGCAAAAAAACGTTATAATCGCGCCGAAAACTTGACAAACCCGAACGGACGCCGTTATAATATCGCCGACTTATACTTCTTGACGGAGGGAAAAATGATTAAACACACGCCCCCTATGGGCTGGAACACCTGGAACACTTTCGGTCAGAACATCGACGAAAGCCTTATCATGAAAAGCGCGGACGTCCTCGTCGAATCGGGTCTTAAAGACGCGGGCTACGAATACGTCGTCATCGACGATTGCTGGAGCTTGAAAGAGCGCGACGCAAACGGCAGACTGGTCGCCGATCCCGAAAAATTCCCCCACGGAATGAAATACGTCGCCGACTACGTTCACTCCAAAGGTCTTAAATTCGGAATGTATTCGTGCGCGGGCTCGGTAACGTGCGCCATGTACCCCGGCTCTTACGAACACGAGTTCACCGACGCGCAAACGTTCGCCGAATGGGGCGTGGACTTCCTTAAATACGACTATTGCTATCGCTCGATGTCGACTCCCGGCGATCTTTTATACAAAAGAATGGGCGTCGCGCTCGCAAACTGCGGCAGGGACATATTTTTTAGCGCATGCTCTTGGGGTGCGGACGACACGCGCGTCTGGATCAAGGAAACGGGCGCGAACAGCTGGCGTTCGACGGGCGATATTTTCGACAACTGGATATCCGTCCGCGAAATTATACGCAACCAACTGCGCTACACCGAATATAACGGTCAGGGTTGCTTCAACGACCTCGATATGCTTATTATCGGAATGAACGGCAACGGAAACTGCGGAAGAAACGACGGCGGTTGCACTCTCGACGAATCGTTCACGCACTTCGCGTTCTGGTGCTTGTTCGGCTCCCCGCTTATGCTCGGTTCGGATATAAGAAACATGAGCGAGGACGTCAAAAAAATCGTCACCAACGAAACGCTTTTAAGAATCGATCAGGACGAAAAATATTGTCAGCCGTTCCTGGTCGAACAGACGTATTATAACTTCAGACGGGTAAAAAATCACAAATTGAGCGAAGAAAACGACTGTTACTACGCCGATTACAACCCCAACACCCCGATCGTCGCAAAATATCTCGACGACGGAACGATCGCCGTCGGAATATTCAACCTGACCGACGATAAGATGGGCGCAAACGCGATGACTTTCCTTACCGAATCGCTCGGCGTTCCCGAATCGAGCGGAAAACGCCTGAAATTCACGAACGCAGTCGACGGAACGTCTTTCTACTCCAAAAACGGAATATTCGTCGGTCCCGCCCCTTTGAACGCACATTGCTCCGCTGTCTATATCGCGGAAGTCGTGGACAATGAGTAAATGTAAAGATTGCGACGCAGAACTCTCGTCCGACGACGTCGGGCTGACGAAACTCCTCGTAAACCGCGGTTCGACGACGTTTTTCTGCAAAAAATGCCTTATGAAAAAATACAGGCTGACCGAAAAATACGTCGACGAACTAATCGAATACAAGAAAAAACACGGTTGTTCGCTCTTCTCGTGAAACACATACGAGGTGAATTATGAAAAACTTCAACGATACGACATTTTCCGACGAAAAAGAAAAGCGGCAAACGAACGCGGACTTTTCATCATCGACAAGTGCGGACTTTTCCGCGCAAACAAACGCAGAGCCGTCGGTTACGCCCGCTTCCGACCAGGAAGTCGCGGCGGCGTCCGCGGAGCTTATCGAACTCAATCTCGAAGCGTATAAGGAGCTGGCGAAATGATCTGGCTTTCGGAAAAACAAATATTGTTTCTGCACGGCAAACTTATCGAAGCGACGGGCGGCTCGGCGGATCTGCGCGACGAATCGCTTTTGCAATCGGCACTGCTCGCCCCGCTTCAGACTTATAATTCGGTCGAACTGTTCCCGTCAATCGTCGACAAGGCGGCTCGGCTCGCGTGCGGGCTTACGCTGAATCACCCGTTCGTCGACGGCAACAAGCGAATCGGCGTCCACGCCGCGCTCGTAACGCTGAAACTCAACGGCATCGCGCCGTCGTACACGCAAAAGGAACTTTCCGACGAGTTTCTCGCTCTCGCGTCCGACGATCTTTCGTTCGAAGAACTTCGGGACTGGATAAACTCGCACGTAAAATAGCGGGCGCAAATAAAAATTTCGCGCCGAAAACTAAGAATTATAAAGGAAACGAAAATGTCTGAAAAAAACGAAGCGCTCGAAAAGATAAGAAACGGCGAGCTGTACGATTGTTCGGAAGCGGCGATCCCCGACGAAATCAACGACAAAATCCTCGAATGTAAAGAGTTATTGTACGATTTTAACCATTCGCGCCCGTCGGAAGCGAAAAAACGCGAAGAGATAATCAGAAAGGTTTTTGCCGAAGGCGGCGAAAACTGCTATATCGAACCGCCGTTTTACGCAAACTGGGGTTGCAATATGCACGTCGGCAAAGATTTTTACTCCAACTATTCGCTCACCGTCGTCGACGACACGGATATTTTCATCGGCGACAGCGTCATGATAGCTCC
>ERZ808252.1128-NODE-1128-length-21223-cov-39.893566_pt1 | contig 21223 bp, 18 predicted proteins | sample MGYA00521242_ERZ808252 | MGnify/ENA primary metagenome ERZ808252 (study PRJEB31516, sample SAMN03275581) | gut metagenome | biome: mammalia-associated habitat; material: feces | host: Papio cynocephalus | place: Kenya | collected 2012-08-07 ...
CCGGCGGGACGGCGCAACCGGGTCGCATGACCCGGTATCGCCCTTGCGCCGCACACCCACCGCCCGCGCGGCGGGCCCCTGCCGCCTGTTTTGAATGGACCGTGTGGAGCGGCTAGGTCCCCCTACCATTGGGGCACGGTCATTCCCCTGCCGCCCGTTCGCTCGACGATTTCGCGTTCCGCAGGGTGCGGGGCGCACGGGGTGGGACAACTTGGTGCGTCCGCCCGGGCAGTCCCCTGGGCCCTTAGCTGTCAAGGCTGTACAGGTTCCGTCCGCGCGTTTCGCGGACGGATGCGGCGCAATAGACCGCCGGCAAGACCAGGAGCAGGTAGACGCCGAGCAGGATGCGGTAGCCGAGAGGCGAAACCGCCAAAACGCCGGGGGCGCTGGCGTAGCGGTCGAAGAGCCAACCGGCGAACTGCATGAGGAGAATGAGCATGCCGTTCGCGCAAAAGTTCGCCAGCCCGATCACGCTCGCGGCGAACGCGGGCGGCACGTTCTCCCGCAGGGCGGTGATGCCGATTCCGGTGAAGCCGTAGCCCACGCCCAGCGCCAGAAAGCCGGCCGTCGCCAGCGGACGCGCCGCTTCCGGCGCCAGCCATGTCCCGGCGAACAGCGCCGCGCACCCGGCGGCGAGGGTGCAGGCGCCCGCGACCTGGAAGACCTTGCGCCGATTGCCGAGTCCGAAACTCACGAGTCCGCCCAGCGTCATTTCCGCGATGACGATGCGGTTCATGAGGCCCATGGCGTCGGACGGCAGTCCGCACACGTCGGCGAGGTACTTCTTGGCGACCACGGCGAGGATGGACCAGTAGACGAAGATGCCGCACGCCGTGAGGTAGAAGGCGCACCGGGCGGAGCGGAAGGTGAAGGCGCGCCCGAGGTCGCGCCACGTCGCGGCGGGCGTCCGGGACGGTTCCGCGGCGGGGGGTGCGCTTTCGGGGCCGGGGTTGCGGCGGCGCTGCGCCCAGAGGAAAAGCGCGAGGACGGCGCCGCAGAGCAGGGTGAAAAGGTTCAGGTTCTCCATGAGTGCGCGCCAGCCGAAGCGCGCCACGCCCCATTCGCAGAACCGTGAGGTCCCCAGGTAGGTTCCGCCGTAGCTGAACACATAGAAGACGCCGAGGAGCGGGGCGAAATAGCGGCGGTCGAACTCGACGTCCAGCAGTTTGAGAAGCGTCAGGTAGCCCACGGTGCGGCCGCCGCCATTGAGGAAGGAGCCGAGGTAGACGAGGGCGAGGTCCGTCTGGGAATAGAGGAGCCACTCGCCGAAGACCTGCGAGACGACGCCCGGCAGGATCAGCCGCCGCCAACCGAACCGGTCCACGAGAAAGCCCGTGCAGCCGACGAAGACGAGGCAGCCGAACACGCCGGAGGAGGCAATCGCGGCAATCTGGGCGGCGCTCGCGCCGAAGTCCGCGCGCAGGGCGTCGAAGGCCATGCCGGGGATCGCGGCGCGCGTGGCCGCGCCCACGAGGTACACGAGGGCGGCGGGCAGGAACAGCGCCGCGCAGGAGGCGAGGGAGAATTTCGTTTTCATGTCGTGCGGGCGGCGAAACTGCGGCCGACCCATCCTTTCGTGTGCCAACGGTGCATGAGTATGACGCCGCGCAGGTTCTCGTCGATCGCGAAGGCCACCCACGCCCCCACGAGACCCCACTCGAGCGGGATGGCGAAGAGCCAGCCCAGCCCCACGGCGATCCCCCACTGCGAGGCGAGCCCCACGACGAGCGGGTAGATTGCGTCGCCCGCCGAACGCAGCGTCCCGCAGGCGAAGATGTTCCGCACGCGCCCGACCTCCAGCACGCAGTCGATCCAGAGGATGATCGTCCCCAGGCGCACGACTTCGGGATTCGAAGAGAGCGCGGCGAACAGCCACGGACCGCCCGCGGCGAGGAGGACGCTGCAGGCCAGCGTGATGACCATGCTGCGCCCGAGGAAGTAGTTGCCCATCAGATAGGCGGGCGTGTAGCGTTCGCGTCCGACGAGGTGGCCGACGAGGATGTCGCCGCCCTGGGTGATGCTCAGGCAGAAGAGATAGACGAACATGATGCAGTTCACCGCGTAGGTGCGCACGATGAGCGCGTCCGTGCTGATCTTGTTGACGAAGTACGTGATGGTCACCTGCGAAAGGCAGTAGGAGAGCTCCTCGCCCATGGCGGGCAGACCGATCTTGAAGACATTGCGCACCTCGCCCCAGGGGAACGGACGGAACCAGGCCAGCGGGAAGCGGGGGATGTGGGTGCGGAAGTGGATGAAGGCGATGCACGCGAACGCCACGATGCGGCTTATGGCCGTCGCCCACGCCGCGCCGGCGACGCCCAGGACCGGGAACCCCCAGTGACCGAAGATGAGCGCGTAGTCCCCGAGCGCGTTGACGACGTTCGCCAGCGCCGTCACCAGCATGGGCGCCTTGACCCGCCCGACGCTGCGCAGGGACGCCGTGAAGGCGAACGTGAGCGACTGGAAGAAGGAAAGCGAGCCGGTGATCTTCAGGTAGGTCGCGCCCTCGGGGACCAGCGCCGGACGCAGCCCCATGAGCCGCACGATGTCCTCCGCGTAGAAATAGAGGAGGGCGCTCGCGAAGAGGCCCACGGCCGCGTTGATCAAAAGCGCGATGCCCACGACCTGCACGAAGCGCCGCCGCAACCCCGCCCCGTGGTACTGGGCGCAGACGATTCCCGCCCCCGTCGACACGAACTGGTAGACGAGGAAGACGAGCATGATGATCTGGTTGTCGAGCCCCACCGCGGCCACGGCGTTGTCGCTGTAGCGCGACAGCATGAGCGTGTCGACGAAGCCCACGAGCATCACGAGGGCGACCTCCATGAAGATGGGGGCGGCGAGCTGGCGCAACTGTTTCTTGAGCGTGCCCATGGGATGTCCCGCCGCGCTCAGTCCGCCGGATAGGCCAGATTGGCGTCCGTCGCCCGCGCGAGCGCGTCGGCGAAGCGGCGGGCTTCCGCCTTCGCGCCCGCCAGGTCGTGGAGCCGCCAGTTCCCGCAGTCGCGCGGCGCCGCGCCGGGAACGGGACCCTCGAAGCCGGCGATGAACCGGAAGGTCCGCTCCATCAGCCCGAGAATGTCGCGACTCTCCAGATCGCCGCGCACGAGGAAGTAGCAGCCCGTCAGGCAGCCCATCGGGCCCCAGTAGAGGACGCGGTCCTTCCACTCGGGGTCGTTGCGCAGATACGTGGCCGCCAGATGCTCGATCGTGTGCAGGGCGCCCGCCGAAAGGGGCTCCTCGCGGTTCGGCTCCTTCATGCGGATGTCGAACGTCGTCACCGTCTCGCCGCCCACCTGGTCCTTGCGGCTGACGTAAACGCCGCGCAGCAGGCGGTCGTGGTCAATCGTGAAACTTGGAATCTTCTTCATTTTGCCTCCCTCTTCTCTACATAGAACACCTTGTCGCCCACGCGGCACCGGGGCGCGGCGAAGGTCACCCATGTGCCCTTCGCCGCCACGGCGGGACGTTCCGCGTCCCGGCGCAGTTCCCCCAGCGTCAGTTCCACGACCCCCGTCGTGGCGCCGTGGATCTGGATCTCGTCGCCCGGGCGCAGCTCGTGGTCCTGTATGAAGACCTGCGCCACGCCCGCCTTCGTGAAATAGTCCCGCACGATCCCCGCGTGCCGCTTCACCGTCGTCGCGCACGAGTTCTCGACGGAGGTGAACTGGTCCGCGCCGGGACGTCCGTAGAAAAGTCCGTCGGAAAATTCGCGATGGAAGACGCGGGATACGTCGCGCGTCAATTCCGCCGCGAGCGCGGCGGTGTAGGTTCCGTCCGCCACGGCGTCCACCGCGCGCCGGTAGGCGCGGGTGCAGGTCGCGACATAGTCCGCGTTGCGCGCGCGGCCCTCGATCTTGAAGCTCGCGATGCCCGCCGCCATGAGCTTGTCGACGAAGCCCAGCGAACAGAGGTCCTTCGTGGACAGCACGGTGTGCGGCTCGACCTCGAATTCCGTCGTCGCGTCGTGCACGGGGTTGCCCTTCTCGTCGGAATAGAAATCGACCGCCTTGACGACGAACCGCCGCCGGCAGGGCTGGTGGCATTCGCCGCGGCAGGCGCTTTTGCCGAACGTGACATGGCTCATGAGGCACCGGCCCGATTCCGCCACGCACTGGGCGCCGTGCACGAACGCCTCGATCTCGACGCCCGTTTCGCGCACGATTTGCGCGACTTCCGTCAGCGTGCACTCCCGCGCCAGGACGACGCGCGTTGCGCCCTGCGCGGCGACGAAGCGGACGGCTTCCGCGTTCGAGACGGACATCTGCGTGGAGACGTGGAAGGGAACCCCCGCTTTCTTGCAGAGCGAAACGACGCCCCAGTCCGCCACGATGACGGCATCCACGTAAGGCTTGGCCGCGGCGATCAGGTCGGCGACCTTGCGTGTCTCGCCTTCGAACATGAGAGCATTGAGCGCCAGGTAGGCTTTCGCGCCGTGCGTCCGGCAGCGCGCGGCGATTTCGGGCAGGTCGTCCGGGCTGAAGTTCACGCCGCTGCGCGCGCGCATGTTCAGCGTCCCGAGACCGAAATAGACGGCGTCGGCGCCGGCGTCCAACGCGGCCTGCAGGCAGATGAAGTCGCCCGCCGGGGAGAGGATCTCAGGCTTTTCCATGTTCCTCCTGCTCCGGACCCGGCCGCGCGGCCAGTGCCGCGGACGCCTTCTCGCGCGCCCGGCGGTAGATTTCCTCGAGCGTGTCGAGGCACTTCGCGGTTCCCCGCCAGAACGGGACGGGCCCGAGCCGCTTCAATATCGGCGTTTCACTCTTCATCCAGCAAATCCTCCATCGTGATGCCGCGCACCTCCAGAAGCGTCCGCGGGCGCCGCAGGGCTTCCTCGCCCAGAATCAGCAGGACGGCGCACGAATGCTTGCAGGGGTTCGCGTAGTCGGGGCAGGTGCACGCGGTCGTGACGTCGTACTTTCCCGGGCCCAGCTTGCCGCCGGGAAAAAGCGAGAAGCCCTCCGCCTTGAAAATCGCCTCCACTTCCAGCGGAAGATCGTCCGCCAGGATGCGCGCGACGAGCATGGGCTCCCGGCGGATCGCGGCGATAATCCGCGTCCGCGCCGCCTCGTCGGGCACGCGGAAATCGATCGTGACGTGATAAGGCTCGGGACGGCTCCCGAGGACGGTCGCCTCCACGTGCGGGCCGGCTATCGTCATCGCCGTGATCTGGCCGGACGCGGCGTATTGCCGTCCGCGCGCAAAGCGTCCCCCGAGGCGCATGCCCTCCAGGGCGTGCAGCCAGCGCTGGCCCCACCACGCGCGGCCCGCGCCGGACCGCGTTTCCTGCGCGCGGATCCCCGCGGCGAAATGGGGGACCCGCAACGGATAGCGCTTCCGGCTCATAGCCGCACCAACGCCTCCGTCTCTTCGGCGCTCAGGCTCTTGAGGAAGCTCTCCCCGCCCGTCACGAGCGCCCCTGCGACCTGGCGCTTTTCCTCCAGCAGGCGGTCGATGCGCTCCTCGAGCGTGCCTTCTGTGATGAGCGTGTGCACGAAAACCGTCTTCGTCTGGCCGATGCGGTGCGCCCGGTCCGTCGCCTGGTTCTCGACGGCGGGGTTCCACCACCGGTCGAAATGGATGACGTGGGTGGCCTTGACGAGATTGAGGCCGAAGCCGCCCGCCCGAAGCGACAGGACGAACGCGCGGGGGCCGGGCGCCTCGAACGCGGCGATTTCGCGCTGGCGCCGCGCGGCGTCCAGTCCACCGTGCAGAAACGGCACGCGCCCCCCGAAACGGTCCTCTATCGCGGCGACTATCCGCCGCGCGACCTTCACGTACTGGGTGAAGACGAGGGCGCTCTCGCCCTCGGCGAAGATGGTCTCGAGCAGGTCGAGCGTGCGCGCGATCTTGTTCTCGCCGTCGCAGATCAGCTTGAGGGCGGTCAAAAGCGCGAAGATGTCGCCCTTCTCGCGGGCCCCCGAACGGAAGAGCTCAAAGGCGTCCTCGTACTCCCGGCGCTGCGCGTCCGACAGCGTGCAATATTCCTTGATTTCGCGCTTGGGCCCGAGCGCGCGCGCAATCGCCGGATCCGTCTTGAGCCGGCGCAGGACGAACGGCTCGAGCGCACGCCGCAGACGGGCCCCGGCGGACGCGTAGCTGTTGCGCGCGAGCGGCTTGGCGAACTGCTCGTCGAAGGCGCGGCGGGAGCCGAGGAAACCCGGGTTCAGAAAGTCCTCGAGGCTCCAGATGTCCAGAGCCGAGTTCTCGACCGGCGTGCCCGTCAGCATGACGCGGCGCGCGGCGGAAAGCGCCCGCACGGCGCGCGCGAGCTGCGTAGCCGGATTCTTCACCGTCTGCGCCTCGTCCAGGACAAGCCCGGACCATGTCCGCGTGCGCCAGAGCTGCCAGTCTCGCAGGAGCAGCGGGTAGCTCGTCAGGACGACTTCCGCCGCGTCGACGCGCAGGGCGAACTTCTTGCCGCGGGCGCGGGCTTCCCCCAGATGCGTGTACACCGAAACTCCGGGCGCGAACGCGGACCATTCGCGGCGCCAGTTCGCGACGACGGAAAGCGGGGCGACGACCAGGAGCGGCGCCTCCCCGGCGCGGTGCGTGGCCAGATGCCAGCCGATCGCCTGCACCGTCTTGCCCAGGCCCATGTCGTCCGCCAGCAGCGCGCCGAACCCATGGTCCGTCAGGAACTTCATCCACGCGACGCCGCGCGCCTGGTAGTCGGCGAGCGTCCCCGCGAAGCCCGGCGTCTGGACCGGTTTCAGGCCCTCCCAGCCGTCCGCCCTCAGTTCGTTGACGAGGCCGCGCAGCCAGCCGTGCGCGTGCGCGGCCTCCAGGGAAAGTCCGCCCAAGGACCCCACGCCGAACGCGAAGCCGAGCGCCTCGGCCGTCGTCAGCCGGCGCGCGGCGTGCTTTTCCAGCGCCTTGAGCGCCTGGCGCAGAAGGTCCCGGTCCACCTCGATCCACCGATTGCGGAAGAAGACGAAATTGGACTTCTGGTCGAGAAGAAAGCGCACGTCCTCGGCGTCCACCCGCTCGCCCGCCACGCGCACGACCAGCGTCGCCTCCACGGGACCCGGCGCACGCTTCCCGTCGGCGGGCGCGGGTTCGGCGGGCGCGTCGGACAGTTCCACCTCGCCCGCCACCGCGCCTTTTTCGGGCAGACCCGCGACCCGGTACCCGGCCTCCCGCAAATCTTCGGCGCCCGTGCGCGCAAACGCCTCCGCTTCCGGCACGGTGAGTTCCGTCGCCAGGAGCCCGGGGTCCGCCGGGGCGCGGCGCAGTCCCTTGAGCGGCGCGAACACGAAGGCGGCCTGCCCGAGGGCGCGCAGGGCCGCGCGCCCTTTCGGCACGGGAATCGAGAGTGTGAAAGGCCGGCCTTCGGCGGCGGACAGCGTGAAAACGAGCGCGGCGCGCGCGGCGACGTCCACGCGTGCCGCGCCGTTCCACTCCTCCAGTTCGCGCGCGAAAGCCGCCAGTTCCGCCTCGTCCCCCTTCACGAGCCCCGTGCGGCTCCGGAGCGCCGCGATCCAGGCGTCCGCCAGCGTATCGAAACGCCGCGTTTCGGCGTCCTGCGTCGAGGGGGTCAGGGCCGCGCGGCGCACGAACGCGTCCAGCGCGGCGTCCCGGGCCCCGTCCGCCGTGCGCCACCGCGCGTGCCACCCGTCCCTCTCGCGCACGAGGCACGGCACGTACGCACCCTGCACGATGCGCTCCAGCGTCTCACGCGGAATGGGTTCCGGACGCGTCATTCGCGGACTCTCCCGCTTCTTCTGCAATTTCCTCCTGCTCCTCTTCGCGGCCGACCTCGCCCAGCGTTTTCGTGCCCGACAGGAGGGCCACGACCTGCTGCTGGACCTCCGAGAGGTTCTCCAGGCGCAGTTGGGGGTCCAGCACGACGAACGTGTCGCCGTTCTTGCGGTCTTCGTAGATGCGGCGCAGGGAGCCGTCCTCCGCCGTGCGGGTGTCGCGTTCGACGAGAATGCGGCTGCGCTCCAGCATGACCGCCAGGACGTAAATGACGTTCTTGAGCGCGGGATCGTCGAGCGTCACAAGCCGGCGCAGGAGTTCGCCCGCGTCTTCCTTCTTGAGCGGCTCCTTCTTCTCTTCGCGCACCGGCGCAAGATAGACGCCGTCCCAGAACGAAAACGGCTCCCAGTCCCGCGGCGTCGTTTTCCAGCATTCGGGATGGCAGTCGAACCGCTCGTAGCCGCCGGCCGTCTCCTTGAGCGCGCTCACGACGGGCGTGCGGTCCAAAAGCGGCTTCCCGCAGAAGCTGCAGACGTGACCGCGCGACTTTATGTTCCATTCTTGCGACATGCGACTATTATACCATTTTTAGACTTCGCGCGCACGGTGATTTGCACGTCGAAAGAGGCGGACGCCGATGGAAGGGTCCGGTTGCGGCGCGAACCGCGTCCGGGGACGCCCGCGGCAGAGACCACGGTCTTTTGCTCCTGAGACCGTGGTCTCTCCACTAAAAGACCGCGGTCTCTTGCACCTGAGACCGTGGTCTCTCCACTAAAAGACCGCGGTCTTTTGCACCTGAGACCGCGGTCTTTTGTACCTGAGACCGTGGTCTCTTACTCCCGAGACCGTGAACCCGACCCCTCGCACCTCATAATTTACTGTTTTCGCGCGTAAAGGGGCTTTTTCGCATTCATAGCAACAAAAGAGAAAGTGTACAGGATCTTCGGAACAACCCCGAGAACGAGGCTGCAAACAGAGAAAGAGGAGAGAAATGTTCCGCGGGGGTGCGGCGCCGGCGGACCGTCTTCACGACACGACGGAAACCAGGCTGCCTTCGCCCAGGCGCGTATGGATGACGGACCCTTGCCGGACAGACGCCGACGAACGTATGACGGCGCCCGCCGCGTCCGTCGTAATGGAATAGCCGCGCTCGAGCACGGCATAGGGCGAGAGCATGTCGAGTTTGGTCGTCAACTCCCGCAGGTGCGCTCCCCGGTCGCGCAGGGAAAGACGCAGTGCGGCCGTCAGCGCTTCGGCCAGCCGCCCCAACTTGCCTTCGGCCGCCAGCCCCTGCTTTTCCAGCAGCGGCGCCAACGCCGCCGCCAAACGGTCCAACGTATGCGACAATCGGTCCGCGCGCATTGTCAAGGCGGGCGCCAGCAAAGACGAAAGATGGTCGACGCGTTGCGCGTTCATCTCGTACGTCGCCGTCAACGCATTCAGAAGCGCGCTGTCCAGGTCGTCCAGACGCCGCAGGAGTTCCGCGCGCTCGGGAACCGCCCGCTCCGCCGCCATGGACGGCGTACCCGCGCGCCAATCGGCGGCGAAATCGCAGAGTGTGAAGTCCGTCTCGTGTCCGACCGCCGAGATGACGGGGATTCGCGAAGCGGCGACGGCCCGCACGAGCGTTTCGTCGTTGAAGCAGAAAAGATCTTCGAAACTGCCGCCGCCGCGCCCGATGATCAGCACATCCGCGCGCCAATCCGTCACCCGGTTGAACCAGTTCAAACCCGCTATGAGCGTGGCCGGGGCGGCGTCGCCCTGGACGAGCGCCGGGTAGAGGCGGATTTCCAGCGACGGGAAGCGCCGCGTCAGGACGCGGCACATGTCGTGCACCACCGCGCCGGCCGGGCTCGTCACAAGGCCGATCCGCCGCGGCAAAAGCGGGAGCGGACGCTTGCGCGCGGCCGCAAACAGCCCTTCCGCCTCCAGTTTCGCCTTGAGCTCCAGGTAGCGGCGCATCAGATCGCCCGCCCCCACGGCCTTCGCCGCCAGAACCGTCAGCTGGTACATGCCGCGCTGGGGATAGACCGTCGCGTTCGCGTAGACGAGGATCTTGGCGCCGTCCGCCAGAAGCGCGCGTGCCTTGCACCGGTCGAGGCAGCTTTTGAACATGACGCACGCAATCTGCGCACCGGCGTCCTTCAAGGTGAAATAGGCGTGTCCGCTCGGGTATACGCGCCAGCCGCTGACCTCGCCCTCCACGTAGATGCGCGTATACTGGCTTTCCAGAAGGCCCTTTATGCGCGCCGTCAGGGCGGACACCGTCAGGGCCGGGGGTTGTTCTGTCGGGGTTTTCATGGGCGCACCGTGCGCTTGAGGCGCCGTTTCACATTGTTGGACGAATGGATGCCGACGGAAAGTATGACGCCCACGGCCAGGAACGCCGAAACCAGGTTCGTCCCCCCGTAGCTGAAGAAGGGCAGCGCCATCCCTTTCGTCGGCAACGCCTCGCAGACGACGCCCAGATTGAAGCAGGCCTGGAAGAAGATGATGAACGCCATCCCGTACGCGAGAAACCGCCCCAGGCGATCCTCGGCGTGATGCGCGATGTAAAGAGCCAGAATGAAGAACAGGACGAAAAGAAGCAAAACACCCACCGTGAAGACGAGCCCGAACTCCTCCGCGCCGACGGCGAAGATGAAATCCGTGTGCGCCTCGGGCAAATAGCCGTGTTTCTGCATGGACTGCATGTACCCGACGCCTAGAAGTCCGCCGCGCTGAAGCGCGACCCGGGCCATGGCGACCTGGTAGGCCGCCGGATTGTCCGCGTCGTCCGAACCCAGAAAGGCCGCCAGGCGGCCCATGCGGTTCGCGTTCGACAAAAGCTTGACGACGAAAAGCAACACGCCCGCGGCCCCGACGCACGCCACGTGCCAGACCCGCACGCCCGCCAGGAACATCATCAGCCCCGCCGTGCAGGCTATGACCATGAAAGAGCCGAAGTCCGGCTCCAGCACGACAAGCAACGCGAAAGGCGCGACAAGCACCGCGGACGCGAGCGCCCCGCGCTTGAAAAGCTCGACCCGCCAACCGATGCGGTCCAGATAGACGCCCAGAACGATCACCGTCGCCAATTTGGCGAGCTCGCTCGGCTGCAGGCGGATGGGCCCCAGATTCAGCCAGCGCTGCGACCCGTTGATTGCGGGGAACAGAAAGACGGCCGCGAGCAAAACGACGACCGCGAGATAAAAAAGAACCGTAAACGCCAGATTGTCCCGCCACCGGTGATAGTCAAAGAACGTCGCCGCACAAGCCGCGACGACCCCGACCCCCAGATAGACGAACTGGCGCTCGACGAAGAAATAGACATTGCCGTTATGCAGGCGCGCGGCGTTCGTGCCGCTCGCACTGCACAAAACAATCAGGCCCAAGGCCACGAGCGCCGTGACCGTCAGGCCCAACAGGTAAATCGGCGTCTTGCGCACCGGGTTACTGCTGCTCCACGGCGTTGGCCGGGAGCTTGAGAACCTGGCCCGCCTTGAGCGGCTCGTCGCCCAGGTTGTTGAGATTGCGAATCTCGCCTTCGCTCACGGAGAACTTGATGGAAATATCCGTCAGATCTTCGCCTTCCTGCACGGTATAGGAAATCTCGTTCGTGGCAGCCTCGTCCAAACCGGGCTCTTCCGGCGCCGGAACGGCTTCCTGGGCGGCCGGCTCAACCGGCGCGGCCGCGGGAACCGCCTCCGTCGCGACCGGCTCGGACACGGGAGCCTTCGGCTCTTCCTTCGCCGCGACCGGCTTCGGCTCGACCTTATGGACCGCAGGCGCCGCCTTGGGGGCCGTCTTCTTGGCTACGGACTTCTTTTCCGCCGGGACCTTCAGCTTCTGGCCGACGCGGATCATGTCCTTCTTCAGGCCGTTGAGCTCCTTGAGCTGGCGCACCCGCAGACCATAGGCGTGCGCGATGCCGCCCAGCGTGTCGCCGCTCTTGACGACATACTCCTTTGTGGCCCCCGTGTACGGCTTGACCGCCGGCGCGGGCTTTTTGGCGTGCGGCGTGGGCGTGGGCGCCTTCTGCTCGCCGACGTCGATCTTGCCCGGCAGTTTGATCTTCTGGCCGATCCGCACGACATTGTCGTCCTTTATCTGCGGATTGAGGCGCCGAATGGAGGAAATCTTCACGTTGTACTTCTTCGAAATCTTCGCCAGATAGTCGCCGCGCTGCACAATGTAGGTGGTGGTCTCCTCGACGGGCTCGGGTTCCGGGGCCGGCAAAGGCTCGACGACGGGTTCGACCTTCTTTGCCGCAGGCTCCGCCACGACCGGCTCGGGCGCCGGCTCGATCGTCTGGACCGGTTCGACCGTGGATACGCCCGCGGGCGTCTCCTGGGCTTGCTTGACTTCATCCTGCGAATCGGACGAATAGCCACGATAATTCGGGTCTTTGCAACCCGCGAGAACGGCCACCGCCGCAGCACCCAACACAATACCGACTTTCTTCATGTCTTTTATCCTTCTTTTTGCACAAGGTCCGCAAAGCGTTCGCCGCGTTCCTCGAAACTTTTAAATTGATCGAAACTCGCCGTCCCCGGCGAAAGCAACACCGTCTCGCCCGGTCGCGCCTCGGCTTTCGCCCGTGCGACGGCCCGCTCAAGCGTCCCGCAGACTTCGCACGCCGTCGCGCCCGCCCAGGCCGCGGCAAACGCCTCCGCGCTCGCGCCAATCAGATAGACCTTCTCGACCCGCGCGGCCAGAAGACTCCGCGCCGCCGCCGGATCGTCCCCTTTCGGGAGCCCCCCGGCAATGAGCCGGATGCGCCCCTTTGCCATTTGCACGCCCGCCATCAGCGCGGCGATGGACGTGGCTTTCGAATCGTCCACATAGACGACCCCGCCCTGCTCGCACACACGGCACATGCGGTGCGGCAGCGGCTTGAAGGCCGCAAACGCCCGCCGAATCGTCTCGTCCGGCACGCCCGCGATGTGCAGCAGGACGACCGCCGCCGCGCCGTTCGCCGCCAAGACGGGATTGTCGAAATACGACCCCGCCGCGAGCGGCGACGCCGGGAGGCCTTCCGCCACGAAACCGTTTTCCGTCATCTCCAGAATCCGCCGCTTCACCGCGTGATAGGCCCCCCGGCTGCCGTGACGGCCCAGATGGTCTTCCTGCAAGTTTAGGATGACGGCGCCCGCGAAGGCGTCCGGACCCAACGACGTCGTCTCGAGCTGGAAGGAACTGACCTCCACGACCGCCCAATCGCACTCCCCGACCGCGCAGACCGGCAAGCCGTAGTTCCCGCAGGCGACCGCCCGGTATCCGGCGAGCGCGAGCGCTTCCGTCACCAGTTTGACCACGCTCGACTTGCCCTTCGAGCCCGTGACCGCCAGCAGCTTGGCGCCCCGCGCCTTCAACGCCTCGACGCCCAGCTGCAACTCGCTCTTGACCGGCACGCCCGGACTCGCGACGACAAGATCGACGTTCTCGGCGAATGCCGTCTCGTACCCTGCCGTCCGCAGGGTCTCTGCGGCGGCCATCCCGCTTTTTCCGCGTCCCAATATAAGCGCCGTGCGTGCCATCTCTCAGTTGCCGCGGACGGGCCGCGGCGGCAATTCATGGCCAGGCAATACGTCTTCTCGGATAATCAAACGCCACCGTCCGCAAGGTCCGGCGTCCACGCCTTCGGGTGCCGGGCTCTTGTCAGCGCGCGCCGGCGCCGTGAAAACGGCAATATCCAGACGCGCCGCGTAGGGCGTGTCGTTTGTCGCGGCCCCCGACAAGACGCGCACCCCGGGCTCCGGTTCCTGGACGCCGGGCGTTTGCGGCAAATCAAGTCCGTAGGCCTTCTTCAGCAAATCGCGTTGCGCCTGCCAGATGCGCACCACGTCGTTCGTGGAAGCGAGCGTCTCCTCCGAATAGAAGATGTGCGAACCGTCGTCCTGCGCACGCCACAGAATCTCCGCAATCCCCGGCAGCCCCTTCGCTTTCAGCGCCGCCGCGCAGGCCGCGCGGTTTTCCGCCTGCTTCTTTTTCGCCGCCTCCTGCCAGGTCTCCAGGGCACGCTGGTAAAGATGCTCCGCCCTGCGCGCCTTCTGCGCCGCAAGCGGCTCCCATGCGCCGCACCCGGGGTTGGACTTGTCCGCAAGCGTCAGCATGCAACACCACGTCCCGTCCGGCTTGACGCCCGTCACGCACATGACCCGCAGACGCAGATATTCCGCTATCCAGCCGTCCGGCAACGTATGCATCTTGAGCGGACCGAACGCCGCGGCCACGCGCGTCTTCAGGTTTTCCATTGCCGTGAGAGCCTCCTCGCGCGTCTTCCAATAGGAAGAGAAATAGGCCTCGCCCGTCTCGTAGCGTTTCGCTTCGTCGTCGTAGTGGGAATAGAACCCCTTCTGCCCGGTCATGCCCAAATGCGCGGCCGGCTTCTTCCACGCCGTGAGCCAAGGCCCTTCCTCGTCCACGCTGTATCCCGCCGGCAAGGTTTCCGCCGCCAGCCCCGGAAGCTGCATGTCAAGCGCCGCGAGAAGCGCCGCCTCGTTGGCGGAAAGCGCGTAATTCTCGAAAACTTCCAGGAGACGCGCCGGCACCCAGTTCGTCGTGCCGGCACCCGTCGTGTAGAAGGACAGATTGTCCGAAATATCCTCCCCGCGGTAGCCCAGTTTCTCGGCTTCCGGCCTCTTGTCGCACCCGACGATCAACACAAGGGAGAGGATTCCGCAAATATTCCGTATCTTCATGTTCCGCTCTTCTTTCTTTCGTTCATTGTATTCTATATTATGCCATTTTCGCGCGGCAAAAGCAAGTCCCACCCTGCATTCAGTCGAGGTTGAACGCGCCGCCGCCGGGGAGCGTCACGAAAAGCGCGGCATCCGTCCCTTCCAGCGCCAAATCCCCGCCCGACGTGACAAGCGCGCTCTCGCCCGCCTCGAAAAGCTCGCCCTCCAGGCGCAAGGCGCCGCGCAGCACGTAGAAAACGGCGAACGCGGCGTCCAGACGCCCGGTCGCCCTTCCCGAAACGGACACCTTGTGGAACGCGAAGTACGGACTCTCCACCGCCTGTACCGGACGGGGCGGCGGCAAACTATAGTCTATCGCCTGGAGCGCTTCGGCTATGTGCAACTGTCGCGGACATCCATCCGGCCCCACGCGCCCCCAATCGTAGAGACGGAACGTCGTGGCCGAACTCTGCTGCACTTCATACAGGCGCAGATTGTCGCCCATCGCGTGGACGAGTCCGCCGGGAATGTAGAAGATGTCCCCGGCCTTTCCCTCATGCCGTACGAGTATGTCCGTGAAGTTCCCCTTCCGTATCGCCTCCTCCACGGCGCGCGCGTCCACTCCCGGCTTCAGCCCCGCGTAGATGACACCGTCCGTCAACAGGCACCACATCTCGGTCTTGGGTTCGCCCCCCGTCAAGACGCTGGTTCGTTCGTTGGGGTGGACCTGGACCGAAATCCGCATCTGGGTATCGATAAGTTTGAAAAGAAGCGGAAAGTCCGGCCAAACGTCACGCAGGGTCTTGCCGGCGAGCGGTCCGCCGACAATCTCCGTGGCGCCTGTCGGGCGCGCGGAAACGACCCAGTTCTCCGTGCCCCAAAGGGCCGTTAGCAACCACGATTTGAACCGCAAAATCCTAGGCAATTTAGAAACTCTCATATTAGGCATTCAGTACGTTTGCCTAATATTTTAGCAGATTCGCGCCGCGCCGTCAATGCAAACTTCACGAATCCGGCAAAAAAGAAGAATCTGCCCGGACTCCACATCGACAACGAGCAAAGTCCACCCTCGTCAAAACACTCTTGGGAGAACCTCACGCGCTTGTGGTTGCCTCGCAGGGACTCGAACCCCGACAAGCAGAATCAGAATCTGCTGTGCTACCATTACACCACAAGGCAGCTTCGTTTTTCTCTCTAAAATGGCGGGGTCGACGGGGCTCGAACCCGCAACCCCCGGATCGACAGTCCAGTGCGCTAACCAATTGCGCCACAACCCCGCGGTTCCAGAAAGTGATTCATATTATATCATATTTCGGTTTGCCTGCGCAAGGGGAAATTTAAACTTTTTTTATTTTTGTGAATTGCCCAAGTAAATGCTCCTAGTGTATGGACATTTACTCGGGCAAACATAGGATAAGGCACTAGTGGCATTTACTCGGACAATGGACGTTCTCCACAAAGGAGGGAGGGTCTCTCCCCCCGCGGCAGACGTCGGACCGAAGGATAAGACCGCGGGAGATGGCAGGCCGCCTATGCACCCGTGCCCAACCGGACTTCGAGAGACCAAGTCCTTTTGATCCGGAGACCTTGGTCTCTTGCCCTGGAGACCTTGGTCTCTTGAAACCGGCGCGGACAAACGACGCGTCCGTCCCGGTAGATCCTCACGCAGAGATGGAAATTAACGATATTAACCGTGTAGAGAATGCAGAAAATGGAGATGGAGGACTCTCTGCGTATCTCTGCATGAGGAATAAACTCCGAGGTAGAACAAACTCCGAGGGGCGGCAAAAGGCTCCACTAATTGTTTCGCCCGGTGCCCCGCGGGTTCCGCCCCCAATCAAAGGCGAACCGCCTTTGGACAGCCCGTTTCGTAGTCTGGGCCGGGGCGGGGGTGCGAAGCATTCAGCGGCGCATTAGCGCACCCTTTTGCCGCCCCTCGGAGTTTCTGCTACACTTTCCACTCTCCCTACACGGTTGAATGTGCCGGTCTTGCATCACGAGGGGAGCGGACGGCCAATCTTGCGCAGCCAGAGCCTCAGCGCGCCGGACGCAGAATCATGTTCTTGTAGTCCGCGTCCGAGTGGTCGCCCTGAAGGTAGATGAAGCCCGGCACGAACTCGTTCGCGTCCACCGCGCCGCCCGTGACGCCCACGACCGGCGCGTCCTCGATGATCGTCGTGCCGTTGAGGACGACGGTCAGATGGCGCTTGTAGAGCGTGACGCTCACATGTTGCCATTCGCCCGCCGGTTTCTCGGCGGCGACCTTCGGGACGACGCGCCCGTAGTACGCCCCCATGTTGTGCTCGTTCACCGGCCGGCCGTAGCTGTCCACAACCTGGCACTCGTAGCGTCCGCGCAGATACACGCCCGAATTGGATCCTTTCGGCACGCGCACGTCGTATTCGAGATTGAAATCGTAGAAGTCCGCGCGTTTCGTGCGCAGATTCACGCCGCCGCCGGCCCAGCTGCCGTCCGCCTTGAGCCCGAGTTTGTTGGACAGCACCCCGTTCTTGAACGACCAGCCGAATTTGCCGTTCTTTTCGAGCGGTTCCCAGCCCGCGAGCCCGTCCTTCAAAAGGTCGATCGGCGCGCCCAGTTTCGCGTCCTTCGTGGAGACGCCCGCCGGGATCGGCGGATTGCGCCAGCCCTTCACCGCGACGCCCGGCTTGCCGTCCTTCTCGACGGTCTTCGCGACAAGATCCTTCGCCGCCACTTCGCCCTCGACGCGGAAGCCCCACGGATGGTCGAACGAAAAGCGGTTGCCGTCGAACACGACGTTCTTCATCTGGGCAGGCGAAGCCCAGCGCCACAGAACCAAAGCTTGCGGCTTGCCCGCGGCGTCGCGCGAGGCGATCATGTGGCCGGCCTTCATGCCGTCGTAGCCGAGCTCGAGCCCCCAGTTGCCGACGACGGGGTCGTTCTTGTCGTAGTCCGCCGGCGCACGGCAGACGCATCCCGCGAACGCCGCGAGACAAGGAATCAACAGGTTCAGACTCTTGTTTCTGTCCTTATTGTATATGTTTCATGCGTAAAACGGGGTTATGCGCGCAGCTTCCAGCACGCCCAGGCCGAAAGGGACTTCGAGTCGAAGAGCGTACCGCCGCGGATGGCCGCCTCGACTTCCGCTTCGTCCAGAACGACCGGATGCACGTTTTCGTCCGGATCCTGATGCTGTCCGTGGGGTTTTTCCTGCACCTCGGCGTAGAAAAGGTGGATGCGCTCTTCGCAATAGCCCGGGGTGCAGACGATGGTGGTCAGCCGCTCCAGGCGCGCCACATCGTAGCCGGTTTCCTCCGCCGTCTCGCGCCGGGCGGCCGCTTCGGGGGACTCGCCCGGTTCGACGCCGCCGGCGACGATTTCCACGAGCGCCTCCTCGACCGCCTTGCGGTACTGGCGCACGAACACGAACTTGCCGTCCGGCCGCCGGACCAGTATGCCGACCGCCGCGCCATGGCGGACGACTTCGCGCGTCGTGCGCCGTCCGTCGGGGAGTTCGATGTCGAGAACGTCCACCGAGATGAGCTTGCCCGTGAACACGCGCCGCGCGGCGAGCGTCTTTTCCGTCAGATCTTCAGTCGCCATGGGGGCGTTCCTCTCTATTCCGCCCCGTTGGCCGTCCAGGTGAAGATCTGGTTGTCCTTCTGCGGCGGGATGTACCCGTGGGTCGAGCCCTGCATCCAGACGATCTTCTTCGGTCCGGGGATGTTGTTGTAGAGGACGGCCAGACCGCTCGGCGGGCATGTGTAGTCGCCGAGTCCGGCGCGCGGAATGACGGTCAGGCAGGTCTTGGGGATACGCCGCGCCATGTTGACGGGATCGTAGTAGCCGAGCGCCGGCACCCAGCGGACGTACCACCCGCCCCGGTTGCGCCCGAGTTCCGTGCCGCCCATGTCGCAACACCAGGTGATGGTCGACTCCGCCCGCGTCACGTCCGGATCGAGCGCCGCGGCCCAAATCGTCTGGAGCCCGCCTTGGCTGCCGCCCGCGGCGATGAGATCCTTGCCGTTCCACTCGGGGAGGGACTTCAGGTACTGCAGCGCGCGCATCACCCGCAGAGCCATGCCGTTGAAGTAGGCGGTCTCGGGGTCTGCGTTCTGCTTGGGATCGAAGCCGTAGGTGTGGCCGTTGCTCTTGATTTCCCACTCGAGCGCCTTGTAATACGCCGCGTCCGCGCCGAATTCCGGCAACCGCAGGCCGTGGGCGTTGATGGAAAGAACGAGCGCGTCCTTGTGCCACGCGCCCGTCGGCGCTTTGGGATTCGGATAGTAGCCGTAGCCGTGCAGGTCAAGACGGCACGGATACCGGTTCGTGGGCGAGGCGTCCGCCGGAACTTGGAGGTAGCCCGTCACCGGACGCACGCTCGGGCAGGAGATCTCCACCGCATAGACGCGCCCCTGCTGGCTGGGGAGTTCCTTGCGCCGGACCGTCATGGGCATCGCCACGAGACGCGCCTTCTGCTTCGTCCAGAACGCGTCGAAGTCCGCCGGCTCGGGCACACTCTGCAATTTCTCGGGCTCGACGCCCGCGCCGCCGTCGAAGAAAATCTTGTTGTGTTCGCCCTTGTACTTCTCCGCATCCTTGCGGCAGGGCTTGCCGTCCTTGTCTACCAGCTCCGCGAAAATGCGCACGAAGCCGGGCTTGTCGAGGGACGTCTCAAGGACGAGCGGCTCGTCCGCGGAGGCGGGGACCTTCCCTTCCTCGCGCTTGCCGTCGTCGCCCGTGCGGACCCACTTTATGAAACACGCCCTGTTCGTCGCCTGTTCCGCGCCCGTCAGCCTGAGCTCGAACGTCATCTTCTCGCCGGGGGCGTAAAACGCCTTGTCCTCGAGGGTGCGCCCTTGCAGGAGCACGCCGTCCCACTCGCCGGCGAACGCGGCGAATCCCATGCCAAACGCCGCGAACGCGGCGAAACAGAGTCGTTTGATTTCCATTGCCGATACCTCTCTTCACTATAACTAGTTAGAAGTATACCATATTCTTCTTCGTCTGTCAAGCGTCCGCACGCACGCCGTCCGGATTGTGTGAGTTGCCCGGGCAAATGCACCGGGACCCGGTGTTTCAGCCTGGAGTCCGCAGCCGAAGGCCGGAACCGCCACCCCGTTGCGCCGGAACGGCGATGCCGTTGCGCCGGAACCGCCACCCCGTTGCGCCGGAACGGCGATGCCGTTGCGCCGGAACCGCCACCCGGTTGCGCCGGAACCGCCGCGCCGCGCCAAAGAATGCGTCCGTTCAACCTGGCAGGCGGGCAGTCCTCAGCGGACTCAAGGAGATAACCGCGCGAAACGACCGAAAACCGGACCCTTCCTTCGCTTTTCCGGACGCCGCGGCAAACCCGGGCTTCACCTGCGGTTTTCGGCGCAGACCGTTCACAGTCCCCAAAGAGACTTCACTTGAGCGACAAAATCGCCTTTTTCCCTTTTTATCTGCTCGGCATAGGCGGACTGCCTGGAATTGAATGTGGCGTAGTCGGACATCACAGCGCCTATCAGATTCCGTATCGTCCGGATGTTCTCACTGCGCGCCGGGATTTTTTCCTGTATCGGAACATCCGCATCGAATCTGGCCGCGCCATCCGTTCCCGTAACGACAACACCCCCGGCCATTCGCGCTTCGCGCGGAATCCGGTCTTTACCGGGGTGATTGCCGAAATCAATATACACTTTCGCGCGCAAAAGCAAACGGATCACCTCTTGCCGCGACATGCCGATGATAGGCGCAAACGTCAAATCGGGCGAGGCACGAATCAGTTTCTTTGTGAAAGAAGCGCCCTTTTTAGGATTATAGACGACCAAATCCTCCTTCTGCGCCACTTCGGGGGTTAGGCCGAGATAATCATCGGCCAGATAATCCGAAAGCCCATAAACCTTCGTCAGGCCATGGCGCTTGCACCAATCCATCGCATAATGACTTTGGCAAAGATGCGCCCGGGCCTGCTGGATTGCCGGAGAAGCGAAGGATATGTGTTTTATGCTTATCTTCAAGAGACGTTTCAGCACCGCGAAGAAACCTTGCGTCCGGAACAAGAACGACAATGCATCAAAGCTCTTGTCCCGGTAAAGTATGTAGAAGTTGTCGACACTCAACCACCAAATTGCCTTGGCGGCCTTCTTGAATCGGGATAACAGATGTATGGAAACTTCCGGAACGACTATCAAATTCTCTTCCGAATCTTCTATTTCGCCAAAAGGAACAGAGCCTTTGACATATCTACTGTATGCCGGGGGCGGGGATGAATGGTCGGCGCCATAATACACTATATCCGCCTGGGCGCCGAGCGTATTGAGCGTATAGACGAGTTGATGCAAAAGTTCCGGACCGCCCGACGTAGAGTCGGCCGGCGCCAGGACGTACGTGCGCTTCACGTTTGCAAACGGTACCATATCCACTCCTATCGGTATTGCCTTGAAAACAGGATTCTCATGTGCGCCGAAACCCCTTTGCGCGAAGAGAAAGGCCTCGTCCGGAGAAGCGGCAGGAAACAGAGCGTGCGCACGAACCCAAAAATAAATGTCCAATTGACGTCCTATCATAGTTAGTATAACAAGTCCGCCCGATCCTGGATTCCACAACCGCGAACCGGCATTCCGCACAGGTTTTCCGCTTCCCGGAGACAAAATCCTCCCCCGTCAGTCCGTTCAGCCAACGGGCAGTCCGTCTATTCAGCCGCAATGTTCTGTATGCCATGTTCTATCGTGTATGCATTCTGTGCGCGTCAATTCTTCGACGTCTCCCAAGAAGATATTCGAAACCTGTAGCATCAATCTCTTATTATATACGCTCCTATGGGCGACATTTTTCAGTTTTGTGTCGTGTAGAAAGCAAAACCGGAAAATTTGTAGAGAGCAAAACCGGAATACGGC